>Ga0163179_10000997_pt1 | contig 20294 bp, 19 predicted proteins | sample AtlANTMetagenome_FD_109643 | JGI IMG/M metagenome (GOLD analysis project Ga0163179, IMG submission 109643) | Marine eukaryotic phytoplankton communities from the Atlantic Ocean - Atlantic ANT 2 Metagenome | ecosystem: Environmental > Aquatic > Marine > Oceanic | place: North Atlantic Ocean... | reverse complement strand
GCCCTGAATACACCGAGCTTGTCCCTGTCGCGCCTGACGATGATGAGTTCGGTCGCAACGATGTGCTCAAGCTTGGGTTTGGCTTGGTACATGTCTATGAACAGGGCCATCGATTTGAGCCCGTGCGGACGCATGTTGTGCAAGCCGGAGCGCCTGTAAACGATGCGCCAATCGTTGCCCCTCGGGCGCTGGCCCCATGCAATCCGCTGGGCGTCTCGCTTCGACAAAACCTCGGGGCGACGCATGAGGTGCCGCTCGGAAACCTTGACGCGTTCCGTCGTAAAGCAGCGCGTAATGACTTGGCGATTCAGGCCATGTGGGAGCTTGGCGTGTTTCGGTTGCGGGTCCCTGCCCGAGACCTCGTCGCGGCGCAAACCCGAGCGCGTTTAGAGGCGCTTGTTGGTCGGGGCATGGCGCTGCACGTCTTTTCAACCGAGAGCGAGATCGAGGAGCTACAGCCGTTTTTGCTCAAGGCACCTGGCTTGATTTCGACTTGGGAGATCGTCAGCCATGCGGGCACGCTACCCAGCACGGTACATGTAGAGGCACTCCAATCCTACGGGATTGAGATCTGCTTATCGGTGACGCGTTCGAAGCAGAGCGCTGAAAGCGCTTATTTTTCGCACTTTCCACGTGACGGGTTTTCGGCAGATGACCCACGGTTGAAGAAGGCCGCCAGTGAACCCGTGCAATGGGTCATGGGCCGTATTCAGATGTCGGCGTCGGTCAGCGCGCAACTGAAGGCTTTGAGTGAAAAGGCCGTTGGTGTGGGGATAGCCGCACATTTAGAGTTTCCTCGTGTTGACGAGGGTGTCGCGGCGACGGACGACGCGCTTGTGGCTTCGCGGGTGTTGGAAGGGCTCACAGCGGCGCAGCAGTTCCCCAATGTCCGGATGTTCATTGAGACCTTTATCGATCATGATCGCGGTTATTTTCCCCGCCACGGTCTGCTTGATCGGGGAGGACACCCCAGAGAAGGGTTTTATGCGCTGAAGCGTGCGCTCTATCAAAACACATGAGCAAATAGCGCTTCCTTACTGCGTTTGTGTCGTGACAAGCGCCTCGCGGCACCGGGTTGTCACGTCAACCGTTTGCCAAGCCGACGTAGTTTTCGTTCGCACCATCAAACACCGGTGCTACAGTTCCAGCGAAAGAATTGTGGCTCCGGCCATCTGAGGAGCGCGTAATGCCCAATGTTTTCTTCCGTCCTGTCGCAGCGATTTGTCTTCCCGTTCTCTTGCTCACCTCTGGGTGTACTGGGAAGCCTACCGATGAGACGGGGGACTCCGGTGGTCCGACCATCGAGCAGTTTACTGAGCCGCAAACAGACGGGATCACGCACGAGCTTCATACGGAGATCGAGAGCTTGGTTTATGTGAACTGGACGCAGAACGAACCTGCGACGGTGTATGTCGAGTACTCTTTTGACCCCGATGAATGGCACGCGACGCCTGCTCAAGAGGTCACCGAGGCGCAGGATGTGAATATGCTGCTGCTCGGCATCCCTTACGAGATGGACTTCAGCTACCGCGTGGTGAACGACTTCGGTTCTGGTCCGCTCGCATCTGACGAACACACAGGAGAGACCGGCGACTTACCGGATGGCATGCCGCAGCCCACGTTGATTGCTTCTGACGACACGCAGTACGAGCCCACCGGCAACTTCTTGATGGGATCCGTCAACCAAAAGAACTGCGGCTGGTGCTCCGGGACGTATTGGAAGTAATTCATCGATCGTAAGAGCCGCGTGGTCTGGTCTTCGAAGACTGAGCGAGGCGCCTGGACGATCTTCATGCGCACCGCTGTAGATGGAAAGGCGTTTTTGTGGGATTCGGCGACGTGGTGGTCTGACTACGACATGGGCGCAGGTTCACAGATTCATCGGATGAAGATCGACGGGACCATTGAAGAGAGCATTACGGCTTACGGGTTGCACCACGCGTTTACGGAGCTTCCGGACGGCACGCTCGTTTGGGGTGCTGCGACAAGCTGGAACAGCGAGGAGCTGTACAAGCGAGAGGCTGACGGGACAGACACGTCGCTTTGGAGCTGCGATCAGTTTGAGACGGAATCAGGCGGGCGTTGGAACGACTGCCAGTCCAACACGCTCTTCTACGATGAAGGGAGCGACAGCTTCTACTACAGTTTCTACAGCCTCGACACCATCGTTCAGGTCGATCACGAAACGGGCACCAGTCTACGTTGGTTCGGTGACATCTCGAACTCTTGGAGCTTCGATCCTTTCGACAGCCAGTTCTGGTGGATGCACGGTGTCAGCATCTTGGACAACGGCAACATGCTGACGTCTACGCACTGCTCAGAACACACATCGAACTGCTGCGCGCGTGAGTACGAGTTCGATGAGGCGAGCGAAACGCTCGTAAACGTATGGAGCTTCGGTGACGAGCCCGGAACCGAGAGCGTCCGTGCGGATACTGCGGGCGAGGCGCATCGTCTCTCAAACGGCAACACACTCCACAACTATGGAAGTGGTAGCCGAGTTCGTGAGGTCACAGACGCTGGCGATATCGTCTGGGATATGGAGTTTTCGAGTGGGAAGCTGATCGGGCGGACGACCTTGGTGGACGATCTCTACGACTTCGCGCCGTAGAGCAGTCCGACTCTCGCCGATTAGGTTCCGGTGTCACCGTCGTCGGAGAGGATGGTGACCCGTTCTACCCCTTCTAGCGCCGCCAGGTCACGGGTCAGCGCTTCTATAGAGGCGTTTTTACGCAGCAAGAGGCAATAGTTGAGGCTTAGCGATTCGCCGAATCGCATAGAGCGTGTCGACTTAAGCCAGCGTTTAAGCGTGTGCTTTTCCATCGCGGGAATGAGTTGTGCCTCGCCGCATTGGTAAGCGGCGACGTCGCATCGGAGGACCACCAGTTCTTCCTGCGGGCGTGCGCCGGGAAGCACGCCTAAAATAGCCACCGCCAATGTCGCGATGAGTGTTCCGAGCGCCGCTGCAGCGGGGTTTCCGACCCCGCATGCGATGCCGACAGCGAGGGACAGGAAGATGAACGTGATGTCCCATGTGGACCGTAATCGCGTACGAAAACGTACGATAGCTAGGGCTCCGACGAGCCCAAAGGCTCTGGCAAGGCTGTTTCCGATCACGTGTAGGACGAGCGCGGTCACGACTGGGAGGAGCGCTAATGATGCGACAAGTTTGGGGGGAACCAGGCGGTTTGGGAGTGACCAGCGATGGACTATCCCTACGATTATCCCAAGCACAAAGGCGGCTAGAAGTGCTTGCACGACGCTCGCTGGGTCAGGCCCTACATTTGTTTGGAGCGCTAGGGCTTGCTGCAGTTCGTTCATGTCATCGCTCCGCACGCAAGATGCTGACCGGGGTGAGGTATCGCAGCTCTGCTTCCCTCTCTGCGCGCTGAGTATGCACCACGCCGAGCGCGAATTTCGAGATGGGCTCTTCTGCGAGGCGTAGCGTCTGGCAGAGACGTCGCATCCAAAGCGGCTGTTGGTCGTCGAACTTCAACTCCAACACCAGCCAGTCGCGAGGGATGAGTTCGACTGTTCCCGTCTGGCGGTAATCGGTATTTGATGTTGCGATCGAGCCTCGCACGCGGTGGTCAATCGTGAGGCGGTCGCGACCTGCGGCGTAGCATTCCCGTAGGTAATGGACCGCACAGACGGGGCGCATCTCGCGGTTTTTGACGACGTCCACCCACCGTTGGGCGGCGCGCTGCTGGTCCTCTCCTGCGCGTTCGACAGCCTGCTCCCAGGGGGCAGCAGGGTCGCTTTGTGACCAGCTATTCCAGTCCCCGACACGGATGCGGTGTTTGATGACGCGTTGCCCGAGTTTTCTCTTCGCCTCAAGCCACATAGGCTGGTTTTCACCAGCCTGACCGTATGTTCGGATACGCATGCGGTTGCGGATCCTCGCCTCTGCGAGTCGTCGGCCGTAGCCTTCGAGATTCGGCTCGTCGAAATAGAGTGAATGAACGGCGTAGCCCAATGGGGTGTGTTTGGACTGTAGGTTTGACGCGAGTTCGTTCAGTGGCTTGCCGTGGGGATCGGGTGAGATGTGTTCGCCGATCAGGTCGAGCAATGTTTCTCGGCTCTGGGCCGGGATCGCGTATTTCAACTCGAATCGTCCTTCCGTCATCTTCCCGACTCGCAATGGATCTTTACGGTGCCTGTGGCGCCGAGCGGGAGCGGTTCGTCGAGACTGGTGACAACCCAAACCACCAATTCCACGCCCAAGGGCTGTGCGTCTGCACCGATGGCAAGCACGGTTCCGCCGACGGTTTTTGAATTCGAATAGGGCGTGAACTCAACACTGTCGCCGACGTTCAGCTTCGATCTGTTCATCTCGGGGATTGCCGCTTGCAGCACTGGCGTGTCCGAAGAGAGAACAGCCAAGACCACATCTCCGCCGGGATGGGCTATTCGACCGTTGATCGGGCTTTTAACTGTGTTGGCGTTGCTTCGACGCTTCGCCTCTTCGAGTCTCGCCATGGTTTCATCGATACGTGCCCGGCTCGCGCTTACTTCTTCCTCTTGGGCTGTGCGTTTCGCGTTTTCGACTTCAGCGAGCGCTCGCGCAAGCTCAGCCTCCCGCACTCGAACCAGGCGCGCGGCTTCATCCGCTTGGAATTGCGCACCTGCTCCTGATTGCGCGAGGCTTGTACGGTGTGTTTGGTTGGCCATTGCATCGGCCAGGTTTGCTCGAGCGACCTCAACGCCGCGTTGCGCGACTGCGATGCGCTCCGGTCTCGCCCCCGCTTCTAAGAGGGCCGCGTCAGCTTTACGAGCCTCCAGCTCGGCGGTGAGTACAGCCAGCTCTTCCTTGGTTCTAGAAGAGTGGATCTCTACGAGCGCTTGCCCGCTCTCAACCGTCGCGTTGGTGCGCAGGCCATCCGTGACACGCACGCTGATTGGGTCTCCCCGTTCACTTTGTAAGATGCCGTCGTCAAGGATCGCGACGCCAGGGGTGCTTCCGTCTTGAAGTGTCCAGCGAACACGCCCATCTCCCGCGTGGCGGATGGTGAAGGATTCCACTGCCTCCACTCGCGCTGGGGCTGCGATGGTTTTTTCGTTGGTTGACCACAAGGCCAGCGCACCGAGCGCGACAGCGGCCAGGCAAGCGATCCCGAGGCGCATATTGCTCGAGCCGCTCAATCTAGGCTCCCGCGGTACAGCCAGGCAAAACTCCCTTCACCTAGCGTGTACAGGAACGTTCCGGACCGCCGCTCTTGCAGCGCAAGCCCTTCTCCCGCGATCTCACCGTCTGCGGGTTGCGCGACGCATGGGGTGGTCGAGAGTGTAGATACCAGTGAATCGACTTCGTCTGCTCGGTAGATGAGGATCGCACTTTCCGTGCGTAGAACGACCATGGAGTTATCCGCTGTCGCGTCGGCTGCGGTGACCGCGGATTCTTCGCCATAAAGCGGGTCGCTGAAATCCAGCACCGTGGTGGGTTGCAGTGTGTTCGGGGTGTCCGCTTGCTCGAAAGACGCGGTGTACACGTTCGCGTGGTCGTTGTGTTTCGTGATGAGCAGTATGTGTTCCGTCACTGGGTCGTAAAGGAGCGCTTCCGTGTCTTCCGGTCCATCCGGGAAGGTAAATTGAAACTCCTCGGCGCCGGTGAGCGTTTGATCTAAATCTACGTCTTCCGGTTCCTGAAGACGCCAGATGGAAACGGTTTCTCGCGCTTCATCGTTGTCTCCGGTGTCACCAAGAAATAGCCACGCACGCCCGTCTGGACCGATACCTGTAGCGATGTCTTCCCAGTCCTCCATCTCAACACCGTCGAGTGTCATTCTCGCGCGAAGGCTTCCATCCTCATTCAGTGCAAACAGCTCTCCGTCATCCCCGTCGTTGTGTGTCCAAAGCAAATTATCGTGGAGTTTGCTTGCTACGAGCCCGGACGCTTCCGTGAGCGACGAACTCGAGATCTGTCCGTGAGGAGACGGTTCGGACCAACCTGAACAGAGACTTGGCGAAGTGATCGACGTCGCGCAGCCAATAAACAACCAAAGCAGCATCCGGCTATTTTCGCATAGAACGCCGTGTCATGCTTTAATGAAGACCTCGTGTAGACCGCGCTGCGGGAGTTCGGAGGGATGTATTTTGTTACGGTATGGGTGGCTTTTGTTACTTCCCGCGTGCGGTGGCGGCAGCGATACGGGCACGTCACCGAGTGATAGGCCGGACCGTCCGACAGATAGCGGCCAGCATGACAACAAGGACTCCGGTACCGCGCAAGAGACGGGAGATACTGGTGACGCAGTAGAGACCATTCCGGACGCGGGCGATCCGAGCGATACGATATTCGACGGGAGCTTTCTGCCAGAGTTCTACATTGAGCTTTCGGCAGAGAGTTGGCAGGCGCTTCGAGACGATCCCTACACCTATGTTGAGGGGAGCTTCGAGTACGACGGGACGACATGGGGGCACATTGCGGTTCGCACCAAAGGCGAAAACTCCTGGCGGTCCATTGATGAAAAACCCTCGCTCAAGCTGAAATTCGATGCGTATCTAGATGGGAATCACTTCCTCGGCATGGATGGGCTGACGCTCAATGCGATGAACGATGATCCCAGCATGATGCATGAGCGCCTGGCGTATCAAATGTACCGAGAGGCTGGAATTCCGGCGGCGCGCGCGAATCACGCCAAAGTCTACTTGAACGACGAGTATTACGGGCTCTACACCGTTTTGGACACCGTCGATAAGACGATGATCGAGCGGTGGTATAGCGATACGACGGGGCCGATGTATGAGGTCCACGACGTCGATTTCTACGATTCTTACATTCCCTATTTCACGCTTGAGCTTGGCGAAGACGACCGTACGCACCTTCAAGGCACAGCAGACGCCTTTGAAGGGGGGGCCGTAGACGCCCAGCTGAACACCCTCCAGACCTATATGGATCTCGACCAGTTCCTGGAGTACTGGGCCGTCGGCGCGGTCGTGGCGCAGTATGACGCCTACCCGTACTCTTCACCCGGAGATGACTGTCATGTCTTTCGGGACGCTGAAAGCGACCAGTTGCATTGGCTGCCGCATGGATTGGACGAGACCTTTGTGTATTCGTCTTCTGATCCCAGGAGCGTCTACGGCATAGTCGCGTCGACATGTTTGGCGTCGACGGACTGTAGCGCGCAGTGGGTTGAGCGCGTGTGGGCGATGGTTGACCTCATGGAGGAAATAGATCTCAGCGCGATGTTCCAAGACGTGAGCGAGCAGATCGTCACCGCCATTTCTACAGACACTCGCCGGGATCATTCAGACCACTCCGTATCGTATTATCAGGGACTTATGGGCGACATGATCCGCAATCGGGCGTCGCAGTTAGAGAATTTCCTGGGCCCGCGCCCCGTGGATTCGATGGAGGTCGTGTCAGCGGGAAGCCTATGGTACTACCGTGACTCTGGGGTCTCCCCAGGTCCTGATTGGATGTCGTCGGATTACTCTCATGGCGAGTGGTACAACGGCTACGCGCCGCTCGGCTATGGCGATGATTTTCAGGTGACTGAAATCGCTGGCGGCGATGAGAGCGATAGGCACCCTACCACTTGGTTTCGAGCGAAATTCGACCTGAAACACACGTCTGTGCAGAGTGGTCAGATAGGGCTCACCGTAGATGATGGCGCGCTGGTGTGGGTGAACGGTGTCGAGGCGCTTCGGGTCAATATGCCTGATGGTGAGATTACAGAGGACACGTATGCGTCGAGCACTGCCAGTGGCGAGACTGAGTACACCATGTACACCTACAGCTTCGACACAGACCTTTTGGTGGCCGGTGAAAACACCGTAGCTGTCGAAGTGCATCAGGCTACGGCCGATAGTTCCGACCTCAATTTCGATTTATCGATGCGTTTGGTCTTGCCCTGACCCGTGTGAACATCCGGACGAACGAGAGGTTTCGTCGCTATACTGTTTGGGTTGAGGGGGGTCATGTCGAAACAGCCTCTACGCTTGGCGTTCATGATGATCGCGGTCCTGCTTTCGAGTTGTACCGGGACCGTCAAGACGGACAGTTCCAGTGGTTTCCCGACCATTGGGGACTCCGGCGGTTTGGATACAGCCGCTAGTGACACCGCTCCCGCAGACGAAACAGCAGTCGATGAGACAGCGGTCCCTGCGGACACGGCGGCTGGATTAGATACTGGCGACGACAAACCTACCGGTCCAGTCGATTCGGACGGCGACGGCTATACCGATGACGTGGACTGCGATGACGAAGACGACACCGTGTATCCAGGCGCGGAAGAGCTCGATGACGGGAAAGATCAGGACTGCGATGATGTCGCAGACGATATCGAGGTCTGCATTGATGGCACGGGCGAGTATCCGAATATTCAAGGGGCTATCGACAACGCGCCGTCGGGTTGGACCATCCTTCTTTGCCCTGGCGACTACGAAGAATCCCTTTCTGTGACGGAACGTCCTGTCACGATTCAGTCGATGGAAGGTCCGGACGTCACCACTTTAAGCCCAGATTGGGACAGCGCCTCCTGGGGCAGTAGCGGACCGACGATTGCGTTGTCTGGTGTGCCCTCTCCGGGACTGGGCATCGTTGGCATGACGCTCCACAACGCGAGCAACGCGGGAGCTGGTGGTGCGGTGCGTTGTTCTTACAGCGCGCTTTGGATGACGGGCAATGTGATCGTCGATAACACCGCTGAAGATGGGGGCGGTGTCTACGCATGGGGCTGCGACGAAGATATCGACGGGAATCTTTTCGAATCGAACACCGCGACGATCATGGGCGGCGCGATTGTATCGACAGAATTCTACGGTGCTATCTCGAACAACACCTTCACCTACAACCAAGCCGGTGATGATGGGGGCGCCATTTATGTGTATTACGGCGCCGGTGAGATTTCGGATAACGCTTTTTATGGCTCCTACAGCGCCAATGATGGCGGCGCTGTGTATCTCAATCAGACCAACGGCACGGTCGTAGAAGGCAACCTCTTCTCTGGAAATAACGCGGCGGATGACGGTGGCGGGCTACGCGTCTACGTGTCGTATGTGACCGTGCACGACAACGAATTCTCGGAGAACACCGCGGCGGATGATGGCGGCTGTGTGAAGTTTTCGCACTACGAAAGTGAGTTCACGGACAACACCCTGGAGGGGTGTGTTGCAGGGGACCGTGGCGGCGGACTTGAGCTCGATAACGACGCGTCGACGGTTTCTGGCAACACGTTTACGGACAATCAGGCGGCCTATGGTGCGGGTCTCCACTCCGCAGAAAACGAGGGGTCGATGTCATTGACCCGGAACACGTTTACGGGCAATGTCGCGACAGCGTGTGGCGGCGCAATCGCGCTTGAAAGCGATCCCTATCCGTTGAGCATCAGTAAATCCGAGTTCACCGAAAACGAAGCACCGTACGGGGGAGCAGTATGCGCCCTGTCGGCGGTTGTAGACATTGAGAACGTGCTCTTGGTGGATAACAGCGCCTCTACGGCCGGAGGGGCGGTGTATGGCGACGACGTCGCCGGGCGGCTTACGCAGTCTACGGTTTATGGAAGCTACAGCCCGACCGGCGGCGCGTTCAGTTTTTCGAGCGTTGGCTCGTTGGCGTTTAGCAACAATATCTTGAGCTCAAGCGTGCCCGCCGAGGCGGTCTATTTGTCTGGCTCGCTCTCCTCTTGGACGTATACCGATGTGTACGGCGGCGGGTTTTCGGGGATGAGTGACCCTGCTGGCATCAATGGGAATATCTCCGAGGCGCCAGCGTTTACCGACGCGACATTGGGAGATTTCACGTTGCAGTCGAGCAGTCCATGTGTGGATGCTGGCGATCCGTCAGTGCTTGATTCTGATGGCAGCACGTCGGATATGGGGGCCTTCGGCGGCCCTCATGGCGCGTGGTAGCGCGCGTTATTTGGGACCGGTCATATTGCCGGGGATGACCCAGGTGTCGAACTGCTCACTGGTCAAATAGCCGGTCGCGATGGCGGCTTCTTTGAGCGTCGTGCCTTCTACGAAAGCCTTCTTTGCAATCTTTGCGGCCTTGTCGTAGCCAATGTGCGTGTTCAGTGCGGTAACGAGCATCAAGGACTGGTTGACCAAGGTGTCGATACGATCTTGATTGACCGTTAGACCGGACGCACAGTTGTCATTGAAGCTGTGGCACCCATCGGCGATGAGTTGTGCAGACTCAAGCAGATTGTGGATCATCACGGGCTTGTACACGTTGAGTTCGAAGTTGCCTTGGCTGGCCGCGAACGAAACGGCCGCGTCATTTCCGTAGACCTGCGCGACCACCATGGTGAGCGCTTCAGATTGGGTGGGGTTGACCTTACCTGGCATGATCGAGCTGCCGGGTTCGTTCGCGGGGATAGCGAATTCTCCTAAGCCGGATCTCGGGCCGCTCGCTAACCATCGCACGTCATTCGCGATTTTCATGAGCGAACCAGCTACCGTGCGAAGTGCGCCTGACGCGAAGGCCACTGCGTCATGTGCTGCCAGTGCTTCGAACTTGTTCGGAGCCGATACAAAGGGTTTACCGGTGTATTCGGCGATCGCTTCCGCGGTCATGCGTGCGTAGTCGGGGTGGGTGTTTAGTCCGGTACCTACGGCGGTACCGCCGAGCGCGAGCTCGTATAGGTGTGGCAGTGCTGCTTCGATGCGTGCGACTCCGTGGTCCAACTGACTGACCCAACCGGAGATCTCTTGTCCAACTGTGAGGGGCGTGGCGTCTTGCAGGTGTGTCCGACCGATCTTCACGACGTGAGCAAATGCTTCGGCCTTTTCATTCAGCGTCTTTCGAAGCGCGTGCAAGGCAGGAAGCGTCTGTTCTGTCAGTACATCGACAGCCGCGATGTGCATCGCCGTGGGGAAGGTGTCGTTTGAGGATTGACTCTTGTTCACGTCGTCGTTGGGGTGAACGGGCTGTTTGCTGCCCATCTCGCCGCCCGCCATTTCGATGGCACGGTTTGAGATCACTTCGTTTGTATTCATATTGGTCTGCGTTCCTGAACCGGTTTGGAACACCACCAAGGGAAAGTGCGCGTCAAGCGAGCCGGCGATCACCTCGTCTGCGGCTGCAACGATAAGCTCTCTTCTCTCTGCAGGAAGAAGGCCGAGCTCGCAGTTCACGTCAGCAGCCGCGCGCTTGAGAACACCAAAAGCGCGGATCATAGAGCGCTTGAAGCGGATGTCTCCGATCTTGAAGTTCTGAAGCGAGCGTTGGGTTTGCGCTCCCCAGTAGCGATCTGAAGCGACTTCAATGGGGCCCATAGAGTCGGTTTCGGTGCGGGTCGTCATGGCGAGTTCCTTGTTTGAAGCGGAACGCCTTCTAACGTGCTTTCAACGCCACTGCTCCAAGCCCATGAAGGGTGAGCCTATGCAGATTGTGTTGTGGCAGTGGACACGTTGCTTTATGTCTGCATTGACATGTCAACAATAGGGATGGCTGCGTTTTACGGCCCGTTTAGGACACGTTGAGGTTGACTTATTGGCTTAGCAAATGCCTACCGCGCGGATCGCCCACGGGGCCACGTAAGCTGCGTTCGTATTCCAGGAGCTCGGCCTGTAAGCGTTGCGCTACGTCCGGATGCTTGTCGATCACGTTTTGTTGCTCTGTCGGGTCTTTTTTCAGATCGTACAATTCCCACTCTTGGCGCTGAAGGGGCTGCCCGGTCAAGTAGGCTGACCAACTGACTTGTGCTTCGATATTGCGTGCGCGCCGATGAATCAGTTTCCAACGCAATGTCCTTACGCCGGTATCTCCCGGCACCGAATAGTCGAGCACGCGGTGGATTCGGTTGACGTAGTCGTTGGGCATCGAGAGTCGGTAGCGAAAGATGTCTTCCCAGAGCGGGATTCGCTCAAAGAACGCGAGCGCTTCTGGATCGCCTTTGCCGTCGCGCAAAACATCCTTGAAGCTCTGTCCTTCGGTATTTGGGAGCGGAGGGAGTTGCAGTACGTCGAGCAGGGTGGGGGATAGGTCAATACCTTCGACTTGCGCCTCGATACGGTCTTTTTTGACCTTATGCTTCGGGTTGAGGATGATGAGCGTACTCTTCACCTCGGTGTCGAAGATGTCGTAGTGTCCGACGTAGCCATGCTCTCCCAGGTCTTCGCCGTGGACACCGTGCAGGACAATCATCGTGTTCTTCAGCGTCTCTTCGGGCATAGACGTCATCAACTCGCCGATGAATTCATCGACCGTCCAGAGCCCAAAGTCGTAACGAGAATTGATGTAGGCGATGTCGCCTTCGGTGAGCGGGATTACCTCGCCGTTCGGCGCGTAGTATTTGTTCCCGTTGATGCGGGAGAGCAGCCAGAAGTTGAGCTTCTGACCGTAGAACATCCCCTTATAGTCCGGGTCGTCGAACATGTGCTGTTTTGCGGGGTCACCGCTCAAACCGTACGGCCAGTGCAGGGACCCGATGATCATCCACAGAAAAAAAGGCTTTCCGGGGGGCGATTGTAGAAACGGAATCGCATCCGTTGGAACGTTCCTGTTGCCTGTGAAGATGAACTTATCGAAGCCTCGACCGAAGCTGATTCCCGGATTCAGGCCCACCTGGTGGAACATTGGCTTCTTGCCGGGTTTCCAGACGCTCGACATGTCGAGCATTACTTCGAAGGATGAGCCGATGGCTGTCGTTGAGTAGCCTGCGTTTTGCAGGGCCTCTGGGAAGGTGGGGATATCTGGGGCCAGGGTTGAAGCAAAAGAGACGAAGCCGCTACTGGAAGGGTAGCGCCCCGTAAAGATCGACATCTGGCTTATGGGTGTTTGATAGGCGTGCACGATGAAGTTTTCGAAGAAGGTGCCGGCTTTACCCATCGCGCAGATGTTTGGGGCGACGTCCTTGGACGCTCCAAGGCACTTCATGTGATCGGGTCGAAAGATGTCGAGTGAGATCATCAGTACGTTGCAACCCGGACACTCTGGCAGATCTCCAGCGTCCGCTGCGTAGCGGTCGCTCCAGTCCATCGCGCCTTCAGCGGTGGTCGCGTTGAGCCACGAACTCCCCCCCTGGTCTTTTGTCGCGAGAAACCAGACTGTCGCCAACAAGATGATGTTCACGCATACGATAGCGATGATCTTGGTACGCTTTTTCATCATCTTCCGCTCTCTACGGACCGGAATGCTTCAAGCACCTTTGGGCCCTTCAGCGGTGCGTCGAGCTGGTCGCTAGCGGTCGGATCAACCGGTTCGAAGTATTCGACCTGGAAAAACCGACCGGACTCGCGCAAGTAAATCAGACCCATCGTAGAACGGTAGCGTAGGAGGCTCTCGTCACAGCCTCCATAGCTAAAGCGCGCGTTGGCAAAGAGTTGCATGACAAGGAGTTGGTCGCCGGACGTATCCAGTTCTTTCGGGAGAAACGTTTCGGGGCAACTCAAAGTCTTGGACAGTTGTCCTGGGTACGGTGCCTGTCTATCGCCAAAAAGGTTTTGGAATTGCGCGAGCATATCCTCTTTCAAGGCTTCAGCGGATTCCGGTGTGTGGCCTTCAAACACACGTATCTTCAAACGGTCCTCTCCGATTCCGGCGAATACGGTGGTCATCCGCCCCTCTTTGGCCTCAGCCCGTAGGAGCTCGACAGGGCCGTCGAACTGTATGTCCATCCCAACAGTGTGAAGCGCCTGGCTGAGCGGCCCCTCGGAGGGTTTCGTCAGCAAGAAGATGACCAGACCCACCAAGATGACGGTGGTGAGGGCAAGCAGAATCGAGAGAGGAGATGTGCTGTCGGAGGGCGTTTTCATTCTACTCGGATGTAAAGCACCCAACGGGTATCCGCGAGTTGTTCGCGGGCCGTGATCGTATGGCCGTCTTGCTGGATCGAGTCCGGCACCAAATCGATCGGCTCACCGTCATCGATGGTGACCTTCAGAATCTCCCCTTCGTCCATCATCGCGAGGCGAAGTAGGGTGCGTGCCGCGTTTTGTGGGCAGGGCACCCCCGTCAGATCGAGTTCTGCATCAGGTTCCGTCATTAGTCTCTCGTTCGACAAAGTAAGGGCCCATAACCAGGCAGTCCATGCCGGAGCCTTTGTAGCAATCCAGCGCCTCCTGCGGCGTATTCACGATGGGTTCCGAGTCATTGAATGAGGTGTTGAGCACCATTGGGATAGACGTGCGCTCATTGAACGCGCTGATCAAGCGATGGTAGATACCGTCTACGTCAGGCGTAACGGTTTGAATACGGCAGGTGTTGTTGATGTGCGCGACGGCCGGAATGCGCGATCTTTTGTCTTCCTGAATCGTATGCACCATGAGCATAAACGGGCTCATCGCGTCTTCTTCGAACCATTCAGAAACGTGATCGGCCAGGACGCTCGCTCCGAATGGACGGAACGCTTCCCGGTGTTTGATGACGGCGTTTAGCCGCTCTTTCATGTCTGCTATACCGGGGTTGGCCAAAATGCTGCGACTCCCCAGTGCGCGGGGACCAAACTCCATGCGGCCTTGGAACCACCCGATGATCTTTCCGTCTGCCAAGCGATCGGCCGCGCGTGCGATGAGCGCGTCTTCTTCGAGCTTTTCGTACTTGATGCGTTTGTTTCGCAGCAACACCTCGATTTGGTAATCGGGATGTGCGGGGCCGAGAGTGGCGCGATCCATGACCCAGTTTCTTGGGAGGCCGTGAACTGAGTGTGTGACGAAGGCGGCGGCGCCAAGCGCGCCACCAGCGTCGCCGGCTGCAGGCTGGACATAGATATTTTCGAAGGGCGTCTCGTCTCGGATACGTCCGTTTGCCGTCACGTTGAGGAAGCAGCCGCCGGCCATGCACAGGTTCTTCTCGCCTGTCTGTTCATGCGCGTATCGCGCGACGCGCAGCAACACTTCCTCAGTCATTCTTTGGAGCGTCGCGGCAACGTCCATGTGGTGTTGCGTCAGCTCACTGTGTTCTTCGCGGGCCGGTCCAAAGAGTCCTTCGAACTTGTCCGTGTGCATACGGTCGCCGCGGTTGAACGAAAAGTAGGCGGGTTCCAGTTGAAAGCTTCCGTCTTCACGGAGGTCTACGAGCTTGCGCATTTCGTCCATGAACTTGGGCTCACCGTATTCGGCGAGCGCCATCACTTTGCCTTCGCCGGCGAAGACCCGGAACCCCAGGTAGGCCGTGAAGATCGAATACAGCAGGCCCAGTGAGTGCGGGTAGTGCATCTCCTGCTTGATTTCGATGTCGTTGCCCCTGCCGACCCCCCAGGAGCCACAGGCGTATTCGCCCACACCGTCCATCGTGATGATCGCCGCACTTTCAAAAGGCGACACAAGGTACGCGCTGGCGGCGTGAGAGAGGTGGTGTTTGACGTGCAAAATCGGCTTTTTGTAAACCAACTCGTCTTCGACATGGAAGGCGACCGCCAGGCGGTCTTTCAGCCATAGTGGCATCGTGTCGACAAAGTTCCGCATCGTAAACGGCCACCCGGAGATGTGCCCCAGGATCGTGCGTTCGAACTTCAGGTACATCTTCTCGTAGAAGGCGACCTCGTCGATGTCGTAGATGGTGATGCCGCCCTCTTGCAGGCATGCGTTTACGGCCTGAACGGGGAAGACGGGCGAATACTTGTCTCGGTTGAACCGCTCTTCCTGGATGGCCGAAACGACCACGCCGTCGCGCATGAGCACTGCGCAGGAGTCGTGGTAAAAACAGGAGATCCCAAGAACGTTCATCAGAACTGTCGCTTCAGGGCTTCTACGTCGGCACTGTAGCCTTCAGCATCTTTCCAGAAGCTATCTGCGGACTTGTCGGTCTTGTAAAGGCGCAGATGTTTCCGGAAAAACAGAACACTGATGAACTTCGTTGCACCGATGCCTACGGCGTATAGGATCGTGAGCAGGATCGTGACCAGTACCCTCTGGGTACCTAGACCGAAGCGAATTGACCCGTCTTTGAAGCGCTCGAAAGCGCGCTGAAACCACGCTTGCATCGTTTAGATCGCGTTCTCGTCGACATCGAGTTTGTTGAGGATGCCACTCGTGATTTCTTGACCGAAATCCATCTCAAGCGCGGCGATAGCTTCTTCGCGTGTGACGATACCCATCCTGATCATATTGCTCATTTCGATGTGGTACACCGAGTAGCCGTAGTTTTTCACCGCCAGCTTTGAGGCGATGAAGTTCAGATCACAGTTGGTGGTTTTCTTTGGGTAAGACCGCTCGGGATATTCCCAACCGAGTTCTCGTTGGATGACCGGCACGTACTCTTCCGGACCCCCTGGAACAAACCAGTGGGGCGAAAGGACGATCGCCTTGCTCTTGTATTTCTTCTTCGCGATCCGAAGCACGTCGTCCATGCTCGCCGGGAAGTCGGCGTAGCGCGGATCTGTTCGGACGTGCTGTTCCATGAACTCTTTTGTCGCAGCGGTCATCGACTTGAACTCATCAGGGTTCTGATCACACGCACACTTCGACAGCACGCTCCTGGAGTGGCCTGTGGTTTGGCCCTTGGTCCACCCGGAGATGATGATCGGCACGTTGAACATCGCGGCGATTTCGTAGGTCTTCAGCATGTACCAAAGCGAGCACACCGGACAGATGACGACGCGCGACTTGGTCTGGACGATCTTCCGAAACATCTCTTTCATGAAAGGGGTTTGGAAGTAGATGAAGTCGACACCGAGCCGGTTGATGGTGTTCATCGCCGAGTCGATGTGCTCATCAGGTACGAACCCGTGGTTGAACGTGAACACCAGGGGGTTCAGCTTGTACCGCTCTTTGATGTAGTACAGCGCCGCAGTGCTGTCTTTTCCACCCGATAGCATGCATAGGCAGTCGTATTCGTACTTGCCACGATACTTATCGAGGATTTTGAGGAAGTCTGTTTCAAGCAGACCCCGTTGTTCTTCTGCCGCCGCCGCTTCGGTTTCTCGGTCGTGGTTGTGGCAGATGTTGCAGACACCGAATTCGTCCAACCAGACGTCGGGTGGCGCGTGGGGCATCACACAACGGGAACAGATGTGCCCGGTCATGTCTTGCTGTACGGGGGGAGTCGTCTCAGGCGCGGTCATCGGATGTGCTCCACGTTGAGATCAAGGACGCCAAGGATGTTGTTCAACATCGAGTCGTCGAAGTCCATGTTGAGATTGCGTAATGCCTCGTCCCGGCTCATGACGCCTTCACGTACGAGCTTACTCATCTCTACGTGGTAGTGCGTGTATCCGTAGTCGCGCATTGAGTTGTGCACCGAGATGAAGTTCAGCGCGCAGTTGGTCGACTTTCGAGGGAAGGACTGTTCGGTGTATTCCCAGCCGATCGCGTCTTTAATGATCTGCACATATTCATCGGGTCCGTACGGAAGGAACCAGTGTGGGGAAAGCACCATCGCCTTGTGTCGCTTCTTTGCGCGCTTGAGCATCTGATCCATGGTGCGCGGAAAGTTGCGATATTTCGGCATATCGTTGAGTTCGTTGTCCAAGAAGTCTTGGGTCTCAGCGGCCATCGCCCGGTATTCGGGTTGATGGACGTTGCAGCCACAGGAGGACATGACCTCTTGCTTAAGAGACTGTCCCTTAGTCCAGCCTGCGATGATTATTGGCGCATCGAAGCGCTTGGCCATCTTGTAGCCGAGGTCCATGTACCAGATGGAGCAGGGATGGCAGATTACCGCTTTGGACTTGGAGCTGATGAGCCGCTTGAACATGTCCTTCATGTAGTTGGTCTTGAAGAACACAAAGTCGACGCCGAGCTTCTCCACGGCGTTTCGTACGTTGCCGATCGCGTCGGATTGCTCGAAGCCGTGGTCGAAGGTGAACGCCAGCGGGTTCATCTTGTAGCGCTCTTTCATGAAGTAGAGCGCAGCTGTAGAATCTTTTCCGCCGCTACACATGACCAGGCAGTCGTAGCGGTGCCTGCCTCGATGCTTGTCGAGGATCTTGATCAGCTCCGATTCAAGGAAAAGCGGAGTCCGCTCTTGCGCCTCGAAGTCTTTGCAGATGTTGCAGACGCCATCTTCCGCAAACGTGATGTGCGGAGGAATTTCCGGGAGGACACAGGTTTGGCATATTCGTGAAGCGGTGGTCATTGTCCTCCTCTCAAACCCCAGCGTAGATGAACGTGATCACGACCGTAGGTCCTACATAATAGACCAGCACGGACAGTCCGACGAGAGAAACTAGCAAAGGGGCCATGAAATAAAGTTTGTGTTCAGCGATCAGCGCGAGCATTTCGCGCATCATTCGTGACACGAAAAGTAGCTTTTTCATGCCGCTACCTGGGGAACAATGCGCTTTAGAGCTTCAACTAAGCGGTACAGGTCCTCTTGGCGCGTGAAGCGACCGAAGGAGATTCGAAGGGCTTCATCTGCTTGTTCGTCCGAGTAGCCCATTGCCTTCAGCACCGAGCTGGGTGTGAGCTTTGTGGCGTGGCAGGCGGAGCTTGCGGAGACCCGAATGCCCTCAAGATCTAAAGCTTTGGCGAGTTCTTTGCCCGAGACACCAGGAATACCGATGTTCAAGACGTGACCGGTCTCGGCCTTTCTTGGGCCGTTGAGGCGTAGCTTCGGGAACGCCTCCCGCAGGTCGAACAGCAACTGACCGCGTAGATCCTGGTATTCCAGCGCTTGTTCCTTGGGGTAATACTCGACGCACGCCCCCAGTCCGACGATTCCTGCGACGTTCAAGGAGCCGGAGCGCCGTCCCATCTCGTGCCCTCCGCCGTGGGCAAGAGGCACGATTTCGATGTCAGGATTGGCGTAAAGTGCCCCGACGCCTTTCGGGCCGTGCGCCTTGTGTGCGTTCACGGTCAGGAGGTCGATACAGTTAGCCTGCACATCGATAGGAAGCTTCAGGAAGCCCTGTGTCGCGTCGCAATGAAAAAGCGCGCCGTGCGCTCGGCAGTCCGCGCCGAACTGTGCGATGGGCTGCACAACCCCTGTTTCGTTGTTCGTGTGCATGATGGAAACCAGGACAGTGTCCGGGCGAAGTGCTTTGCGGAGGGAGTCGATGTCGACCCTCCCCGCACTGTCCACCGGCAGCACGGTGAGCGCGCACTGTCCGGACCGTTCAAGCCAGGTGGCGACGTCCATGACACTTGGGTGCTCGATCGCGGAGACGATGATGTGTTTTTTGGGCTGTGATGACGCCCAAACAACGCCTTTTATCGCCATGTTGTTGGCTTCGGTCGCGCCAGAGGTGAACACCAGGCCGCTTGGATCGCCGTTGACTCTGAGCGCCACCAGCATGCGTGCCCGTTCCACTGCTTGCATCGCCTCGATGCCTGCGGAATGAATCGACGCAGGGTTTGCGCCATGTCCCTCAAGGACATCTCGCATGGCTTTCGCGACAGCAGGATCCACTGGCGTGCTCGCGGCACAGTCCAGATAAGTGTGTGCGGCTTCCGCAACCGCGGTGTGATGGGTCAGATTTCCACGAACCATGATTAGAAGTGTACCAGTCTCCGAAGCGCTCAACCAGCCTATCCGCGGTTATTCTTCATCGACTATTTAGATAGCTGCGAAATATCGCCGATTTCGGTGATCGCATTTGCGACATGCCTCGCCAAAACTTCGGCGCCATCTTTGGTGTAGTGCGAGAAGCTGTGTGGATAATCGGGCTCGTAAAAAAAGCCGTCTGGATTCGCGGCGAAGACGTGCTCGTTATCGATGTGGTACACGCCGGGCGCCGCCGGGGCATACCGTTCTACGGTTTCTGGTCCGAAGGACGGATACTGCATGACCATTACGGTGGCCTCCGCCTCTTCGCAGAGCGCGTAGAGTTTTTCGTGGCTACGTTTCAGACTCGGGAAGCGCACGGTCATCTCATCGAACAGCTCGGGGATTTGTGCGCGGTCGCCGGAAAGATGGAACAGTTTGGCGAGTTCGAAGTAGTCGCCTGCTCTCGGCTCTTTCGCGATTAGAGAGCGGCGCACATCCGCTTCATCATCTAGCCGGCCCAGCTTGCGGTAGACCTTCGCCAGCGCCCACATCACGTCCATACGCCTTGGGTAGCGATCGAGGGCGCTTCTAAACACCCGTTCCGCTTCATCGTATCGCCCCAGCATGGCGAGCGCGCGCCCTTGCTGAAGTTGGAATCGAAGCTGAACTCTGGGAAAGCTCATAGGCATCCGTCGATCGGTCGCTTCCGATTGAATCAACGCTTTCAACGGCAACATGATCTCGAGCGCACGTTACGCTTCGCCACGTTCTACCGCAAGTCTTGCGGCTGCGAGCTGGATGTGAGGCATCACGAAAACGGTTTCCATGAAGCGCCGAGGATCAGCTTGTGCGACTTGGAGTGCCTCGTTTGCCTCTTCGTAGCGCCCCATCTGTGTGAGGAGTTCTATGAGCGTCGCGTGGTACATCCCTTCGGTGGGGTGCTTCGTGATCGCTTCGTGGAGCAGGTCGACGGCCGCCT
>Ga0163179_10000994_pt1 | contig 20304 bp, 19 predicted proteins | sample AtlANTMetagenome_FD_109643 | JGI IMG/M metagenome (GOLD analysis project Ga0163179, IMG submission 109643) | Marine eukaryotic phytoplankton communities from the Atlantic Ocean - Atlantic ANT 2 Metagenome | ecosystem: Environmental > Aquatic > Marine > Oceanic | place: North Atlantic Ocean... | reverse complement strand
TTGCGTGTTTGACGTGCCTTTTCTAATGGGATTAAAGTTCTTGTGATTTTTAAAATACTACTAACATATCCCTTTATTACTTGAATCATTCTTTTACCCTCTTTTTTCCTATATTTAATTAAATCTAAAATGGAGCTTGTAATAATATCTAAAAATTGTTTTTCTACTTTTTTAGTAAACCGAAATGCAGAACTAGTAAAAATGTCTGGGAGAGATATCGCGGCCTTTAAAAGATCTCCATCTTGAACTTTAGGTACTATTTTTTTAAATCTTTTAATATATTGTAATAACTTAATATCATCCAGATTTAGATTCGTCCTATCTCCAAATTCGAAAATCTTCAAATCTATTTTTCCTCTTATTAACTGTTGCTGAAACATTTTTTTTATTTCAGGTTCCAAGTGAACTAAATAACGTGGTGTTTTTATATTAATATCTAAACCTTTATTGCTATTTAAGGATTTCAAAACAAGTGAAAACCTGGTTTTATTAATCTTGAAGTCCCTTTTTGTATAGCCTGTCATTGAAATCATTTGTTCATCTTTTAAAACACACAATATACAAAACCAAAATTTATATTGTCTTTCTTTTTAAAACAAAATAAACACCACAAAAAATTAATACTGTCGCCAAAATCTTAATCGGAGTCAATATATCTTTTCCAAATGTAACCGCTATCAATGTTGCTAATAATGGTTGTAAATAAATATAAAAAGCCACCGTCGACGAGGGGAGATGTTTAAGGGCGGAAATATTTAGAAAATATGCCACACAAGTTGTAAAAACAATGACAAAAACGCCTTTTAAAATAATTATCCATGGTAAATAAGACCAATTTAAAATCACAACATCTTTCCAGGCGATTGGAACAATAATAATAGTCCCCATTAAAAATATCAATTTTAAAACAGTTATTGGATGATATTTTTTCATCATTGACTTAATTAATATTAAATAAAAAGAATATGAGAGTGCATTTAATAAAACCAAAAGATCTCCTCGATTATTTAGTTGAAAAGACATACCATTTGTAATTAAAATAAACGCTCCCAATAATCCTAAAAAAACTCCAAGAAACGCTTTATAACTCATTCTTTCAATTAGAAAAACTAACGACAAAACATATACTATTAATGGTGTCATAATCATGATTAAAGACGCATTAATCGGACTTGTAATACTAAGTCCTTCAAAAAAACACAACATATTAATAACAACACCAAATAAGGAACATAATAAAAACAATCGTAAATCTTTCTTCGCAACACTCTCCTTAATAAAAAACTTGTGAATAAGTAAAAATAATAAACTAGCCCCCAATACCCTCAATAAAACAAATCCCTTTGGGGAAATATATTCAGGCATTACATCCTTTGCTACTATATAATTAATTGCATATATCAAATTGGCAACAAATAATGAGATATGCGATAAGACAATTTTTGACATTATAATACGATAATCAAAATTCCTTTTTCTAAATTTGGTGAAAAAAAAGTTAATTATGAAATTTGGTACAAAAGTTATTCACTCCGGTTTAGAAACAGATCCCAGCACGGGAGCTATTATTACTCCTATATATCAAACATCAACATATGTTCAAAATCGTCCGGGGAAAAATTTAGGTTTTGAGTATTCACGAACAAAAAACCCAACAAGAAGTGCTTTAGAAAAAAGTATTGCAATTCTAGAAAATGGCGATTTTGCGATTTGTTATTCAAGTGGAATGGGGGCCGCTGACACTATCATTAAGTTACTAAAACCTGGGGATACTATCATTGCAAATAAAGATATTTATGGTGGCACATATCGGATGTTTGAAGAAATATTTAGTCATTTTGGCTTGAAATTTAAATATATCGATTTAACAAATGCCAAAAATTTTTCATCATTAACAGATCGAACAACAAAATTAATTTGGATTGAAACTCCATCAAACCCATTAATGGATATTATTGATATTAAAGCTATAAAAAAGGTCCTAAATAAAGAAGCTATTATGGTTGTAGATAATACATTTGCAACTCCTGCCCTACAAAATCCTTTAGATCTTGGAGCTGATATTGTATTACATTCCGTTACTAAGTATTTGGCTGGACATTCCGATATTATTATGGGAGCTTTGATTACAAATAATAAAACACTATATGAAAAATTATTTTTAATTACGAAAAGTTGTGGAGCAGTACCAGGACCAATGGACTGTTTTCTTGCACTACGTGGATTAAAAACATTAAATATACGTATGGTGAAACACTGTGAAAACGCCATTATAATAAATCGTTTTTTAGAAAAACAATCAATAGTAGATCAAATTTATTGGCCCGGAAGAAAAGAACATAAAAATCATCTAGTTGCAAAGGCCCAAATGAATGATTTTGGGGGAATGTTATCTTTCACTCTCAAAAGTGACTCCTTAAAGGATGCTATTGAAATCATCAGTACAACTAAACTTTTTAAATTGGCAGAATCTTTAGGTGGAGTTGAATCACTAATCTCACATCCAGCATCTATGACACATGCTAGTATTCCTAAAAAAGAAAGGGAAAAAAATAATTTAAAAGATTCCTTAATAAGATTAAGTATTGGGATTGAAGAAAGTGAAGACCTGATTAATGACCTAAAACAGGCCTTTGATCAAGTTAAGAGGTAAAAAATCATATTTTTTGATTTTCAACTCAAAAACAGTTAAAATCCCTCAAAAAAACAAACCTATATCACTGACCACAAATGAGTTAGGCGGCTTATTATTCCATACACAATTTAATGTTAATAACATCACGCTATTTTTAGTCAACAAATACCAATTAACAGATTTGAAAAAAAAAAAATTAGCCTATTTCACATCAATTTGTAATTCTCAGAAATATTCTAAATTATTTGGAAATAAATCATAATGATACTTAAATTTGGCCTTGTAATAACTAAAAAATATTTTGTTATGAATAATGCATTTAAAAGTTTAGGTGATTTTATATCTGGACTAACAGGACTTATAATGTCCTTAATCGGCTTAGGTATAGTTGTACAAATAGCTGGATTTGAATTTGTTGATGTTATTGGATCAATTACTGGATGGGTTGGAGAATTTGCGAATGGTGGGTTTGTTGGTTTAGTGGCATTACTTGTTGTAATCGCTTTAGCTAAAAAGTAATTACCTTTGTGTATAAAAAAAGCCCACTGAGTGGGCTTTTTTTTATTATTAAACTAATATTTTAGTTAACTTTACTTTTACTATGTTAAAAACAATTCTTACGAGAATACAAACAATTATTTCACAAAGTATTGAAATCGCTGTACCACTATTATGTTTAGGTGTGGTGGTTCAATTAATTGTGGGAGAACCTTTATTTGGATGGAATGTTGTTGGAAATATCTCAAAAGCAATCGGACAATTTGGGCAAACAAATTTTATTGGGATTGCGGCACTTTTAGTTTTATATTCATATATAAATAAACCTAAAAATTAGGTTGTTAATGAGCCTCTAACCAATTATTTCCAAAACCAATTTCAACTATTAAAGGAACTTTTGTTTTATAGATATTTTCCATTGTATTTTTTACAATTTGTTCAACCAATTTTTTCTCAGATAAATGAACATCAAAAACGAGTTCATCATGTACCTGTAAAACCATTTTAGATAAAAAATTATTGTTTTCAAACTGATTCTGGATACTAATCATCGCCATTTTTATTAAATCAGCGGCCGAACCTTGTACAGGCATATTAATTGCATTTCGTTCATCATGTCCCCTCACAAAAGAATTTCTCGAATTTATATTTCTTAAATATCTTTTACGTCCCAAAATTGTTCTAACGTATCCATTTTTTTGAGCGAAATTAATTTGTTGATCTATAAATTTTTTCAACTGAGGGTAAGTGATAAAATACATTTGTATCAATTCTGCTGACTCTTTTCTTGTTAATGAAGTCTGTTCACTTAAGCCAAAAGCAGAAACACCATAAATAATACCAAAATTAACTATTTTTGCATGAGAACGCATCTCCGAAGTAACCTCTTGTTCTAAAACACCAAATACTTTTGCTGCGGTGGATTTATGAATATCCTCATAATTTAAAAAAGCCTGAAGCATATTCTCCTCTTGACTTAACTCTGCTATTAAACGTAATTCAATCTGAGAATAATCCGCCGACATTAATATATGATCATTTGATGCGACAAAAGCTCTTCTCACATCTTTTCCAGATTCTTTTCTAATGGGTATATTCTGAAGATTTGGTCTACTAGAACTTAAACGTCCTGTAACAGTAACCGTTTGATTAAAATTTGTGTGAATTTTATTGTCTTTTTTATTCAGCAACAATGGAAGGGCATCTATATATGTCGAGATTAATTTTTGATAAGTTCTAAACAAGAGAATATTATTAATAATCGGGTGTATATTTTTAAGTTTTAACAATTCATTTTCATTTGTTGAAAATTGTCCTGATTTTGTTTTTTTAGGTTTATTCGTCAAGTTTAATTTTACAAATAAAATTTCTCCTAATTGTTTTGGAGAATTAATATTAAAGTGCTCGCCGGCCAATTGATATATTACAGTTTGCAGATTTAATATTTTTGTTTTTAAAGTGATGGAATACTGATTCAATGCTTTGGTGTCAATGCAGATCCCATTTTCTTCCATGTGAAATAAAACTGAACTCAATGGTAACTCAACATCAAAATATAAGTCTTTCAATCCATTATTTTCTAACAGTTTTGATTGATTCTTTTGAATCTCGAACAAGAGTCTCCCAGCTTCTATTAAATAACAACTTATTTCTTTCTTCGAATTCAATCCAAATAAATCTAGATTGATTGTGTCAAGTAAGTTTTTATCAACTATAGTTAAAAACGTCCTACTTGTATCAGGATGAAGTAAATAATCTGCAATCATTATATCAAAAGTTGATTTTGGGGAGATTTTAACTGACACCTTATATGAATAAAATAGTTTAAATAAACGTTTAATATCAAAACATATCTTTAACACACTTTGTTGTTCAAAAACTAAAGTCAACTCTGACAATACTATTTCAAACGAAAAATCATTCGTGGGGATGATGTAATATATTTGATTCTTTTCACTTGACATACTAATCCCCAGCGGAGTATCTTTTTTATATAAAACAAAAATAGTCAACCTCTGGTCTTCCAATAATGTTTCTATGATCTTCCTCATCTCCCTCTTTTCCAAGATACGAATACCATTATTCATAACGTGATCAAGTTGAGTATCATCTATATTAAATAAACTAAGTTGATCTGATTGGGAAGGAGAAGTAAACTCTTTTGAAAATTCTATGTTTTTATTTTTAAATATCTTTACTGTCCGTTCATAAATCTTCTTAAATTCTAATTCATAAAATATCGCCTCTAACAAGTGCCAGTCTGGTTCTGAAAACTTCAAATCTTCAAAAGACACAAAAATGGGAACATCTAAGAGAATCGTTGCTAATTTTTTAGAAAGTGCCGCCATAGACTTGCCACTTAATACCTTTTCCTTTAAGGAACCTTTTAATTCTGCTATATTGTCATATACCCTTTCGATTGTTCCATATTTAGAGAGTAATTTGGACGCCGTTTTAGGTCCAACTCCGGCTATTCCTGGAATATTATCAACCGCATCCCCAACCATAGCTAAATAATCTATCACCTGTTCAACACTTATAATATCAAACCTTTCACATACCCTTTGAATATCCCATATTTCAGCGGGTTTTCCACTTCTACCAGGCCTATACATAAATATACTCTCTTCAACTAGTTGTGCAAAATCCTTATCTGGAGTCATCATATACACATCAAAACCATCTTGACTAGCCCTTTTTGCAAGAGTTCCAATAACATCATCTGCTTCAAATCCATCTAAAAATAATACTGGGATATTAAATGCTTTCAAAATCTTTTTAATATAAGGAATCGCCTTGATTATCCCTTCGGGTGTTTTGGGGCGATTGGCTTTATAAGCTTTGTATTCAAGATGTCTATGTGTTTTTTTGGGTGTATCAAAAACAACACCTAAATAATCTGGGGTTTCTCTATTTAGTAAATCAACCAGAGTATTTGTAAAACCATATATAGCAGATGTATCAAACCCTCTAGATGTAATCCTGGGATTTCTAGAAAACGCGAAATAAGCCCTGTATATAAGAGCATATGCATCGATCAAAAATATTTTTTTTTTACCTGACGACTTCATAATACTAAAGTAAATGTAATATTTAAATAAATTAAATTATATATTAAGGCTTATGGATTTGAAACAATTATACACGGGAACAATCCCAAATACGTCAATCATGATATTTAGAATTGTTTTCGGTCTTATTCTTTTGATCCAAACATATTATTTTATTATAAATCAATTTATTGATACAAATATCATAAATCCCCTGTTATTGTTTCCTTTCATTACGGGTTTGGTTCCATTTTCCAAAACAAATCTATTAATAATCGGGTATATAATGTTCCTGGCTAATATTGGGATATTATTTAATAAAACGGCGAAAATATCCACATTAGTATTTGGATGTTGTTTCACATATTTTTGGTTATTAGACAAAGGGTATTTTAACAACCATTATTATTTTATTTCCCTAATTTGTTTGTTACTTTTTGTAGCGGAAAAAGAAAGTTCATTTAAGAAAAATATCCTGATTTCTAAAACATCTCTTTTCAGTTTGCAAATGATGATTTTTTTAATTTATTTTGTGGCTGGGATTAATAAGCTAAATCCTTATTGGTTATTTGACCTACAACCAATAAAACATATTTTGGAAGTGAAGTTTATGGTTACTGATAATCTTTTTTTTCAACAAAAGTGGATTACAGTCTTCATGGTTTATTTTGGATTACTTTTTGACCTTTTTATTGGATTCTTATTATTTTTCAAAAAAACCCGTCTTATAGGATTTTTATTAGTTATTGGATTCAATATTATCAATTTTTATCTCTTTAAAGATGTGGGAGAAATTGGGGTATTCCCCTTTTTAATGATTTCAACCTTAATCCTTTTTATAGATCCTAATCAAATCTCAACATTTTTAAATTTAAACACAAAACCTAAACAAGTTTTAAAAAACACGAATCTAATCAATAAATTAATATTTGGATTTTTAATAATTCAATTTATTCTCCCATTTAGACATGCTCTATTTAAAGGATATGTCGATTATAATGGGGTTGGACAACGTTTTGCTTGGAGGATGAAAATCATGTATAAGGATTCTAATATCAATTACTTTATTGAGGATAAGATCTCAAAACAAAAATACTCTGTTGATGTTACTAAAATGTTAACTCCGACACAATATAATAATCTAAAGTATTATCCTGATTTAATAATTCCTTTAGCTAAAAAGATAAAATCTGAAGCAAATACTAAATTCAACATCAAATTTGCAAAAATTAGTTGTCATTATGAGGTGAATTTTATGGGAAAGTATAAACAATTATTATTTTCTCCAGAAAAAGACTTGACAAAAATCTCTGAAAAAAAATTAACAAATAAATGGGTAAAGGCCTTAAAAAAGGATTAAATATCAAGATTCATTATACAACACTTCTAATACTGTTTGTCCGACGACTTTTAAGGTTTTTTTATCAATAATACTCAAATTATCAGAATGTTTGTGATGATGTTTATTGAAACGATTATGAGTCGTTGCATCATATTCTACTATATTTATTGTAGGAATATGAATAAGGTTATTTATATATAGGTGATCGTCTATAATGGGTGGTGTTGATTCAGAAACAAAAAAATTAGAATATCCAAGTTTTGACGCCGTACCCCAAACCCTTTCAACAATTCTAGAAGCAAATTTTCGTGAAACTCCCTCTTTTGTAAACCTTGCGTTTTTTCCACCTACCATATCTAATAAGATCCCATAATCTGCAAAATAATTTAAAACATGAGGGTTTCGAGACCAATACTGAGATCCTAAACACCAAGAGTCTGCTTTAGGATTTAATGTACCATTTGGTTCTCCTTGATCCTCCACATCAAATAATACTATATCAACTCCTATTGGAATCGAATTTAATTGAATTTGTCGTGCTATTTCTAACAATACCCCAACTCCACTACCACCATCATTGGCTCCTAAAATAGGAGTGTTGACTTTAATCGAGTCATTATCTGCTAAAAATCGACTATCCCAATGTGCACATAATAATACTCTTTTAAAAACATCCTTATTAAAAGAAGCTATGATATTTTTCATATTCATAATCTCACCATCAAATCGTCTCACTAAATCTGACTGAGTAGATGTCTCTGCACCAAATTCAGAAAATTTTTGTACTAAATAATCATGACACTTTTGATGAGCTTCTGAATTTGGAACTCGAGGTCCAAATTCTACCTGTTTTTTAATATATAAAAATGCAGAATCAGCATTGAATTTAGGTACCACAATTTCTTCCACCGGTGAACTGGGAAAAACAACCTGAGTTTTATCATTCACACATGCAGATATTAAAAAAGCACTAACTAATATAATTCCAAGTCGTATCATCTTTTTTATCTTGAATTTCTATATTTAACTTATTTAACCCTTCTCTTATCTTGTCAGCGGTTTCCCAATCCTGTTTTTTTTTGGCGGAACCTCTGACTTCTAATAAAAGATTTATTATTGCATCAATACTTGATTCACTTTCTTTTTCCGGAGGAACAAGTCCAAAAATTTCAACAATATAAGTCTTTAATACAAGTCTAACCTCCGCGAGGTCAACTTCAGATAATATATATTTATTCTCATATGTGGAATTAATTATCTTAACTAGATCAAATAAATAAGATAAGACAATCGGTGTATTTAAATCATCACTCATAGCCTCATAACATTTGATTTTAAATTGAGTTATATCAACTGAGGAGGTTTTCCCCGGTTTTATTTTATCCAATGTCGTTAATCCACTAAATAATCTTATTAATCCCTTTTCTGAAGCCTGTAATGCTTGGTTGGAAAAGTCTACCGTACTTCTATAATGAGCCTGTAATATAAAAAATTTAATTACCATCGGATGGTATGATTTGGTTAATTTTTCATGTCGACCATCAAAAAACTCTGAAAGAGTAATGAAATTTCCCAATGATTTTCCCATTTTTTGACCATCTATTGTAATCATATTATTATGTATCCAATATCTGGCGGCATGTTGTTTATTTGCGGCAACACATTGTGCAATTTCTGCCTCATGATGGGGGAAAATCAAATCCATACCACCACCATGAATATCAAATGTGTCTCCTAAGTATTTACAACTCATCGTAGAACACTCTATATGCCATCCGGGAAACCCTAATCCCCACGGAGATGGCCAACGCATAATATGTTCTGGCGAAGCTTTCTTCCACAATGCAAAATCAACAGCATTTTTTTTATCAGATTGACCCGCTAAATCCCTACTATTATCCATCAAATCCTCTATATTTCTCCTAGATAAAATACCATAATTATTACTCTTATTATATCTAACCACATCAAAGTAAACTGATCCATTAACTTCATATGCAAATCCATTATCGATGATTTTTTTTATCATCTCGATTTGCTCAATAATATGTCCTGATGCAATTGGTTCGATACTAGGATCTTCTATATTTAACAATGACATTGCCTCATGATATCGTTTCGTATAAAGATGAGCCACTTCCATGGGTTCTAATTGTAAACTTTTTGCCTTCTCTCCAATTTTATCATTACCTTCGTCTGAGTCATTCAATAAATGGCCAACATCTGTAATATTCCTAACATACCTCACTTTATATCCTAAAAATCGTAAATACCGAAATAAAATATCAAATGTAATAGCTGGTCTTGCGTGTCCCAAATGAGGTTCACCATAGACAGTCGGACCACAAACATACATGGTTACAAATTCCGAATTTATTGGTTGAAAAAGTTCTTTTTGACCACTTAAGGTATTATATAGTTTTAGATTTTGCATTTAGATTAATTCTTTTTTATATCTATTCTTCAAATTTAGAACAATCTCCTGAACCATTTGTGATAAATTAAATTTTGGAGTCCAACCCCAATCATTTCTGGCGTGTGAGTCATCAATAGATTCTGGCCAGGTTTGTGCCAACTTATCCCTTAAGTCCGGTTTATATTTTATTTTCAATTCTGGGAAATACTTTATTAATTCCTTCACTAAATCTTCCGGACTAAATTGTAATGAAGCCAAATTATAGGATGTTCTGATCTTTATTGCTTCTAACGGAGCCTCCATAATAGTTGTCGTTGCTCGAATTGCATCATCCATATACATCATGGGTAAAGTTCTATCTTTAGATAAAAAACATGTGTAATGACCTTTTTTAATTACCTGATGAAATATGTCAACGGCATAATCTGTTGTGCCACCACCGGGCATAGACTCCCAACCTATCAAACCTGGATACCTAATACTTCTTACATCAACCCCAAATTGTTCATTATAATAATTACACAACTTTTCGCCGGACAATTTACTTACACCATAAATAGTAATTGGTTCCTTTAAAGCATGTTGTTCAACATTATTTTTGGGGGTTGTGGGACCAAAAACCGCGATTGAACTTGGCCAAAATAATTTTTCAATCTTTTGTTCTTTTGCAAGATTTAAGACATGTAGTAATCCATTTATGTTTACATCCCAAGCTTTATCAATATTTTTTTCACCCTTTGCTGACAAATATGCTGCCAACAGATATACCTCGGTAACCTGATGTTGATCAATAATACTTTCAAGTTTTTGTTTATTCAAAACACTACAAGTATAGAACCTAAATCTAGGTGAATTTTGTGGTTCATTTAAATCTGTTGCGATAACATTATCAAAACCATATTTTTGAGCTAATACATTAGTTAAAACTGTCCCTATTTGACCATTTGAACCAATCACTAATATTTTCTTCTTGAATGACATAAAGTATGAAGATAATAATAAATTTATATAATCAATTGACTATCTTTGGAACAAGATGCAGAAAAAAAAAGATATTTTATATAATAAGCTTGGAAAGAGTGAATTAAAAAAAATAATAGCAGAAGAAAAATTTGCAAGAACAACTGTTTCATTTTACAAATACACTATAATTCAAGACCCAGTTTCTTTAAGAAAAGAATTATTTATTAAATGGGATGAATTAAAAATCAAAGGAAGAATTTATATTGCAAGAGAGGGTATAAACGCACAGTTATCTTGTCCAAAACCAAACTGGGAAACATTTATCAACTCAGTAAACGAAATTAAGGGACTAGAGAATATTAACTTTAAAATCGCTGTTGAAGAAAAACAAATTTCTTTCTTAAAACTAATAATTAAAGTAAAAAAACAAATTGTTGCTGATGGACTCAAAAAAAACGAATATGATGTGACAAACGTGGGGAATCATCTAAACGCTAAGGAATGGAATGAGGCTATAAATAATGGAGCTACTGTTGTTGATGTAAGAAACCATTATGAAAGTCGAATTGGACATTTTAAAGAGGCGATACTACCAGATGTTGATACATTTAGAGAAGAATTACCATTAATAAAAGAAAAACTACAGAATAGACGAAATGAAAAAATTTTACTTTACTGTACCGGTGGTATTAGGTGTGAAAAAACAAGTTCTTATTTAAAACACCATGGATTTAAAGATGTAAATCAATTATATGGTGGAATCATTGGGTATGTCAAACAAATCAAAGAACATAATCTAGAAAATAAATTTATTGGGAAAAACTTTGTTTTTGATGATAGACTCGGTGAAAGAATATCTAATCATATAATTGGGATGTGTGATCAATGTAATAATGCTTGTGATAATTATACAAATTGTAATTACGTAGATTGTAATTTACTTTTTTTACAATGTGTGAATTGTGCAGAAAACTACGATGGTTGTTGTACAGAAACATGTCAACAAATGTCAAAGTTACCACAGGAAAAACAGAAAGAAATAAGAAAAACTAGAAAAAGAGCTTCATTAACTTCTTTTAAAAAAAGTATTCGACCCCAAGAAAGTATAAATGAAAGAAACAGAAACTCTTGATTAATAATTATATTTACAAATAATAATTAAACTATGCCTTTTTATCATAAACTCGGGAACATCCCAAACAAACGACATACTGTATTTAAATCAAACGCTGGGAAATACCATTACGAAGAATTGTTTGGAACGATTGGGTTTACGGGAATGTCATCTTTATTATATCATATACATAGACCCACTCAAATTAAAGAAGTTTTGAAAGAAGAAAACAGTCAACCTGAAATTGCTGTTGAAAAAAATATAAAATCAAGACTATTAAAGGGGTTTAATTTACCAAAGGGAAAATCCTATTTAGAGAGTAGAACTCCCATACTTGTTAATCAAGACTGTCATATTTCACTGGCCGCACCTACCGAATCTATGAAAGAAGATTTTTATAAAAACACTGATGCTGACGAGTTGATTTTTATTCATAAGGGGTCGGGGATATTAAAAACAATCCTTGGAAATTTAGAGTTTTCCCACGGGGACTACCTATTAATTCCAAGAGGGATTATATATCAAATAGAATTCAATGGTGAAGACAACAGACTTTTTATTATTGAATCTTTTGATCCCATTTATACACCTAAAAGATATAGAAATCATTTTGGGCAATTATTAGAACACTCACCTTATTGTGAGAGAGATATAAGAAGACCTCAAGAGCTGATAACAAAAGATGAAAAAGGTGATTTTATAATGATGATTAAAAAAGAAGGTGTGATACATTATGTTTTATATGGGACCCACCCATTTGATGTGGTTGGGTGGGATGGTTATAACTATCCATATGCCTTTTCTATTCACAACTTTGAACCAATTACAGGAAGAATTCATCAACCTCCTCCAATTCATCAAACTTTTGAAACTCAAGCCTTTGTGGTTTGTTCATTTTGTCCTAGGCTATATGATTATCATCCTGATTCAATTCCTGCCCCATATAACCATAGTAATATTGATTCAGATGAAGTTCTTTATTACGTGGATGGGGATTTTATGAGTAGAAATCATGTTGAAAAGGGATTTATTAGCTTACACCCGGCGGGAATTCCACATGGTCCTCATCCAGGCGCAATGGAAAGAAGTATCGGTCAAAAAGAAACACAGGAGTTAGCTGTGATGGTAGACACTTTCAGACCGCTTAAATTAACGAAAATGGCAATGACTTTGGATGATGGCGAATATTATAAATCTTGGATAGAGTAATGAGTAAAGAATTGAAAAAGATATTTCCTGACGCAGAAGATTTTCTTCCAATTAACGGAACCGACTATATCGAGTTTTATGTCGGAAACGCTAAACAAGCTGCTCATTTTTATAAAACGGCCTTTGGTTTTCAATCCTTAGCTTATTCAGGATTAGAAACTAAGGAGAAAACTAAAACATCGTATGTCCTAATTCAGGATAAAATAAAAATTGTGTTAACTACTCCAATGCCTGGAAATGCTGAAATTGAAAAACATATTTCCAAACATGGGGACGGTGTAAAAGTGATTGCTCTTTGGGTTGATGATGCGACTGAAGCTTGGGAAGAAACAACAAAAAGAGGTGCAAAATCATACATGCCGCCCAACCAAATTGATGATGCAGATGGGGTAGTAATTCGTTCTGGAATTCACACATATGGCGACACAGTACATATGTTTATTGAAAGGAAAAACTACAATGGGGTTTTTCTTCCTGGATTTAAAAAATGGGAATCCACATATAATCCTGAACCAGTTGGGTTAAGATATATTGATCATTTGGTTGGAAATGTTGGTTGGAATGAGATGAATATTTGGGAACAGTTTTATCGTGACATAATGGGATTTACAAATTTGATTACATTTGATGATAAAGATATATCAACTCAATATACTGCATTGATGAGTAAGGTGATGACGAATGGAAATGGGAGAATTAAATTTCCAATTAATGAACCCGCTCAAGGTGCAAAGAAATCTCAAATAGAAGAATACTTAGAGTTTTATAATGGTCCCGGTTGTCAACACATTGCTGTCGCCACTAACGATATTATTGATACAGTCGAAAAAATGCAGGCTAGAGGTGTGGATTTTTTACATGTTCCCAAAACATATTATGACACTGTACTTAATCGAGTTGGTGATATAGATGAAGAAATAACTAAACTAAGAGATTTAAGTATTTTAGTAGATCGAGATGAGGATGGATATTTGTTGCAAATATTTACACGTCCGATTCAAGATCGACCAACACTATTTTTTGAAATTATTCAAAGAAAAGGGGCTCAATCTTTTGGGAAAGGAAATTTCAAGGCTTTATTTGAAGCCATTGAATTAGAACAAAAAAAACGAGGTACTTTAATATAAATAACCATGGACGCATATATTCTGATCATATCACTCTCTTTTATTATTATTATTTCACATTTTTTAAATATTTATTCGGAAAATACCGGAGTTCCATCTGTGTTAATTTTAATATTATTTGGATCATTATTACAGTTGGACACAGAGTTAGTTGGATTCCAAATACTTGATGAGACAACAAGAAAGCCATTGTTAAAAGTTCTGGGAGTAGCGGGATTAATCTTAATTCTTTTAGAAGCGGCACTTGAGTTGAAAATTAATAAAAAGATGATTGTTTCATCATCAAGAGCTTTTTTTGTTGGGTTGTTTGGACTTATTCTCACCTCATTTTCTATTTCATATATATTACAAATTTTTGTAACAGATTTAGACACAATACATGCTCTTTTATATGCAGTACCTCTTTCAATTATCAGTAGTGCGATTATAATTCCCAGTATACAAAGTTTAGATGAAGGGAAAAAATCATTTTTGATTTTTGAAAGTACTTTTTCTGATGTTTTAGGACTTCTAATGTTTCAAGTTGTAGTAAGTTCATTGACGACCGGTACCATCAAAGGGTGGGATGAAATCATTGGAAACATCGGTTCATCTATCCTAATCTCGATTCTTATTAGTGTGAGCTTAATTTATCTTTTTCAGAAAATAAAAGGACATACAAAATTATTTTTTCTATTTTCCATCCTATTAATCTTATATGCAGTTGGTGAATTATTGCACCTTTCCTCCTTGTTAATTGTATTAATTTTTGGAATTATCCTAAACAATTATAAATTCTTTTTTATCAGCAAATTAAAAAACCTTATTCAAGATGACAAAGTGAATAGTATTCAAGAGGATTTTAAAGTCATTATTATGGAAAGTGCTTTTGTTGTAAGAACCTTCTTTTTTATATTATTTGGATATTATGTGTCTTTAGATTCTTTATTGAATATCGAAGTGATTATTGTTAGTTTAGTTTTATTGGCAACTATTTACTCAATTCGATTTATTTTAATCTTTCCAATAATGGGAGGACGATCCTGGCCCGAATTATTTTTATCTCCTAGAGGATTAATCACTATATTACTTTTCTTTTCTATTCCCGAAGAATACATTTTAGATGATGTTTTTCACACTGATATTATTCCAGGAATTCTTTTATTCATCATTTTAGGAAGTGCTTTAGCGATGAGTAATACTTTAATTGGAGTTAAAAAAATTCAAGCAGAAAAAGAAAGAAAAGATGATCTTGCCGTAGTGGAAGGCGAACAGACGACTATAGTCTCAAAAGATCGGGGAGAGGATCAGTTAGATGGAGAGGATCAGTTAGATGAAGAGGATCAGTTAGATGAAGAGGATGTTTAAAATATAATATATTAGTGGGATAATTAATAGAGATGGTAACATATTTACTGGTTTTATTTTTTCATATCCTAAAAGTTTTAACCCAATTACTATAATTAAAACGCCACCAACAGAAGATATGTGATCTATTAATTCTAGTGATAAAACGTCTTTAAAATAAAAAACTAATAATGTAATAGTAGTTTGGAAAAAAAACAATGGAATAACTGAAAACAAAACTCCTATACCGAAAGTCGAGGCTAAAACAACTGAACTTATTCCATCCATCAATCCTTTTGTATACAAAATACTAGGTGTGTTTCCTAATCCTTCGTCAATGGCCCCAACAATGGTCATGGATCCAACACAAAAAAGTAGAAAAGATGTTACCAAGCCATCTGTAAACATAGATTCTTTTATATGGATTTTCTTTTTAAATACATCTATATAATTAGTAAACGAAGCAGATAAATCATACTTTTCTCCAAGTATTGTCCCTAAAACAATCGATAATAACATGATAATAAAGTTTGTGCTTTTTATAGCCATGCTAAAGCCTAGAATTAAAGTGAATAAACCCATAACAACAAATACCTTTTTATTTAATTCTGACGTTATAAGTCTTTTAAAGAAAAGTCCGAGTAAACTACCCACAATTACCATAAGTACATTAAAAAGAGTCCCCAAAGGAAGCATAATTATGATTTAATATTTATTCCCAAATCATTAAGTTGATCATTTTCTAACTTTGAGGGAGCCTTTAACATAATATCACGTCCTGAATTGTTTTTTGGGAAAGCAATAAAATCTCTAATACTATCCGAACCTGAAAGAACTGCACAGATACGATCCAATCCAAAAGCTATCCCACCATGTGGTGGGGCTCCATATTCAAAGGCTTCCATCAGGAATCCAAATTTATCATGAGCCTGTTGGGTGTTAAAGCCAAGTAATTTAAAAATACTTTCCTGTAAATCCTTATCGTGTATTCTTATTGAACCTCCTCCTATTTCTGTCCCGTTTAATGCCATATCGTAAGCATTTGCCCGGACAGACTTAGGGTTTGTTTCTAATAAATTTAAATCCTCCTCGTGGGGAGATGTAAAAGGATGATGCATCGCGTGATACTCGTCTGTTTTTGAATCATATTCAAACAACGGAAAATCTGTAATCCAAACTGGAACATATTTATTTGGATCACGAAGATTTAATCTGTTAGCAACTTCTAATCTCAAACTTCCCATCGCTTTAAAAGTATTCATTTTTTCACCAGATAAAACTAAAAGTAAATCACCGTCTTTCGCCTCACTAATGTTTTTCCATTCTTTAAGATTATCCAAATCAAAAAATTTGTCGACAGAAGACTTATATGCGGTTTCTGTATTAAATTTACAATAAACCATACCACCTGCTCCTATTTGTGGAGTTTTTACCCAATCTATTAATGAATCTATTTCTTTTCTTGAAAAAGTTTCTCCACCAGGAACGACAATTCCAAGGATAACCTCCGCGTTATCAAAAACACTAAACCCCTGGTCTTTACACACCGAACTCATATTTTTTATTTTCATATCAAAACGTAAATCTGGTTTATCAGTACCATAATCTCGTATAGCGTTAGAATAGGTCATTTGTAAAATTTTTGGGATTTGGACACCTTTAACTTGAAAAATAATATCCTTAATTAACTCCTCAAACATTGTAAGAATATCTTCTGTTTTCACAAATGCCATTTCACAATCAATTTGTGTAAATTCAGGTTGTCTATCCGCTCGAAAATCCTCGTCCCTAAAACATTTCACAATTTGATAATACTTATCATATCCCGATACCATTAATAATTGTTTAAAAGTTTGGGGTGACTGCGGGAGGGCGTAGAATTCTCCCGGATTTAATCTAGAGGGGACAACAAAATCCCTTGCTCCCTCAGGCGTAGATTTTATTAAAACTGGGGTTTCAATTTCCAAAAACCCATTTTCTTTCAAGAATTTTCTAGTATAAAACGCTATCTCTGATCGAAACATAATATTATCTTGAACCAGTCTTCTACGAAGGTCTAGATATCTATAACGCATTCTCAAATCTTCTCCACCATCTGTTTCATCTTCAATTGTAAATGGAGGTGTTTTAGAGAAATTTAATACAATTAATTTTTTTACCTCTACTTCTATCTCGCCTGTGACAAGATTCTTATTAACAGATGCTCTATTCCTAACAATACCCTCAACCTGAATTACAAATTCTCTTCCCAACTTTCGAGCCTCCTCACAAAGCTTTTGATCACTATTCATGTTAAAAACTAATTGTGTAATCCCATATCGATCTCTTAAATCAACAAAAGTCATTCCTCCCAAATCTCGAGTTCTCTGAACCCAACCACACAAAGTAACTTCATTATTCACGTGAACTCTCCTAAGTGCACCATTATTTTCTGTTCTATAAGTCATATTTATTATTTCCAACAAAATTACAAAAATGGAGATAGAAAGCAATGTCTATATGTATTTTACATAAATTTATATTTATGAAGAATTTAAATGAGTTTTTTATGCAAAAAGCCCTCCGGGAAGCTGAAAGAGCGTTTCAACAAGATGAAGTCCCGGTTGGAGCTGTTATCGTATATAAAAAAAAAATCATTGCAAAAGCATATAATAGATGTGTTCAACTTTGTGACCCAACAGCTCATGCTGAAATACAAACAATTACTTCTGCGTGTAATTATTTGCAATCACGATATTTAAATGATTGTGAACTTTATACAACTTTAGAACCATGTATAATGTGTTTTGGAGCAATATTTTGGTCTAAAATTAACAAAGTGACCTACGGGGCATCTGCGAAAAAATTTGGGCTTAAAACACGGGGAAACGATTCTCCAGGATTAAAAACAAAACTGGTGAAGGGTGTATTAGAAGAAAAATGTTCTAACTTATTAACTTGTTTTTTTCAAAAAAAACGTAAATTAAAATAAAAAAGATTATGTATCCTGAAGAATTATGTGAACCAATGAGACGTGAATTAACCGATTCTGGATTTTACGAATTAATAACAAAAGAAGATGTAGATGATCTATTCTCAAAAAAAACAAAAACAATATTGATTTTCATTAATTCTGTTTGTGGATGTGCTGCGGGGAGTGCTCGGCCGGCTGTTATTTTGTCAACAAAAAATTTAAAAAAACCGGATCTTTTTACTACGGTTTTTGCAGGACAAGATAAAGAAGCTACTAATGAAGTCAGAAGATACCTACAACCATTTCCACCATCATCACCGTCAATTGCTTTGATTAAAAACGGAGAAGTAGTTCATTTTATAGAAAGACATGAAATCGAAGGAAATTTAAAACAAGTGATTGCTGAAAATTTAACAGAAGCTTATAATAAATACTGTTAAGAATATTCCCAAGCCGTTCTAATTAAATATTTGAATTAAAATTAATAAAAGCCCTTATTTATTGTCTTCAATCATTTTAGAAACCTTAAAATAATCGCTATCATGATTTTGAGCATTTTTTAACATGTCTTTTTTTACAACAACTACACTATCAGCCTCATCTTCCCTAAAAATATTATAAGTTTCATGGATATGTGTTAATGGTGTTAAGTCCCGGGTATCAATCTCGTTTAATTTATCAATAAACTTCATTATTTTTTCAAAATCCAACGATATATTTTGAATTTCTAATTCAGATAAACTTAACCTGGCTAAGGTGAGCAAACGTTCTACTTTTTTATTATTTGGTGGCATACTTTATCAAAGTTTTATTAATAATATCATATGTTGTTTGACATAACGATTCAGCTTCTTTAGATTTCATATCAATAGTACTAATTGGTTCATGCACAAACACTCTTAATACACCTAAAATCAATTTTAATTCATCTTCTGGATACTTTCTTTTATTATCTACAAAAGTAATAGGAATTATCGAAACTTGATTGTGGATCGCTAATTTAAATGCTCCCAATCTAAATTGAGCTAGTCGAACATTGTTTTTAGGAACTGCTCCTTCTGGAAATATGACAATACTTATTTTTGCTTTTAATAGTCTATCTGCTTTTCTATAAGCTGTTACTGAAGATGAAATATTATCTCTATCAAAAGTTATCATAGTTTTATTATAAAACCATTCAAAAAATGGGATTTCACTTACATTTTTTTTCCCCATAAAAACAAATGTTGTGGGAAAAGTTGCAAATAATAAAATAATATCAAACTTGGATGTATGGTTGGGACAAATAATATATGCTGAATTTGACGATATTACACTTTTAAACTTTGTGTAGGACCAAAACCCATTCAATAACAAAACCAACCTACACCAATACTTACAAAAAGTGTGAAATATCCAATATGTCTTTTGAGACTGTATTACGATTAATGTAACTGGAGTAAATATAAATAGTCCCATTATTACACAAAACCACAACCACTTTCTCCAGAAAATAAAAAATAAATTTGAAGGTTTCATCATAGAGTAAAGTTATAATTTATTGTAAATAATTCAGTATTTTAATTTTTTATAATAAATTGTACCACTTATGAATAGGATTTTAACAGGAATACAAAGTTCTGGGACTCCACATTTAGGAAATGTATTAGGAGCAATGTTACCCGCAATAGA
>Ga0163179_10000993_pt1 | contig 20316 bp, 38 predicted proteins | sample AtlANTMetagenome_FD_109643 | JGI IMG/M metagenome (GOLD analysis project Ga0163179, IMG submission 109643) | Marine eukaryotic phytoplankton communities from the Atlantic Ocean - Atlantic ANT 2 Metagenome | ecosystem: Environmental > Aquatic > Marine > Oceanic | place: North Atlantic Ocean... | reverse complement strand
CCTCCCGGAAGTATACCTTCCTCTAAAGCAGACTTGACTGCACAAACAGCATCGTCTACCCTATCGTATAATTCTTTTTGTTCCAAGTCTGTGTTTCCTCCAACATACATAACACCAATACCACCTGTGAGTGATGCTATTCGTTTTTCAATAAAAGACTTGTCTTGTTTTCTTTTATTTATTTTATGTGCTCCCCACAACTCATCAACCCTTTCTTTTATTGCGTCTGAGTTTTCTTGCTCATCTTTTATGACGACTGTAGAATCACGCCCAACTATCACCTTGGAACAATGACCCAAGTCGTCATAGCTGATGAGACTTAAATCATCTCCCGTCTTTTCACTAAAATAAGTAGCACCAACAGACAAAGCAATATCCTGCATAAGCTCATGTTGCCTGTATCCAAAGTCAGGGGGTGGTATATTAACTAGCTTCAAACTATTCTTCATTACATTTGCTGCTAGAGTATTTATAAAAGCAGTAGAGCATGGAGCAATAATTAAAAGTTTTTCTTTTTTATTTATGATTGGTTTAAGTGCATTCTCAATTTGAAGTATGTTTGTTATCTCAGCATCTGCTACTAAAATTTTAACATCCTCGTAAATACACTCATCATGTTTTTGATTATTTATAAATAGTGGAGAACTATATCCTCTTTCAATTTTTATTCCTTTTGTGGTTTCATAAAAAGTCTCATGGTTCTTAGACTTCTCAACTGTCACTATACCATCTTTACCTACTTCGTTATAAACATTATATATTAACTCACCAATCTCTTCATCATTGTTTGCAGAGATTACCGCAACATCTCTTAGTTTCTTGCCGGTAATTTTTTTAGATTCTTTTTTGAGTATATCTACTATCTTGTTGGATTCACTTTGTAGTGTCTTTAATACTTCTGCCCGATTGATACCTTCTTCTAAAAGCTCTAACCCTTTTGATACCAAAGCTTCAGTAATCACAATAGCAGTAGTTGTACCATCACCGGCTGAGGTTGCAGTTTTATCTGCAGCTTCTTTCATTATTCTTACCGCTAGGTTTTCTACTGAGTCTAATAGGTTTATTGATTTAGCTACAGTCACTCCATCTTTCGTCACAGTAATTCCACCTATGTGTTCCTGTGATTCTATTAATACTGTATTGCCCTGTGGACCTAGTGTGGACTTGACCGCTTTAGCTATCTGTGTGATGCCGCTTAGTAGTTTCTTTCGTCCCGCACTATCAAAGTGAAGTTCTTTTGGATTCATTAAAAGTGAATTAAATTATAATGCAAAGATAGTAAAACTTTTTTATGTTGAATGTTAAGTTTTATGTCGTTATACTCTCTCTCTTTTTTTTATTATTTTATTTTTTATTTCCGTCTATGACCCCTTCTAAGTCGTCAAGTTAACATAAATATAATTAAGTAATTGATTATCAGTTAGTTAAGTGTTTTAAAGTTAACATAAAGTCAACATAAAGTCAACATAATTAAAAAATAGTTGACATATATTAAAGGAAAAGGGACCCATGAGACGGTCCCTTTATTACGAGATTATTAAAACACTACTAAAAATAATCTCTCCCAAATCAAAACAACTAACAATGAAAACTTGATTATAGTTTTTTGAATAAGTCTATGTTGGCATTTGCTAGTTCATTGCCTTCAGCAATCATTTGAACTTTCTTTGCTCTCTTCATAGACTTCTTTATTTCTAATGCAGTTTGTAATCCGGTCTGTAACGGAGCAGCATTGTTAATTAGTCTGCCGTTCTTTACTTCATACCCCTGCATTGATGGTGGAATTTTAAAATGCATAATTCTTTTTTTACAAAGATAATAAATTTATTTAGACACTTGGAGTAGTTGGGTTATATATGCCGACACGCTGCTGTGCCGGTCAGGGAAACGCAGATTTTTTTTGTAGGGGGGGTCGTGTTTCTCGAGGTGCTACTCTGATTTTTTGCCCTTTTTATTTTTGGCTGTCTCTCCTGATATATATATAGATGCTGTTACCTCTGTTGGGGCTGTTTACCTTCCCCTGTTGGGGCTATGTCAGGGCGTTTCATGGTGTCCTTCCCTCGTGACGCCTGATATGAACAGAGAGTTCACACAAGAGCCTTCCCTCGGTAACCCCTAGCCGAGCAAAATCTACGCAAACAAAAGTAAATATTTATTAACAATCTAACTGCCTGACAGTCAACGATTTACAAAGAGAAGAACTGACTTATCAACAATTTAAATAAAATATATTTTGTTTTGAACGGAAATTGAACTATATTTGAGCAGAATTTAAATAAATATATAACAGGCGAAAGCCACAAAATTAACAGATATGATACAGATAAACACAAACACTAGCACAACAGATAACACTACTCAAGAAGCACAACACTTATTCTGTCTCGAGGACAGACTCGAGAGAGATTTTTTCTCAGGGTTCATAACAGAGGAGGAATATGAGAACGAGAGAAGTAATATCTTTCAGACTCTTGGTGAACTCTATGGGTTCGAAGGGTAATCAGATGGGGGACTACGGTTCCCCCCTGTCAACAGGTAGAACCCTGTTCTGATGAGCCACAGAAGGCGAAACAGGAAATATATATATAACAGGCGAAAGCCACAAAATTTAAAACATGACAAAAAAAGCAAAATACGATGTAACAGAGAAGGTGAAAGAAGCCCTTCTCGAGGGTCTTCAGAAGGAAGGTCTACAATGGTTCAAACCATGGAAATCAGGTGACAACGCACCAATCAATCACTTCTCAGGTAGAGCATACCGAGGGTTTAATCAGTTCTTCCTCAACGCAGTTATGAAGTCGAGAGGGTACGAAAGCAACGAGTGGGCTACTCTGAACTCAATCGTGAAATCAGGTTTCAGAGTAAAAACAGATGAGATGACGAAATACTCAGAGGTGTACAATTGGAAAATCTCCTACACCGTGTTCAAACCTAAAGGTTCAGGTAAGTGGTACAGTAAACTCGAGGAGTGTATCAAGAAGGAAAAATGTGAAGCGAAAGATGTATTCCACAGTTTTTCTCTGTTCTACTTCAGAGTATATAATATATCTCAGGTGGAAGGCGATATCAAGCCAAGGAGAGTTCCAACAGAGGAAGTTGAGGTTAACCCTATCGAGAGTGCTGAGAAGGTTATCAGAGATTATGAGAATGCCAACACAGATTTGACTATCAAAGATGTTGAGCAAGATAGAGCCTACTACAGTCCATCAGAGGACAAGATAGTAATGCCCCTCAAGAAGCAGTTCAAGAATGTAGATAACTACTACAAGACTCTTTTCCATGAGATGATACATTCAACAGGTCATGAGTCTAGACTCAAGAGAGAGGGTATAGTTGATTTCACCTACTTCGGTCATGACACATACGCCTTCGAGGAGTTGATTGCCGAGAGTGGTGCGATGATGTTATCAGGTCTCTCAGGTATCTGTACTGACTGTGGAGATGATGAGAGCAACTCTCAAGCCTACATCAATGGATGGGTCAAGAGGGTTAAGATGGAGGACTCGAAAGCAATTGTATCGGCTCTGACGAAGTCAGCGAAGGCAGTTGATTATGTCCTCGGAGAGTAATCGAGAGGGGGGTCGCAAGACCCCCTCTGTCGGTAGGTGTGTGCCTACCCTGATGAGTCCAAAAGGACGAAACAGTAATTTAATATATATATAACATGGAAGAATACAACAAGTATCAATCACAGGAATGGGTTGAGATACAAAATGAAATCGAGAAGGATGAAAAATCACCTTCTATGATGGATGAATTTAAACCGAAAATCGAAATCAACGACTACTTCATACCGAAGTACATGAGCAGACCTTCAACAGATGGTCGACTTACCTCAACGAAGAAAGGCAGAAAAATTATATCGTCTGCTGAGCATGATTATCTAGTTAACTTCAAGGGATACCAAATGCTAGTAGCCCTGTACCAAGGGACAGACAGTCACATTGGTGAGAGGTGTGCCTACTACCTGACCGACAACGGTGAAATAGATATGAAGTTCACCATGAAAAAAGGTGAAGGTTCATTCATGACCTCGGTGTTATCAGGTGACGTTGTTGGAGCCATCAGGAGAGGTAGCCAAGAGTATAGAGCAATACTCTGTGATGCTATCAAGGAGAGAAGGTTGGAAATATAATCAGCGAAGGAAATCACACCCCCCTCATTTATGAGGGGTGTGATTGTCCTTCATTCAGGAATGGTTGAAGGGTGGTTCGAGTCCACCCCCTGAAACTAACTTTAATTTAATTTATATATATGAGAGACATTTATATTTTTGATTTGGATGGCACACTTGCTGACATCCAAGACAGGAGAGATTACTCAAGCACTCCTGAAGGTAAGATTGATTGGGACAAATTCTTTGACCCCAAGAACATCGAGATGGACAAACCCAATGAAGCAGTCATACAGACAGCGAGAGAACTCAACAGAAATTTCGACCACTATATATATATATTTAGTGGCAGAAGTTCAGCAACACAGGATGCTACTGTCAAGTGGTTGGAGAAGCATAATGTTCCTTGGAGCAAACTGATTATGAGACCTTTAGACAAACTCATGATGCCTGATGACGAATTGAAGGAGTCATGGTTGAACGACCCACAAATAATCGACAAAAACAGAGTTATTGCTGTCTTTGATGACAGGAATAAAGTTGTAAAGATGTGGAGAAGGATTGGAATACCATGCTTTCAGGTAGCAGAGGGTAATTTCTAGGTTATATATATACCTCAGTTCAGGATTGGATGCAGAGGGGTTCGAGTCCCCTCCCTGAACCAAAAAAAATTTAACCTGATGAGCAAAAAAAGATTTGCATATGTCGATTTATTGTCGTATGTTTGTCGAAATTTAAAACACTATGATAGAACACTTTTTAAATCAAACACAGAGAGACATCTCGAACAGAACACTCCGAACAATAGTAAGAGTATATCTGTTTTCACTTGGGACACTAGCCATATTTGGTTGGCTGTTCGTTGTTTTTAACTTAATTCTTGTAGGCGTATGAACGCAATACTCGAAATACAAACACAGTTGATTGCTCTCGAGACCCATGGAGTATCAGAGCATCAGAAAGAAGCCCTCAATAAAATTTGGAAGGCTCTTGAAAACCTTATACACAACTCGTATGAGACCAAGCAAGACCAAGCACTACATTATATATATGAAGGTGCGAGATTGATTAACACGCACTACCTCAAGCATGGTCGTGAGGAGTATGTCAGAGAAGCCCTTGAGAATTACAAGAAGGGTATAGATATATATAACGAGTTACCCAAGAGCATGAGGGTTGAAGTTAAAGATGAGGTAGATAGTTCTGATTATCGACATTCCTTTAATGAGATAAAGATAATCGCTACTGATATCGAAAGACACTTCAATGCGATGTGTCAATAAATAAATTTTAATTATGTACAAACTAAAAATAAATCAACCAAAACACATCACACCTACCACATTTTGTGTTGTTCAAGTAGTTAATACTTTTAACTACAAGACAGACAAGGGGTATATCAATAAGAACTATTGCTATTGCGATAGTGCAACAACAAAGGTTGGGGATGTGATTGAGGTAAGAGAATATTTCTTACTGAATTATTAATACCTCTGATGAGTAGTCCTGAAATGGCACGAAAGACCCTTAGGGGTCTCAGGTATAAATAAAAATTATATTATGGAAAAAACACTAAAAAAAGATGTGGACTTCAAGAAGACCATCAATAAGGTTGCCCTTGTAAATCACATCTATGAGAACTTTGACTCCTACATTGAGAGTGGGACAGTAACGACACAGGACTTCTTGGCAAATCCTGACTACAAACCTTCAGATTATAGTAGAGAAAAGACACTACCTCAACCAAAGGTAGAAACAGTTTACATGACAGGATTTGAAAAGTTTTGGATGGATTTACTCAAGCACGAGGACATCATATCAAAGATGTATAAAAACCCTGACAATGATGATGAATATATATATAAGATTGGAGAGGTGAGCAGATGGCGTAATACTATACACGAGTTCAAAAAAACCAAAGGTGAGTTCGAACCTGACATCGCACTTATTTCAATGATGAAGTTTCATCTATCCGACCAAATCGCTATGCATATGTATAGTGCGTGGGAGGACTACGATGAATACCTCAAAATTAAAAGTTTTATTCAGCAGTTCAAAGAGAAACCAATCGTTGAGAAACGAAAGGATTACTATACTAAAGAGTTCAATGGTGTGATTGGGAATGAGGTAACCTTTGATGACGATGTTTGGTCTGACGATAGGGATAACCACTCTATAACTTTATCTTTTGGAGTATCAAGTTATGGTTATGATGTAGGTAAACTGTTGGAGGTAACCTTTAAGTTCAGGTGTGAACATGGGGGTTTATTATATAAGCAGAAGGGAGAAGCCAAACTTCACTATAACATCAAAGGTTCTCGATACAATGAGAATAAGTCGGTAAGTCTTTTGTCAGGAGATTTGATTACTAAATGGTCAGGTACGGAAAGGAAGGTCATGAACTATAAAATGACTAACCGATGGAGTGAAACAAGGAGAACTGTTAACTTCACCACATATATATTAGACCACAGGGAGTGGGTTGCAAGAGAAACCAACAAGGTACAGACAGAACAAAGGCGAGAAGTTTTCCTATTAGATAGTAAGAAAAAACTACAAGAGAAGTTTCCAAACTGTGAGGTGTATACCTCTGACAAGACATCAACAACCTATGGTGGTAATGGATATCCTGTCAAGAGATATGGTGATTGCAATGTGATTGTCAAATACCCTAATGGAAGCAAGATTATATATGACTTGTCAAGTGCGTGTTCAGGGGATTTAGTTTTCAAAGGAGCATTCGATAGTGAGTATGTGAAGGCAGAGCATAACGAGGAACACTTCATCGAGTTGTTTAAAAATCAGAACGATGATAGTTAAGAAGTTAAATACCAATATCATATGTGTTCAGAAAGAGGAGGGGGGTCGCATTCAAGTGTTGCGACCTCAGGACTCTGAGTATACATATTGGCACAAGCAATGGAAAGCAAAACAATTTAAATATAAATATCTATGAGTGAAATTTTAGAAGATAACTTTGGTGACCAATGGGTTACTGTAGAAGGTAAAATCAAGGTAGGTGACTATGCCTACAACCATGACACAGGTGATGTTATATATATAGAGGAGGATGATGACCTTTATTTTAGAAACGAAACCTGTCAGAGAGTTGAGGAACATGAAGAGGTTTGCGAAACCTGTGGAGGAGATGGGGAGATATGGCATTCAGATTATTATTGTGACATGGCATACACCACGCCTTGTCACGAGTGCAATGATGACTCTGATTTTCAGTATGAAGTTGCTAACGACAAGTAACTTCGTTAAAAAAAAAAGTTGGACAAAAACTTGCATATGTCGAATTTTTGTCGTATACTTGTCGAATGTTTGGTGGGTTGCCAAGCAAGGAGTCTTAATGGAAAAACAGGGGGTTCGAGTCCCCCAACTCCACTAAATTTAAAACACTATGAGTAATAATTCTGAACTAATAATTCAAAATCTTAAAGAGTATAAATGTAAAAAATTAATACTTTACATTTTTAATAATCCTGATATATGGAATAAAAAATCCGATATATCTAAAAAGGATTTGAAGGAGGATGTAAGACACCTCATTAAGCAATGCGATATTGTGCATGATTTTCTTATTGAACAATGTGATATGCTTGACACCGACATGGAATATGCGATAGGCGATATTTCAACTTTACTGAGATTAATTAATAATAATATATAATATGGGACAATACTTTAAAATCGTAAACAAAACAAAGAAACAAGTTCTTGAGCCAATGACTTTTAATAGTGGCTGTAAGCATGGAGAAATTATTGCTAACTCATCCAATGGGTCTGTATTACAGGCACTAGGTCATCTCATCACTACTTGTGATAGGGGTTGGGGTGAGAAAGATATCAAAGGCACATGGGCAGGTGATGAAATCATAATGGTGGGTGACTACCATGAGAGTGAATTATATGATAAGTCATACAATGCACGATGGTATAAAGATATCAGCGAGGAGGTGATGTTTGAATTATTTCATGATAGAGTAGAACCAACAACAACAGACAGTGATATGCCTGATAACACGGCACACACCAAGGGTTTTTGTTATAGTTGGATGGGCATGGAAATGCAAGAGTGGTTAATAAAATATGGCACAGAAACATTGTATGGTGAGAGAAAGAGGTTGTTATTAAAATGGTTTCCTGTCGCCTGTCATGAAGGTAATCTTAGACAGAAGTATAACTTCGTTGAGAAAGAGCAAGAGGTTTCGTAAGGTGGTTTCTCTTATGGCTATGCGATAGTCCAAAAACAAACCATCAGACAGGGCAAGTAATCTCCACATGGGTGGAGGGGAGTGGTAATTTTGACACATACCTTAGTTATATATATCAGGTTCGAGTCCTGACTTGCCCTCTAATTTTAATTTAATAAGTATGAGTATAGATATAAAACAAATGGATGCACAAGACCTCAAAGATGAATTAGAAAGAAGGGGTTGGTTTACTGAAATCATGTGGCACAAAGAGGATGTGCAAATGAATTTCAATTGCACACAAGCAGACGCATTGACTGTCTTAGAAGAAGTCTTTAGGTCAGACCGAGTTAATCAAATTATAAACGATGCAATTAGTGAACAAGCATCAAGTTGTTTAGCACCACACGAGGATTAGTCATGACTGTAGCAGAACTAATAGAAACTTTAAAAGAATATCCACAGGATTTACCTGTACGAGTACAGCACGAACATGAGGATGCACTAGATATAGAATATGCATCAGGAGTAAACCTGTGGGTTAACGATACTGAATGCCATGCCACAGGCAATTCAGGTTATGAGGTATGTGGCGAAGTAATATTAAAAATAAGCGAATGAATATAATTAAATGGAAAGGTTGCACTCTTCAACCTCTAACAAACCAAGAGTATAACGATAGAAAATGGCAAGGTGGAAGTCTACAGGGATATGTAGATGTTACATACCAAGAGTTAATAGATATCTTTGGCTCACCCACCCTAGGAATTAGTGGTGATGAGAAATGTCAGATGGAATGGGTGCTTGAAATCACAGATGATGAGGGAAACACAAAGCAGTTCTATATATATGATTGGAAAACCTATGACCTCAACTACACCAAGACTAAACTTAAGACTTGGAACATTGGAGGGGTCTCTAGTCCTACCATACTTCAGGAGTATATAAAAGAGCAGAGACAAAACAATAAGGAATTTACCTTTAGTGTTCCTTGTTCATTGGAGTACAGGATATTTGCCAACAGCGAAGAGGAGGCGAAAGATATTCTTCTTGAAAAAGGTGGTTACGAAATACAAGGAGAAGTCCTTGTTGAAGGTAGCGATTTTGATAACGCAATATTAATTTAATATATATATATATGAAAGTAAAAATACAACAAAGAAGTGTCTACCACAAATTCGCAGAGGTAGAAATAGAGGTTCCTGACCATATCAAAGAAGATATGTTAGTAGATTGGATTTACAGAAACGAACATCTATATACTGACAATATGGATAATGCTATAGGCAAAGCCGAGTATGAGTTTGGTTTTGGAACGGATTGTGACTCAAACCAATACAACAAATCTTGTATGGATGAAACTCATTCTGAGTCTGAATGGAGATACGAATGTGATAAACTAAAACTAGGAGGTCACCTATGATAAATAAAGTAACGAAAGAGGATTGTATGGAAGCCATAGAATACCTCCATGTGCAAGGTTTTGTTGAAGAGATGACAACAGATAAAAAATGGGCAGTTGAAATACTGCTTAAGAAAGTAGCTAATGATTATAACTTAGACTTGTGTTTAAAATAATCAATAATAAATTTGGATATGTCGATTTCTTTTCGTAATATTGTCAAACTTTATTCTAAAACACTATGAATAGACTAATAACTTTTTCAGATGGTTTTTGTTGGTGGGATGTCACCGACAAAGCCGAAAGTATATATGACTCAGAAGCAATTGAGTTGTATGTTTTGTATGATGATGAGACTGAGTCTCTGATTGAAAGCAAAGATGAATTGTTTGAAGCCATCAATCTAAAACTACCTATAGGTATGCAGTTGGGTTTCATCAAGAGCAAACCTACCTTTTGGAACGAATGCAAAAGAGTTTTGAAGGATGGGTATTGGTATGTTAAAGTAAGTGATTTAATTAAATATATATAAAATGAGAATAACACATTGGACTTTAAAAATCAAATGGGAGGATGGCACAGAAGAATTTATTAATGACATCCCAAATTTTGTTGCATCTCATGTTGACCCATTTCTAGATGCACTAGAAGATGAAAAACAAAAAGAGACTGCATGAAAACTACAGAAGAATTAATTAAAGAGGTAGCACGAGAAGTTGTGTTACTTCTGTTAGAGAAGAACCAAGCATATGGGGATACTGCAAACAATCCACCACAGATATTTTCTAAACTATCTGCTAAGGAAGGAATACTTGCTAGACTTGACGACAAGTTGAGTCGTATCAAGCATAAAGGTTTAAACGATTTGGTAGAGGATACAGTATCCGATATCATTGGGTATCTTATATTATATAAGGTGCAAGTAAAGAAGGATGACCAAGTCATCAAAGATAAATTAATAAAAAAGAAAAATGAAGCAAAACATATTTGATGCGTATGTTAAACAGGTGGCAAACCTTTTTAACTTAAGCGAGGATGAAGTCTTTGAGAAATCAAAGCGAAGGGATATCGTAGATGCAAGACACTTGATATACTATCTATGTTTCTACCGACCCATGAAACTGAAATACATTCAGGATTACATGGCTCTAAGGGGATATGAGATAGGACATTCAAGTATCATCCACGGTATTCAAATGGTCAAAGAGCAATCTGAGACTGACCACGACTACAAGAAAGTTCTTGATAACTTAAATGTAGTTGAAGTATAGTGTTCGGTCTTGCTGACATTTGGTATGAAGCAGAGCAAGACAACTATGCTTGTAAGTTAGATAGCGAGGGTTATTCTGCTAGAACTTTATTCGGTGTCAAAATAGTTTTTGACCATGCAACAAACCAAGTAACTCTATATAATACAACACGAGGTGGTGATTATTATAAAGAAATTGAAGGTTTTGAGTTTGATTACTTTCTTGAAGGAGGGTGGAGGTTTGGAGTGTATAAAGTAGCACTTCAAAACTGTATCCACAAATTAGGAAAGATAGAACTATCAATGCGAAGTGAAGTAAATGGTAAGAGAAACCCAAAGCAAATCAAATCTTTGAAATCGGCAAGAGTCCGAGTTCTAGAAAAATATAATTATATTAGTAACAAATTAAATTCAATTAAAAATGACTAAATTAAAAACAATAAACATCAAAGGCAAAGAGTATGTTGAAGTCAATGAGAGACTTATTTACTTCAGAAAAAACTTTCCAAACTACTCCCTCATTTCCGAGGTCATAGAGAAAACAGAAAACTCTATTCTAATTATGGCATCTGTCATAGATGAAAATAAAACTACCATAGCAACAGGTCTAGCAGAGGAGGAAAAGGGTAGCACCTTTATAAATAAAACTTCTTATGTAGAAAACTGTGAGACTTCAGCTTGGGGTAGAGCATTGGCTAATTTTGGTATTGGTCTAGATACTTCAGTCGCATCTGCCAACGAAGTGCAAAATGCTATAGCACAGCAAGAAGAGAAACCAAAAAACATTTTACTTGATATCAATGATGAAAAGATGGAAGATGTTTTGAGATATGTGGTTGATAATAAATCAAAGGGGTTGGAATGGATTGTAGATAACATCTCCACTAAGTATAAAGTCACAACTAAAGTCAAAAACTCAATCAAGAAAACACTACAGGATGGTATCAAAAAGTAAAGATGTATTAGAACTTCTAAAGTCTGATGCCGAATACTATGGTGGTGTTGGTAAAGAGTATTTATCTAACTCAGATATATATACTTTACTTAGAGAACCTGATAAATTTGGCATGGCTAAAGATGAAACGAAAGAGATGTTGGTGGGTAGATATTTCCATGCATACATCCTTGAACCTGACAAAGCCAAAGAATATCTTGTGGCTCCTGTGTCAAGCAGAAACTCCAAAGCATATAAAGAGTTTTGTGCCGACCACCTTATCCCTTCTGCTTTATTAAAACCTGAGCAAGAACAAGTTCACGAGTGGGCAGATAAGATGCTGTCAATGTTTGAGTTTAGCGAGTTAATTAAAGGCACTAACATAACTTACGAGGAGCCAAGTATAGCACAAATCAAAGGAGAAATGTGGAAGGGGAAAGCAGATATAATAAACCCAAATGGTTTTGCTATCAAAGTCCAAGACCCATGGGGTGATATGCAATGGGTTGAGTTTCCTGATGGTGCAGTCGTGGATTTAAAAACAAGTTCCGATGTGCAGAAATTTCATCAGAGTGTTCGGACTTATAACTATGACTCTCAAGGATATATATATAGAGAGTTGTTTGGAAAACCAATACTGTTTCTTGTTATAGATAAGAGAACATCACAACTTGCAATGCACCCTTTATCTGAAGTAAGTTACGACAGGGGCGAGGAAAAAGTAGAGAAAGCAACTGAAATTTATAAAAGATATTATGGAAAAAACGCTACTGAAAATGTTAAGTTACATTTTATCAGCTCGATTATATAGTTGGGTTGAAGGTAAAATAAAGAGGAAGAGTTTTGTTATTGAGGTTCCGTTAGAGCAAGACAATATCCATGACTACTATGATTTAGTAGACTCAACTATTCAATTAATGGAACGAGAAATTAAAATCAAAAACTATGGCAAATGAAGAAAAAATTTTTGCTGATGGTTTCTCTTTTAAAAAGAGAGACAATGCTCCTGACTTTGTAGTCGGTAGAGTAAGTGCTAAGGTAGATGATGCAATTGCTTTTATGAAGAAACATCATAAAGGTGGATGGGTCAACTTGAATATAAATCAAGCAAAGAGTGGAAGTTACTACATGGAACTCGACACCTTTGTACCCAAGACACAACAGGAAACTTCAACGAAGGCTGAAGCAGACCTACCCTTTTAATTAATAGGAGGAGAGAGAAATTTCTCCTCCTTTTTAAAACCACTATAATTAAATGTCATTAGAACAAAACATAACTATATTTAAAAACATAAAAGAAACTGACACTCCGTTTCACCGACCTGTTGGACACATTTTAAAAAGAATAAAAAACGGAGCAACAAAAGAGTTGGTCAAACAAATTCGTTTTGAAAAAAGAAAAGCAGAAAGAAACGAACTAAAAAAGAATTTACCTGCCATATGTTTCTCAGGAATATTCAATAAAAGAAACGATAGTTCCATTCAAGAACACACAGGTTTAATTTGCCTAGACTTTGATGGATATGAGAAAACAAAAGAGTTGTTACAAGACAAAGAAAATCTTACTAAAAACAATTTTGTATTTAGCACATTCATATCTCCATCAGGTCAAGGACTCAAGGTCTTGGTAAAGATACCAAACGATGCAGAGAACCATGTGAACTACTTTAACTCATTAGAAAAACATTTTGATAACCCAAGATTTGATACCACCTGTAAAAATATATCAAGAGTTTGTTACGAAAGTTATGACCCTCTTATATATATAAATGATAAATCAAGTGTGTGGGATAAGATTGAAGAGAAAGAGTATGAAGAAAGACATAGGTTAAGAGATGCACCCACCATACCTATTACAGATGAGAATAAAATAGTAGATATATTAACAAGGTGGTGGTTAAAAAAATACCCCATGATAGAAGGACAAAGAAATAATAATGCATTTGTTCTAGCATCTGCCTTCAATGATTATGGTATCAACAAGTCATTAGCAAATTATGTTTTAAGTAATTACAAAACTAAAGACTTTGGTATAAGAGAAATACAGAGTACGATAGACTCTGCTTACGCACACACTCAGAACTTCGGAACTAAATATTATGAGGATGACGAGAGAATAAACAATATCAAAATCAAACTACGCAGAGGTGTATCCAAAAAAGAAATCAAATCACAACTGAGTGAGACAAGTATAGATGCTGATGTAATAGACTCTGTTCTTCAAAGAGTAGATGATGAGAACAAGGAACAAAAATTTTGGACAAAGAGTGACAAGGGAGTTATAAAAGTTGTTCATATATTATTCAAACAGTTTTTGGAGGATAATGGGTTCTATAAATTCTGTCCTGAAGGAAGTAAAAACTATGTGTTTGTTAAAGTTACCAATAACCTCATCGACCATACTGATGAAAAACAAATTAAAGATTTTGTATTAAATCATTTGTTTGAACTTGATGACGCATCTATATATAATTACTTTGCAGACAACACTAGATTTTTCAGGGAAGAGTTTCTGTCTTTATTATCTACAATAGATATATATTTTATAGAGGATACAAAGACCACATCTTATTTATATTATAAAAACTGTGCTATCAAAATTACAAAAGACTCTTTAGTTATTCTTGACTACATAGATTTAGGTGGGTATGTGTGGAAAGACCATGTCATAAACAGAAATTTCACGGAATGTGATTACCAAAAAAGTGATTACAAAAAATTTATATCTAACATTTGTAAGCAAGAAGATGACAGAAAAAAATCTATGGAAAGCACAATAGGTTTTCTGATGCATGGATATAAAAATTTAAGTTACTGTCCTGCAGTTATATTGAATGATGAAGTTATATCTGACAATCCTGAGGGTGGAACAGGGAAGGGTATCTTCATGAATGCTTTAGCACAAATGAAAAAGGTAGTCACAATTGATGGTAAATCCTTTTACTTTGAAAGAAGTTTTGCATACCAATTAGTATCTGCCGACACACAGATACTTGTATTTGATGATGTGAAAAAAGCATTTGATTTCGAAAGGTTGTTTAGTGTGGTGACTGAGGGTCTTACTTTAGAAAAGAAAAATAAAGATGCTATTAAAATTCCATTTAGCAAGTCTCCAAAGATTGCTATAACAACTAACTACGCAATCAAAGGTGCAGGTAATTCTTTTGTCAGAAGAAAATGGGAGTTAGAACTTCATCAATATTATAACAAAAACTTTTCACCTTTAGATGAATTTAATAAACTGATGTTTGGTGATTGGGATGACTCCGAATGGTGTAAGTTTGATAACTATATGATTAGTTGTTTACAAATATTTTTAAGAGAAGGATTGGTTCAAAGTAAATTTGTAAATTTAAAGATAAGACAATTGTCGGCTGAGACAAGTCATGATTTTATTGAATGGTGTGGTATTATTAATGGCACAACTGAAAATGAAAAGTTGGCAGTAGACACAAGGATATCATTACAGGATGGTTATTTTGATTTCATTGAGCAGTATCCTGATTATGGACCCAAGGCTAAACTGACAATATCTAGAATCAAATTTAATAAATGGATGGTATCATATGCCATATATAAAACAGGAGTTGCTCCTGAAGAGGGAAGGGATATGTCAGGAAGATGGATTAGATTAAAAACAGCAGAAGAAATAAATACACAAACAAGTTTATTGTGATGAGCATACAAGACGAATTAGACCAAGCATTTAGAAACTCATATGAAGTTATACTCAATGATGTAGATGCGTCTGATTTAATTAAAAAAGATGTGGGGTTTTTTATTCATCATCCATCAAAACCAATAACAAAAGAGTTATTAGAGGATATGAGTGATTACTTTGCAAGTGAAGAGGAGTACGAAAAATGTATACAAATTTATAAATTTATTCATGACAGAGATAATTAATTATACAGACCAAGGGTTCTCAGACAAGGAGGCTTTGAAACAACTCCATATATTAAAACGAGTCATGAGTATTACTAAAAAACAAAAGATAGGCAGAGGTAAAAATGCCACAGAGATAGAGGTATATATATATGATGATGAATCAGATAAAGAAGTAAGAGACAAAATAAATAAATCAATAAAACACTATGAAACTAAATTGGAGACCGTACCAAAAGAAAATTATTAACCAAGGTCGTGAAGTAATAAACAAATACAGGTTTGTTTACTTAGCAATGGAAGTTAGAACAGGTAAAACTTTAACTTCTTTAGGAATAGCAAGAGCCTGTGGATTTAAAAATGTAGTATTCCTCACTAAAAAGAAAGCAATAAGTTCTATTGTTAAAGACTACGAATTATTGCAACCTAGTTTTTTTATCAAGATAATAAATTACGAGTCGATGCATAAACTTGATATCAATAGGTGCGACTTTCTTGTTTTAGATGAAGCACATGGATTGGGTGCTTTTCCTAAGCCAAGTAAAAGGGCAAAGGATGTCCGTGACTTTATAAAAAAATATGACCCTGCTGTTTGTTTGTTATCAGGAACTCCAACTCCTGAGAGTTATAGTCAGATGTATCATCAAGTATATGGTATACCTCTTAATCCTTTTAAAACTTTCAAAAACTTTTATTCGTTTGCTCAAAGATATATTTCTGTCACACGAAAAAAAATAAACTCTTTATATATAAACGATTACTCCAAGGGTAGGCTCAGTATCTTAGATGAGATGAAGCCTTATACTATTAGTTACTCTCAAAAAGAAGCAGGGTTTAAAGTAGAGACCACAGAAAATATCTTGGAAGTTGAAATGAGTTCACAGACTTACAATTATATTAGGATGTTAAAAAGAAACAGAGTGGTTGAAGGTATAGAGGAGGTGATACTTGGAGATACTCCTGTGAAATTAATGAGCAAGGTTCATCAAATGTGTTCAGGGACTGTTAAGTTTGAGTCAGGAAACTCTATGATACTTGATTACAACAAGGCTCATTTTATTAAAGAATATTTTAAAGGAAAAAAGATTGCAATATTCTATAAGTTCCGTGCTGAATACAAAGCTTTGAAAGAAGTGTTTAGTGGTTCACTCACAACTGAGCTTGAAGAGTTCAATAGCACGGACAAGAATATTGCCCTACAGATTGTTAGTGGGAGGGAGGGGATTAGTTTATCAAATGCAGAGTGTTTGGTGTATTATAACATAGACTTTTCTGCTACTTCCTATTGGCAATCAAGGGATAGAATGACAACTAAGGAAAGGTTAAAGAACAATGTCTATTGGATTTTTGCTAAGGATGGGATTGAGAAAGATATATATAAGACTGTTATTAAGAAGAAAGATTATACAGTAAATCATTTCAAAAAGGATTTATTATCTTTGTGAGATGAGGTTTGTTAAGTTCTTACTTGTATGGATAAGCCAAAATTTAGCAATACCTTTTTGGGTAGTGGGGCATATACATCTTTCTGTTCATAACTTCCATGACTTGTATGAACTACTAAGTTCTATAGGTATGAATGTGATTGTAGCAATAGGTTTTATATTAGATTATAGAAATGACAGAGCAACAGATACAGAAGAAAAGAATAAAAGAACTTGAAGCAGAGGGTTATTATGTAATCAAGTTAACTGTTACAAATAAAAATGGTATACCTGATTTGATTGCTATACCTCCTGACTCAGAAGTTTTATTTGTAGAGTGTAAAAAACCTGATGGCGTGGTATCGGAGTTACAAAAATTTAGAATTAAAGAATTAAAAAAATATGCTAAGACAGAAATATATAGGGGAGGTTAAGCACTACGAAGTTGATGATTGGTTTGTTGACAAAATCAGAGACCTACCTAGTAAACTTGGTATAAATGTGGCTACACAAATTGACAGGTCTATAGACCAACTACAGTCAAGAGAGTATTGGACACAAAAAATAGCCGGTGTATCTACTGTATTAAAAACACCGTACTATTTTGAATGTGAGTATGTAAAAGAATCAGGTGAACCTCCTGTGCTTTTAGACTTAGCAGAAATTGATGTCGATGACTACTTAGACTATTACAATGAAAACTTAACAATTAAATTAAATGATTACAGACGAACAGATAAGATACTTGAGACAAGTAGTGAGCAATGAGTTTCAATTAGATGTAACAAGCAAGACTAGAACAAGAAACCATGTAGATGCTCGGTTAGTATATAGTTATATATTAAGAAATCGAGGTGCAAGTCTAATGAGAATAGCTAAGTCACTTAATAAAAACCATGCTACTATTCTTTATCTACTAAACAATGCTCCAAGTTATTTGAAGCAAGACCCTGATTTAAATTTAAAGTATGTTGATTGTAAAGATAGGTTTGAAAATCACAGCTCACCTATATATGATTATACTAAGGGAGAGTTGCAGAAAGCATATATTAAGTTAGATGAATTATACGACATACTATTAGAAGAAAACGAAAATTTATTAGACAAAATTAAAAAGCTTGAATCTGAATTAGATTCCTAAAGAGTTGCATTAAACAAAATTTAATTATAAATTGTAAAAATACTAATCAAATGGCATACGATTTAACCCATATAGATAAGATAGTTGAGTTTAAAACTTGGTCTGAACGCAAACGAATAGATGAGTTACTACGAATAGATTGTACTCAGTATACGAACTTAGGTTCAGACTCTACTAAAAAGGAACGAGAAGAGGTTAATAAAAATTCAAGAAAGATTTATAAAGCCATCAAGGTAATCGACAGGGAGTTAGGTAGTAAGCTATTATATGCAATGGATAATTAATGGTTATAACAGCACTTGAGCAAGAACGAATACAACACATCAATACTTTGATGGATGAGCTCAACGACCACCATTGTCAAATCTACGAAAGCCTTTGCGACAAAGAATATTCCATCACTCAAGATGCCATAGGTAAATTACAAACCAAATTAAAATCGTTGTCGGACTCTTTACAGGATGAAATATAAGAAGTGTAGAAAATGCAAGGAGCAAAAGACTATAGATAATTTTTTTTCAAGTGGACACAAGACTAAAGATGGTAAAGATATTATTGACACTCTATGTAAACCTTGTAAAAAAGAATACAATAGAAATAAAAGAAAGTCAACTAGAGCTTGGATATGGAAACTTAAAAGTGAGATGGCGTGTGCTAAATGTGGATATTCTAAGGCTACTCATCCTAACTTTGCCGCTAGTGCTTTACAGTTTCATCACCCTCAAGATAATAAATCATTTGCCATAGGAGATGCAGGACACCGAGGATATTCCAAAGAAAAAATAAAAAAGGAGATAAATAAATGTGTCTGCCTTTGTTGTAGATGCCACGCAGAAATACACTACTCAAGATGAGGTTTGAGAATAAAAAAGATTTAAGCAGAGAAAAAAAAGCTATTGAATTTTTTGTCAATAGATTCCAAGGCTCATTCAAAAAACTCGGACCGAATGATATAGACTACCGAATCTATGATAGAGAAGGAAACCTGATTGCGTATGCGGAAGTAAAAGGTAGGTTCAAAACACTAGACCAAGCTTATCCTTTGCCCATCGCAGCGAGAAAAGTAGTAAAGATATGTGACAAGAGATTAAATCCTGTTATTATATGGGCGTGTGATGATGGTATTATATATGGGAAACCAACAGAGATAAAAGGTGAAGTAAGATGGGGTGGAAGGAAGCCACGAGAGGGTGCAGTCAACGACCAAGAGCTGATGATTTATTATCCAAAACAAAAGACTTTTCGTTACTTCAAATTTTATTAGCCAACAGGAAGGATTTGGATATGTCGAATTTTTTTCGTATCTTTGTTCAAATTTTAAAATCAAAACACTATGAATACATTTGTAAAATCCAACCCAAGGGAAAAGATTTTCCCTAAGAAACAAAGAACAAAAAAGAATGTTCAGACAGGCGACTGTGTAATTCGTGCTATTGTACACGCAACAGGCATGGATTATAAGACAGTATTTGATGGTCTACTAGACAAGTCTAAAGAAACTCTGTTTCTTCCTAATCAAAAAGAAACTTATGAAAAATTTCTTGAGTCACATGGATGGGTAAAAAGAAAACCTAAGCGTAATCTGAATAATAAAACTTATGAGGTTAGACACTTCCCTGCCAAGGCGAGAGGTAGATATATCATAACAACCACATCTCATTTGACTGCGATTGTCAACGGCAAACACATGGATAGTTGGAACTGTGGAGAATGGAGAGCAAACTCATACTATGAGAAGGCTCATCACTTTAAAAGAAGTTTAATTACAGGAGAAGGATATTAACCTCCGTATCTTTTAGATGGTCTTAATCCCCTAGGTTTCTTAGGGGATTTTTTAAATCCATCCGTAGCATAATACAACCTGACTTGTGCGTCTGTAAATATCCTACCACTCGGACTTTGATTTTTATATTTTCCTATTTTTCTAAACGGCATTACTGTAACCAATCAAATTCTTCTGTTTCTTTT
>Ga0163179_10000991_pt1 | contig 20336 bp, 2 predicted proteins | sample AtlANTMetagenome_FD_109643 | JGI IMG/M metagenome (GOLD analysis project Ga0163179, IMG submission 109643) | Marine eukaryotic phytoplankton communities from the Atlantic Ocean - Atlantic ANT 2 Metagenome | ecosystem: Environmental > Aquatic > Marine > Oceanic | place: North Atlantic Ocean... | reverse complement strand
TTGGTATATACCACTGTCCACCAATCTGTCCAACAGAGTTATTAATTGCGTTTTCTGGTGTTGATGTTCCTGCTCCGTTGACGTTACCAAATCCAAGTATCTTTCTTTGTCTATAATCTGGTAAATTAAATGTTCCTATGTTATATGGATAGTCTTGTAAATTGTATGATTTTTGTATAACCATATCAGGGTGTATAGCACTACCAACAGCACCAATTGCAATTGATCCATTCATCGCAGCATGATTTTCACAATTATAATAAAGAGTAACTCCTGATAAAGTAGATGTATAAAGTGTTACTACACCACCATTGATTGGACTACTACCAGAACCATTTCCATTTACTCCATATAAAGTAGTTGAAGTCTTTTCTGGAAGTTGATTGGCATTTCCAGTGCTATTTACAGTTTTTACATGAAATGGATGATCAGCACTTGTAGAAACAGTAAATTGAATTATATCACCATCAGCGAAAGTGAGAGTGGGATTTTGACCAGAAACAGGACCGTCCCTATCAGTACCGTTTATATTCCATGAATTTTCACCTGTGTTAGAAACAGTAAGTGCAAATGATGCACCACTATTAGAACCAGACGTAAAATCTATAGTATAATCAGATTGTGTTACTGTTGTTAAATCAACGCTATCTGGTAATACTAACTCATATGCAAATTCATTTGTTTGTGCCTGTGCAGTAACATCTTCTGTTGGTTGTATTAATTGATAGAATGTAGTTTGATTGAAAATACCAGTGATTGGAAATGATCCATATGGATTTGTTCCAAGAGAAAATCTAAACACTGCACCATATGGATATGGTCTTTTTACATTTGCTTTGTTGTTAGTAGAGTCCCAATAAAATTGAAAAAATAGTTTATTGTTTATAATATATGATCTTCTTAAACCACCAGGTTGTGCTGGTTGAGTTATATTTTGTGCAGCAGCACCACCATAAGTATTTTTAATGATGCTGTATAATTCTGGATAATCACGAATCAATAATGATTTACCATCACAATATAAATGTTGTGGATATGTATACTCAGGATCTTGTGATGCTAAATTAAGATCAGCAAACACAGGAAGAACTGTTCCGACAGGAGAATGATTTCCAGTCTTATCGGAATAATAATTAGCGTATGAATTCCTGTATGTTGCCATTTTAATATTTAATTAAAAATTCTTGAACTAAGAATGGTTGTATAAAACCATCTGCTTTATTTTCTGTGTTAACATCTATAGCGACTGTTGATGTTATTGCATCAGCAGGAATATAGGTTGGTTTTGTTACCACATTCCATGTATGTGCTTCTTGATTGAATGGAACAAAATGTTTGTGTATACATTCATTACCAAATTCCTCTACATCAACCACAGTATTATTAAGTGCACCATATGTAACAGAGTTTGCTTGTGAATCAAACGGAACTTGAGTTGCTGCTGCTACTAGACTTGGTGTATAATTAGGTCCCACCTTAGAATATATGTTACCTCCTCTAATAGCAGGGTTAGCATATCCATCACAATCTGATCCTCCAATAGCACATGATCCTGTAGTTTTACAGGTCATTTCACCAGTATAAAGAATGTTTCCACAAAATCCTGTATGTGGTTGCTGATCTTCTCTATAGTATATTGGAAATCCTGTTTGATTTCCAACAGTTGAACATCCAAACTGTAAGATATTTCCTGTTGGTATTCCACTTCCATTAGAATTTAACTCAGGAATATCGCCAGGTATTAAACATTTATATTGTTGATCAAATGTACAACCAGTCCAACAAGCACCATACCACTCATATAATTCTTGTGAAGAACCACCAAAAAATGAGAAACCACAGGTGTTTGAATCATTTTGTGGTTGAACTGCAGTAATATTTTTAGATGCTGTTGCTTTACATAATTCTTGTCTTGTGTTATTTGCCCATGGCATAATACACAAAGTAGATTTAGATGTATATGAGTTTCTACCAAATAAACCAAATTCAGTTGAAGGTGATGCAGTTCTTGATCTCTTGCCATCATGGAAATGAGCATGTGGTTGAAATTGATTTTGTAATACTTCTGTCTCTTCTGTATAGTTACCACTAGACTTAGCAAAACCAGGTTGACCAGTAATTTCAATCGTCTGTGCTGGTAAGAAAAAATTACCTTGATATTGTATCTCGTATGATGTACCTATGTTACTACTAACCTCTAAACCAATACCTGACTTTGTTATCTCTTGGTTAGCATCGTTAAACAAATATGTATCCTGATAATCTCCTAAGTTAGAAGAAAATGACGTCTTGGTAGATTTAGCACCAAGATCAGGTACTTGAAATTGATTATCAAGTAAATTTGTATCTGGTTTTTTATATCTACAGTTTGTTCCTGTGCCTAGTACAGTAGCAAGTTCTGGAAATAATCCAGCATCATAAACTGATCCATCACATCTTAAATAACCAGCAGGAAGAGTTTCATATATTGTTGGATCCTCTGGATCTGATGATGTTAATTGATTAGACCAGTTTATAATAGAACCAGTAAGTGTTCCTACTTTTCCCTTTTCTTTTGAATATAATACTGCCATTAGTATGCTCTGATAATATACAAAGTGACCAAGGATGGTGTATTAGGATTTACCTGTACACTAAGTGCCCTGTTAACATTGATAGGTTCTATGTTTCCAGTAGTCATATTATTTATGAGTATAGTAGTAGGGATATTCATCTGTCCTTTAGTCATTGATATATCAATCGTGAAGTGATTGTGAGATCCTAAACTATTAGACGTAAACGCATCACCATTATGATTTAATGTAACAGGATAAGGATAATCTCTTCCTACTCCAACTGCACCATAATAATCATTTGGATCTGTCGTTGGTGGTACAACACCACTTCCTCTTCTTGCTAAAGGAACTTGTTCAGATACATAAAAATTTCTTTGTCCTAGATATGAACCAGGTGGTGGAAATGGTGCAGTAACAGCTGGTTGTTGCACCTGTGATGTGCATGAGTTATCATCAACATATTCATTAGTAAATGCATATGTTGAAACAACACGATCAACAGTTGGAACTATTGGTATAACATCAGATGCTGCACCAAAATGTTGATGATTATTGCAATCAACTAATGATGTTGCTGATGGATCATAAGCAGTCCAAGTAATTGTACCAGGATTATAACTATCTGCTAATGGTTCTATGTTAGTAAGTCCTGCATCAGAACCAGTTCCATACTCATTATCTTGAACATCAAATCTTCCCGCTTCAAATACACCTAGATAACTACCAGCTAATTCTACAGATGGATAAAAACTATTTGTTGGTCTTGGATGAGTGTGTGGTGCAGTATGTTCAATACCTAATTTTCTTGGTATAGTTCTAATAGTATCAAAAAATGACGGATCTTCGATAGAAATACCCTTTATTTTTCCTGATAATTCTGCTTCAACATTTGATGTAAACTGTGCATCAATATATGATAATACATTGGATACTGGTTGTTGACCCTCAAAACCATTTAATGAAACATATTGTCCAAATATACTTAGTTCTTGTCCTGTTAATAAATTACTTTCTAAATCTATGAGTACTTGTTGATTTAATAATGGTAAGTTAAAAACATCGTCATCATTATAAGATGGATATGAATTAGATATACCAACGAATGGTTGACCAGCTTCTACCACAGGACCATATAAATTACCTAATACCTGTGCGAGGACAGGATAATCTTTTGCTCTTATTTGACCTCCATTACATACTATCCAACCCTTAGGTACTGAATCTGGAGACAATGCCGATTCACTTGTACTACCAGTCCATGGCATTATTGTACCAATTGGACTGGCTTTTGACGCTTTTATACGGTTGTAACTTGGCATTAATTATACCTCCATTAACCACCAACCTTGTACGCTGGTTGGTATGCCTATTTGATCATTACTATCAACAGATCCAAGATATATTAGTGCAAATCCTGCATTTGGAGTTTGTACTACAAGTTCACCAGATGGATATGGAGTTAATCTATCTCCAAATAGTGTTCCTGTTGAATCACCTTGTATTGGTGTTCCACTAGTCTCAGGAGTTCTAAGAACTAATGTTGTATCATATTTCAAATTACCACCTACATCAATCATTCTTACAATGTCACCTGTTTGTGGTGAAGCTGGCAGTGTAACGATTAATGTTTGTGTTGCTTGTATGTTTACCATGTAAACTATATTTGCAATCAATGTTAGATCTGCTTCTGGTGATGCTGCTGATAAGTATCTAGCATGTCTTGCACCACTTGATGTAGTGTAGTTTTGTAATCCAAATGCATCAATCGAACGATTTTGCTTGACAGTATATTCACTACCACCATTTATTCCAAGATTTCTTACTGAGAATACATCAGCAGTTGTTGGAGTTGGTGTTGCTACACCTGTAACTGTCAATGTTGTTAGAGCAGTTACGTTTCCTAAGTTATCAACAGAGAATGATGGTTCACATGCTAGTGATGTAATAACGTTCTCTGGGCAAGATGTTGGATATAAGAACAAGTCACCTCTTGCTATCACACCAGCATCCCAATTAATTAGACCTGAGTGATCTGCATGTCCGTCATCATTAACAAACTGGAATAGTTTGGTTTGTTTAACACTATCGTAGATTACGAAGTTACCACCAGATAATGTTAGATTATCAGTTACGTCTAACCTACCATTTCTGTATGATTTAGCACCATCACCAAGTTGCTCATTCATCTGAGTTGTATGAGTCTTACCATACAACCTACCATTTACATGAGTTAGTATTTCAACTCCAGTAGTTGTATTTCTAAATCTCAACCACTGTTTGTAATCTAGTTTTTGTTGTGAGATATATCCTCTCTCTATTATTACAGAGAGATAATCAGTGTTAACACCAGCGACTGCTCTTTGTCTAATTTGAGCATCAATTACACTAGATTGTGTCTCGTGTTTGATGATTCTTCTAACAACGTCACCAACACCATGACTCATTGCAACTGTTCCTTCTTGTGCTATGGTAGCAATAATTGTAGGAACTGCACCAGTCACAATAGAACTAATCGTCATCATTTCAAGTTGACCAGTGTTACTAGAGAATGATGTTAGAGGTCCTACAGCGATTAGATCACCGACTGCAAATGCACCAGATCCCTCTCCAAGTTGTTGTACTGGAATCTGTAGTAAAGTTGCACTGTTACCAGTAGCAGTTGCTGACGCTATAGTTGTGCTAGGACCATTTGCCTGTATTGATTGTGGATCTGCATAGTAACCATATGTGACTATCTCTGGTGCATTCAACGCTGTTGGTAAATTAGCATTTGTAAGAATACTACCGCTGCTAGACCATGCTAAGTTAACATCAAATCTACCAGCATGAGATCCTATTACTGTTGTACCTGTGCATGAATCAACATCAAATGTAGGATTATTATTACCATCGTTGATGGTGAATCTTTCATTCCTATTTGCCTTGAATGTAGTTCCAGTTGTTTGTGTTGAACCAATAATTTTATCTGTTAAGTAGATAGCACCACCAAAGATAAAGTCAACAGCAGTATCTTGATCCATTGCAAGAGGTGATAAATCTGTTACAACAGTAACTGCATCGCCTTTCTTAATATCAGCAAGTGTTTTACCAGCAGATGTAACTGATACATTTGTAATTACATTTGTTCCAGCATCTGCATCTCCAGTAAATGTTATAGAACTCAATGTTCCACAACCACCATCCATATCAAGTGATGAGTTGATTGTTACGATTGAACCAGGTATATTTGGATTACCAATTGTAACTTCACCAGTTACAGAGTTAACTACAAATACATCCTCATCAGGATCAGCACAGTTAGATATTCTTAACTTCTGTTGCTGTTCTGCAAGAGATGTAATAACCTTAATATATTCTGGAACTTTTGGTGAATCATCTCTGTCAACAAGGATATAATCATTACTTGTTAGATTACCACCAAATTCAGATAAGTATATTGAATCTGTTGCACTGGTATCATTATCAATTGCTTGCTCTGTCCATGTGGCATCAAACTGTACATTAACCTTGTATATTGGTATAGTATCAGCATGGTTACTTAATACACCACCAAATGCACCGAATGGACGACGCTTGACCTTAACATAGTAAGGTGCTTCACTTATTCTTGTAAGTGCTACAATCTGTACGATTTCTGGATGACTGGTTGCAGATGAACCTGATCCAACAACTCCACTATCAACAATAATATAATCATTAGTTCCAAAGTATGGAGTACCATCATTCTTGATTGGTTGGAATTTAAGTGGTAGATAATATTCATCTCCACTTATCGCTGGTAGAATAATAGGTTCAACTGTTCCACCAGTATTAGTTTCACTCTGATATGATGTTCCACCCCATACTCCTGCACCAGCGGTATCAATTGCGTTGTATCCTTCTTCGTTTGTCTGTTTAACAAGTACATTTAAGATATCAACGTTTTTATTGAATAATGACTGTGATATAATTCCATCTTCATGTGCAACTATATCTGTTCCTAACTGTGCTCTTCCACCAGTAAATGCGAATGATGCAACACCACCACAAAGATGAATATCACCATTGAATTTAGCAGATGCAATAACTTCTAACTGGTTGTTGATAGTAGTCTTACCACCCTGACCAGCAATGTTAATTTCAGATGCGTTTAAAGCAAAGTTGATTATTGAAGGACCACCAGTGTTAGAGAAGAAGTCAACTTGTGATGCTTGTGATTTAAGTGATGTAGTTTCGCCAAGTCCCTTACGGAATCCTAACCATGCATCACCATCAATTCTCAAGTTTCTAGTCTTGATCTTGGTATATGATAAGTCTTCGTTTTGATTTGCAAATGCACCACCAATTTCCACCTTAGAAATGCTAGTACCAGCACTATCAGGTGTTGCACCTAACCATATGTTACTATGTGCAGAATTACGAGCAATATGTACAAATTGATCCGCTGTAGTATCATTGAATAAGTATGCAGTTGTTACCTCGCTACCAAAGTTAACTGTGCCAACAAATGTGGCATCATCTATTAAGTTGAATGTTCCTGTTGTCTGTGATGTTCTGATCTCAGCAATAACACCGTCACCATTGACCTCGATGTCATGCTCAAATCTAGCATCAGCAGTAAATCTAGATGTTCCAACAACAACTAAAGCTCTGTCTAGTTGAGCATTGCTTGCATTAATACCAACACGACCACTGTTTGTAGTTGCTATTCTGAATACTGATATGTCATTAGGAGCAGAACTATCTCCACCAACTAAGAATGCATTGTCAACAGCAGTCTTATCACGATCAGCAAACTGTGTATGTTGTAAGAAGTCAGCAGTTGTTCTACCACTAATGAATGCTGTACCAACAACATCTAAGTTAGCAAGTGGATCAGTCGTTAGATTATCAACAAATGCATTTTCATATGCACTATGTGGTGCTCTTGCGACTGTGTTAATACCTAACTTATAATCACCAATTGTTTCTGTTTCTGTCCTTAATGCCTCACCACCTATTATACCAACTTCTTTGAAGTTAGAATTAGAAAACTCAATAGTAGGAGCAACAGCACCTTGAGCAGTTCCAGCAATTATAGTTTCCCATGGATTAGTTGACTGTGGAATTTGATCAATAACTTGGAAATGTACATAGTTGTTTGTTACTGAGAATGGATCACCAGGTTTAGCAGCATATACTTGCCATGTTAAATTTAATCTAGGATCAAAGTAGAAGTTTTTAATTCTAATCTGTGATGCAGATGTAATTCCAATCTCTGTGTTTGTAAGAGCAACGCCACTATTAAAGTCTCTAAACTCTAGTTTAACAACGTTAGATCCATCAAATACAATATTGTCAATACTATTATTAGCAATTTGAGAGAAGTAGTTAGCAAGAACCCAAGCAAGTGATCCACTCTTACCAATTTCAGATCCTTTAAATAATACATCACCTGTTGTAGCAATTACACCACCATAACTAATAAATTGTACAGAATTGATTCTGGATCCACCATCTGCAATCAATGGAGATTGGTTTGGTGTAATATTAGAAGCAACACCTGATACAGTATGTGTCTGGAACATATATCCCTGACCATTACCTCTAGCATTAAACTGGAAGATAGCAGACTGTACTTTGTTCTTACTAATTCTAATATCACCATCAGTTGGAGGTGAGAATGAAGTTCTATCTAATCCTTCATCTTGCTCTAACTGTGTGACTGGATCAACAGATGTGACATTTGAACGAATAATTAAAGCATCACGTGCCTGTGTTAGATCGGAATCTTGAACAGCAATTGTGATAGGTGATTCAAATGTATTCACCAATTCACCATCACCACCAACAACTGTAATATTCTGGTTGAATGTTACAGGAGTATCAAAGGTAGTTACCAATCCTCCTAGTGTATCGTCCTCGTCTCCATCATCTACAAGTGTTGCTCTATCAATAAATGTCTCTTCACCAGTAATAGCATTAATTCTTCTATTACCAATATAAAGATCACCTTGAGAGTTGATACCTGTATAGAATACGATACCACCATCTTGTTTCTTAGACTGTGCGTAGAAGTCTTCATCAGGTGTGAGTACAACTTCTTGTCTTGCTGGTAAACCAGTACTGTAGTTACCTGGTCCAAAACCGAGGTATTCAAATGTGTGGTTTCCTGCTCTTGCAATAGATGGTCGTCTAAGTTCGATGTAGTATTTCGTATCTGTTATTGATACTGTTCCACTACCAGCAATCGGAATCTTTCTTTGTTCAGATCCAGATGCAGCATTACCATCTTGTGCTTGAATTGTGTATGTTCTATCAAGGAAAGCTGGTTGCTCTGTTAAATCAGCAACCATCTCTTTAGTTGTTGATCCTTTAAAGTCGTTTACTGTAACTAAACCATGTACATAGTTATCAGCAGCAGAGTATACCTGTGGTGGATCAATTAATCCAGCATAGTAATCTTTCTCTTTCTGTGTTGTACCAGAGTTGTTAAACCAAAGGGGGTCATTCCTATAGTTTAAAGGATATAGTTTACCGACTGGTTGAGAGAACTTAAACTTCTTGAAGTTATTAGTTATACCAGCACCAACTGGGAATGGTGATATGTTACCACGTAATGCAGTTAGATAGTAGATACCATCTTGCTGACCTGATATACGTTTCTGTAATGTTTCATATCCAAAGATATAGAATGTATCTTCAATAACACCAACATCATCGACACTATCAACATAGTATTCAACACCAGCATCATCTTGAATCCTATCACCTGGTGTGATAGTATAAACGTTAGAACCGTTTTGCTTATAGAAAAACTGGGGATTATTTTTTGCAATTTGTGTTTTTAGAGGTAGTGATTTGCCCATATCCTGATCCTCTAGCATGTCAGCAAAGACAGTGCCTTGAGTGAATCTGGTATTAGCATACTCACTATATTCTAATGTACCACCACGAATATTCTTGATGATAAGATAATGCTCACCATTTATAGTGTAGTAAGCATGTATATTTGCAAGACCTGATGAGTTACCAGCAAATGATACAGCATTAGTAGAACTTGCGAGGTTATTTACTTTGCTAGTAATGAATATTCCACCTTGTGGTGATGTTATTTTTACCGTAGTAAATGTCTCGTTTCTTAAGCCAGGGAAATTCTTAGTATCAACACCATGATCGAATACTGTCAACTCTAAGTATTCTATGCTTTCATCTAAGATATCTTTTATCTTACGACCAGACTGAATAGTTGCTTGTATACCAGATGTAAACTTAGCGAATGAACGATATTCAATACCAGCACCTGTTGTGTCTCTTCTAAATGGATCATATGTTCCAGTTGTATCACCAATAAATTCAGATGCATCAACTGGGTTCTGGAATCTAGCACCATATACTGTACCAACAACTGGTTTTAATACAATTTTCTGTGGTACTAACTTACGTGTATCATCAGTTCTAGTCTTGATAACAAATCCATTGATTGGATCTCTTGCATTTTCAAGGTAACTAGGAATAACCATACGAATTTTGTATGTTCTTTCATCCTTGTCACGAGTATCTTCTAGACGCTGATACCACATATCGGTAGATCTTTGTCTATCTGAATAATCAGACTCACCAATTCTCCAGAAGATGTTGTTCTTCTTAACGTTATCTGGTTGTCCAGTTACCTCATCCTTACATTGAATATACCACTTACCATTTGTTGCAGTAGCATCAGTAAATCCAGGATCAAACTTCATTGGTGAACGACGTTTGTTAGCATAAACAAAGAACTTGGTTCCACTCTGTCCAGCTGCAAACGTAATTGGATTTACATTATTGATAGCATCAGCATGTGTTTTGTGTATTGTAATTACCTTACTGTTTTGATAACGAGTAAAGAATTCAACATTAGGATTGATTCTACCAATAGCAGCATTTTGTGGATCAATGACTGCAACCTGTGGATCATTTGCATATGTTGTAGCAACTAATGGTAATAAACCACCTTCTACTGCTCTAATGAATGTTTTCTGTGGAGTTGTTCCTGCATTTGGTACGTCAAATATATGTGAAACGTTGGTCATAATACCAGCGTTAACTGTATTTGTTAACTCTGCAGTATAACTGTGTAGATCATACTTGTCATCAAGAACGAATTGATAAAGATCAATCTCAACATCCTTGTCTATACTATCTGTTTCAGATGCATAGATGTAAATACCAGCAGCAGCATTTTCTTTAGATGTTGCAAGCATCATTCTAGTCTGATCACTACCATTAAACAATGTTGTTGCACCGTAGTTCTCTGGTTGTGTGACTCTGCCTGGTGCAATTACATAGTATGTTCTGTTAGTTTCAAATCCGTTAGGTAGTCTAACAAGACGCTTGTCTACATCAACATATCTACCAGTTACCTGATCGAAACGGGGTCTTGGAACCAATCTTACGGGAGTTCCTGTTTCAAAGTCATGTGGGTTTGAAGGTCCTGTACCAGCAACGTCAATTGTGAATAGTGTTGCTCTAGATGATAGAAGTGCAGTGTTGACTGTCTGTTCTTGTCTTGTGACTGTACCAAGACCACTGTTAATGATAGTAGTAATGTTACCAACTAATGTTTCAATGGCGTTTGCTGTTCCTGCACACTCTCTATTTGTTGGTGATACTGTACTATCAGCAATGACCTCAGGACCTTCTGTCTCAGGACCTACAGTCACAGTGTTTGGTAATGTATCAGCCCAGATACCTTTCTCATACTTGAAGTATAGATCAATAGTTGTACTATTCTGTAATGCATTTACAGTCACGCCCTCAGTCAATCTAGAACCATTGACACCAAGTTCAACTTGTGTGTTACTTACGATTCTCTTGACATATGTTCCTTCTGGTATTGTTGTGTAAACTGGAGTTGGACTGTTACCTAGTAATCCAGGTGCATTGTCTCCATCACGATATGATCCAGCAGTATATTCAACAACACTCATACCAATTATGACACCACGAGTATCGTTGACATCTATAATTGCAGAACCAGATGTAGTTGTACAATTATATGCAAGAACATCGAAATTTCTCATGGCAGCAGTTGCCATTTGTCCGACATAGTTCCATGCATCTAATGTCTCTGTCTTCTCTCCATCAATATATTCTAGGTTGTTACCAACATAGTATGCCTCACCAGCTTGAATACTGTTTAAGTTACCACCAAGTCTAAGGTCATTAACAACAGCATCAACAATGTATGTAACATCACGGAAACATTTAGATGCTTCGTTATTGATTGTGAAATCACCTGTGTTTAGTGGAGGTAAACCAGCAAGAGTTCCACCACCAACAGCATCATTTAATATATCAAACAATGTCTCGATAGATGCACGAACGTTAGCACAATCCCACTCACCAGTGCTTAGTGGAGGTAGGTTGTTTAAGTTACCATCGTCGATAGAGTTGCAAAGGATGTCAAGTAAAGCATTGACTGTTGCACAAACATCAGAACAGTTACCGTCTTGATATGCAGTAGGTTGATACTTACCAGCAGATCTTGGATATGCATGTGATGTTTTGTTTTGATCTTTAGTACATGTAAAGATGAGTGACTCTTCCTTGAGTTTAATACTTGTACCAGTTGGTAAAGTATGTTGACCAATAGTTAATGCTAGAGATCCAGTTGTTTGATCATATACAGCGTTAGTGACATTAAACTCAACTAAAGGTGATGTACCAACGTTAACACTAATACTATAATCTGTAACAGCAGTTGGGTTTACATTCTGTCCACTGATAGGATCACTACTTCTAGGATATGTCTTACTAGAACTGTTCTGATCCATAGAACATGTAAATGTAAGAGTGTTAGCACCTATAGAGATTTGATTACTGGTAGTTACGCCATGCTTAGATCCAAAGTATAATACCATTATACCTGTGGTTGCATCATATGTTGCGTTAGCTGGAGTAATTGTAGATCCACCAACAACACTAACTGAACCAGATGTAGAACTAACAAATGTGTGATCATAATTACCACCAGATACAACTGCACCTGACTGTGCAGCAACAAATGTGTGGGCGTATTGCTCACCAGCTGGTGACGCACCAACGTTAACTGTAATAGATGTTGCTGTTGCAGACAAAATATTCAATGCTGTGTTCCAACCAGGATCAGCACCATCAGCAGTAGTCCTTTGTATACCAGTAAGATTACCAACACCAGCATCAGTTCCGATTGCCTGTACAATGATACCCATTAATGTATCAACAGCAGCAACAGCTGAACCACACTTAGGTAGTAGTTCTTCAGCATCCCAGTCATCAACAATTGTATTGTCTATGATCTGTGTTAATGTATTACCAGATGAAACAGTAACTGCTTCATTTTTGATAACTTGTATTGCAATGTTCTTAACTTCTTGGAATACTTTTGCAACCTCATCTCTTTCTACATCTTGAATGATCTGTGGATATGTCTTACCATTGAAGTCGTTAGTGATATAACCTTTAGCAATAGAATATGTCTTATAGTTACCACCAAACTTAACATCCCACATTACATCACGTAGTACATCATAGATATCATCCAAACAATCCTGTGCTGTATTTCCTGTAGATGGAGTATATGATGGATATGCTGCCTTCATTCTTTCATATGCTTCTTTAGCAATGAATAACTGATTAGCAATAACCTGATCATGTGCATCACACTCAATGTCTCCAACAATAGGAGGATCACCAATTGTGTCGAGTGTAATGTTTAGATCACGATCATAATATTGGTTGTTCAATGCACGTTGCATCAAATCTTCTGCACGTTTGAATGCAGTAACAGATGGTGCAACTTCATTATCAACACCATTAGCAATGAGTTGATTGCCCTTAAAGTATTCTTTAGTTGATGCAATAGTAAATTCATTACCACCAAACCAAAGATCTTGTGCAACAGCATCAACAACAATACCTAAATCTCTGCGACATTTTTCTTCACCAGGTATCAATGTTCCTGCGTTCGCTGCATTATTCCAAATACCACCTGTAATATTACCAGCAGCAATAGCATCAGTAACAATAGTTCCTAATGTGTCAATAGCAGACTGTACATCAGAACATGCACTTGAACTTGTCCTGCTTGTGATTGCTGAGTTCTGTTTTCTAACTGCATTTGCTGTTGCAGATACAAATGTATGAACATAGTTACCACCAGCAACGACTGCTCCAGCTGTTGCTGATACAAATGTATGTGGAGTTGTGTTAGTAGATGGTACAGTGCTTAGAACTTGTATTGTTATTGTAGTTCCTGTTACTGACTGAATATTGATTGCAGTATCATAGAACGGATCAGAAGCACGGGGATATGTGTGATTGGTTGCATTGTTGTCCTGATCACAAGTGAAAGTTAATGAGTTAGGTGCTATTTTAATACTTGTACCAGCAGCTAAATTATGATTACCAATTTCTAGAACCATCAATCCTGTATTAGGATCATATGTTGTTCCTGTATTTGGTGTGTATGGTACTAGAGGTGATGTACCTACATTGACTTCAAATGTGTCATCAGTTTTATTTGCAACAGTCAACCATGTATTAAATGTTGGATCAGTTGGTCTTGGATATGTTTTATTAGCAGTATTACCATCCATTGTGCATGATAACACTAATGAATTTTCTAAGAATTTAATCTTATCTCCGTTAGCAAGACCGTGACTTGTAATAGTTGTTACTAGAGTACCAGTTGTTGCATTATATGTCACGTTAGTAGGAGTTCCTACGTCAGTAGTTGATCCAGCATAAGTGGATCCACCTTCTGTGACTGTTAAATCTTTATAGTACAACTGGTTAGTAATTGCCTTCTTCATTTCGTTGAGGGCAGTGTTGTATGCAGTTATACTTTCTGACTCTTCACCCTGTAGACCATTTGGTAATGGTGTAGTTGCGTTGGTGAAGTATTGTTCTGTATATTCTCTGGTATGCTTGTTACCTTCGTGATACATGTCAACAGAGATAGCATCAATGAAGTATCCTAAGTCACGAGCACACTTGATTTCGCCAGGTCCTCTACCAGTACCATAGTTAACTTCTATTGGCATGGTGCTAAGGTTACCATTAGCAAGAATTGTAGTGATAATACTTGTTAGTGAATCAACAGCAGACTGTACATCAGAACATAAGAACTGTTGAGCATCAGTCAATTCATTTTCAGTATTGCCAGCAAAATTAATTGCATTAGCACTAGCACTTACAAATGTATGTGGATAGTCACCACCAGATGTTACTGCATTAGCATCAGCACCAGCCCATACGTGAGTATATGTTCCACCAGTCTTAACTGAGTTTGAAAGTGCACTTACAAATGCGTGAGTTGTAGTGTTAGAAGATACACCAATGAATAACTTAATAGTTCCAGACTGTTTAAGTAAACCATTAGCAGTAGCACTTACAAATGTGTGTGCATATTGATCGTTAGGACCAGAAATACCTACGTTGACTTCAAATGTGTCATTAGTTTTGTTAGCAACAGTTAACCACTCATCATATGATGGGTCTGTTATACGTGGGTAACTATGGTTTGATGCGTTACCATCTTTTGTACAACTGAATGTTAGAGATCCTAATTCAAATTTAATTTTGTTACCATTTGAAAGACCATGACCAGTACTAGTAATTACCATTACACCAGTAGTACCATTATATGTTGCGTTAGTTACTGTAGCAGTTGTACTAGGAACTTCTTCGATATAGATGGAGTTATCATAGAATGGGTCTTTCTTGAATGATAAACCATTTGTAGTAGCACTTACAAATGTATGAGTAGTAGTATTAGTAGATGGGAAATTATCTAATACTTGTACTTGGAATGTATTTGTTTGTACGTTGAATACCTTTAACCACTTATCACTTACTGGGTCAGTTGATCTTGGATATGTATGGTTAGTACCATTATTATCTTGTAAACAAGTGAATGTTAATGAATCATCTGCAAATTTGATCTGTTCATTATTCTTTATTCCATGGTTTGCAATGGTTATTTCCATTACACCAGTCTGTGGATCATAGTCAGCACCTGTTACTGTAGCAGTCTCTATAGTAGTTCTAGGATAACTGTGGTTAGTTGCGTTACTATCTTGATCGCAAGTAAATGTAACAGCACCATCAGCTAACTTGATACTATCTCTTGGGAATGTAACACTGTTAGCAGCAGCAGAAACAAATGCGTGTGGAGTTTCGTTTGTAGATGGTGTTGATGCTAATACCTGTACATCAAATGTATTCTGAGTTACATTTGAAATGGGGATCCACATTCCACTAACTGGGTCAGAAGAACGAGGATATGAGTGGTTAGTGGCATTGCTGTCTTGACCACAAGTAAATGTCAATGCATCATCATCAATTCTAACTACATTACCATTTGCGAAACCATGATCAGCAATGGTAATTGTCATAATACCACTGGTAGGATTATATGCAGCAGTGCTAGGAGTATATCTATCAGCACCACGTAAACTATGATCACCAATAGTCAATTCCATTATACCTGTTGTAGGTGTAAAGGAAGCATTAGTTGGAGTGAACTGTACAAGAGGTGACTGACCAACGTTGACTGTAATACTATCTGTTGTTGTCGCTGTAATCTCTATTGCTTCACCAGATACAGGATCAGTAACTCTTGGATAAGTATGTACTGTACCATAGTCATCCATTGAACACTTAAACTTCAATGAATTATCAGCAATCTTAATATTTGTTCCAGTAGTTAAACTGTGAGTACCTATGGTTAGAACTAATAAACCAGTAGCAGCATCATAAGTTCCAGCAGTAGGAGTGAAAGTAATAGCAGGAGATGCACCAACGTTAACTGTGATGCTATCTGTTGTAGCAGAAGTAATTGCAATGTATTGTCCAGATGCTGGATCTGTTGTACGAGGATATGTGTGGTCACTATAGTTACCATCCATTCCACAAGTAAATGTTAGAGCATTGTCTGCGATCTTAATCATATCACCAACACCCAATCCGTGATTAGCAATATCAATAATTAAGTTACCAGTAGATGCAGTATATGCAGCACCATGTGGTGTAAAGTTTTTAGATACCTGGCCATAATCTGATCCAGGTGCGTTATCAGCTGTTCTGTCTATTGCTCCCTGTGTTCCATTATCTTTAAAGTATAACTGATTGGTGATCGCTTTCTTGATCATCTCAGCAGCTTTATTAAAGTTGGTATTGTATACCCCTGAGTTGAATGAGAACTCTGGAGTTGTAGCATCAGTAAAGAACTCTGCTGCAAATCTATGTGAGTAAACATTACCCTTACAGAATAAATCAAGTGCTAGAGAGTCAACAAATATACCAATATCTCTACGACATTTCTCTTCACCAGGACCTGAGATATATGATGTCTCAGAAGGAAGTGCGTTAAGGTTACCAGCAGCAACTTGTGTAGTAACTATGTTAGTAAGAGTTACAATAGCAGATTGTACATCATCACATGCACCAGAGTTATTGTTAGCAATATCTCCACCGCCACCATTATATTGTGCAGGACCTGGAGTAACACTAAGATCTTGAATACTTAGTTGGTTAGCAACAGCAAGTTTCATTTGATCTCTTGCTTGGTTAAATGCCTCTATACTCTGTGATTCTTCTCCTTGTAATCCACCAGAAATCCATGATCCAGAAGATGTAAAGTATTCTTGAATAAACTTACGGGAATACTTGTTACCACCAACAAATAAGTCTAAACCAATAGCATCAACAAAGATACCTAAGTCACGCTTACATTTTACTTCATAAGCACCGTGATTAGGATATGATACTAGCATGTTTGCCCATGCTGTGTTTACAATCTCTGTTCTATTCTGTACAATTAAACGATAACCATCAGCATATCTTGAACGTGCGTCAGTCTGTTGATCACCAACAAAGAAGTAATCTGGATGTTGTACAGTTGTTTCTGCTAGTGCAGTATCAACAATCTGATCTCTATTAAATTTAATTAAACGATATGCAGATGCAAATCTTGATCCTCCATCAACTGCATTATCTCCATCAATAACAAAGTTAGGATGATCTACAGCAATTTGAGCAAGTGCCTTGTCTCTAATTTCAGATGAGTTTCTTCTAATTAAACGGAATGCATCAGCAAGTCTAGACTGTGAGTTTGTCTGTGTATCAGTAGGATGATAGAAGTCAGGATGATATACAGATATTTCTGCAACTGCTGCGTCAAGAATAAATTCTCTGTTAGCAACAATTCTGTTACGGGCATCTTTATAACGGGATGCTGGATCTGCCTTAAGTGCTAAGTCAATAGTAACACCATTTGTTGTGTCACCATCTAGTTCTGCCTGTGAACCTGTCTTACCAATATTGATACCATAAGGTGCAAGGTTACTGTTAGGATCAGGATCATATAAATCTGCTTTATTTGGTGCTAAGTTAGCAATAGCAAGTTTGCAAAGATCTTTTGCTCTACGGAATGAGTAAGTTGCATAGTCTTCCTCACCAACTAAACCATTAGTTAGAGGACTACCATCACCATCAAAATACAATCTAGTAGCAGCAATTATATTAGAGTTACCACCATCTCTCAAATCTTCTGCAACAGCATCAACAATTAAACCAATATCTCTCTTACATTTACCATCACCAATACCTTGGATAACTGCAGTTCCATAGGTTCTGGTCATATCATCGAATGCTGTGTCAACAATCCATTGACGGTTTGCTTGTATTAAGTTACGAGCATCAAAGTATCTGTTACCAGCAGGATCTAAACCAGGATTAACATAAGGAATATTTTGAAGTCTTGGATATTTCTCTAAAATATACCCAAATACTTCCTCTTGCATCATGCGTCTGTTGCTTTCAATCAAGTTAGCAGCATCAGCATATACACTATTGACTACTCCACCAGTAGGATTAAGAATAGATCCTTTTGCGATATACTTAACAAAACCTGTTGGTTCTAAAGATGCATTAAAGAATTCATCTGTACCAGGTGCTGGATCTAATTTAACATATAATTTATCATCAGACTTAGCACCAATTCTATAACCATCAATTGTTGCTGCTGGTCTGACTAATGGATCTACAATATCTTCATTACCTAAGAATAATTTACTATAATTCTGTGATGTTGATAATGTTCCTTGTATATCAATAGTATAATAAGAAATCTTTTTAGTGTTGGCAGTATTGTCAACAACTTTTTGAGGAGGAATAATATCTGTAATGAATCCACCCTTATCTTGGTTAAATGCGAATCCTTTAAAACCAATAGCATGTAAGGATGTATTACCAAAGTTAGAGTTAGAGTTGGTGATTGACATGTCACCACCACTTTCCATTAGGAAGTGATCAGCAAAACCAACAGCAAAGATAGAAACGTTCTGGATAAATGCGTCATCAGATGCACGAACGTGGAAGTTTCTCCATTCATCTTTCCAATAACTGTCACCTTTTGTGTGATATGGAACTGTAGCAAATGCGTCTACAAGTGATGCTTGGTTCCATGTGTTTGTATACTCATCGTATCTAATGAATGCTCTATCATCTTTCTGTAGAGATACACCAGTATACTGAGCAATAACCATTGATTTGAAACCAGTGGCTTTTAAACCATTCGCCCAGATACCACAAATACCCCATGTAGATCTGATTGATACGTTGAACACATATGGTGATGCAGATTCAACAGAGTCAACTTCTGCTAGTGTCTGTGCGTTCTGTCCAAGTGCTGGTGTAGTATCAACACTTACAGTCTGTCCAGATACAATATTACTACCAATTCCACTCGTTACAAATGGAACTAGGTATTTGAATTTACGAGCATCGTTCTGATCAATCTCTTTGATCTCAAAGATACCTTCTAATACGTCATCAATTTCTGTGTTTGCAATAGCAACGAACTGTCCTTGGAAATAACCATGGTCAACTTTAGTTGTTACTGTAACTTCTGTAGTTGATGCAGGGATACTAGGATCAGTTGTAGCATCGGTAAGAGTTAGACTTTCAACAATTCTACTATCTGATAGAGGACCTACAATTCTGTTCTCTTGAATTCTTGTATCAAATTCACCAGGATCATCAATAGTTGGTTGATATGCAGAAAATGCCTTAGCAATTTTTCTGTAGAATAGATTTAACTCGTCTGTATCTGCATATTCAAATATTGTTAGTTTGTGGTGAGAATAGTTTGGTGCTGCTAACTTAGTAAAATCAGTTGGATCGTAATAAACTTTACCAGTTCCATCTGCAACATCAAATAAAGGAGACTCAGATGTTGTTTGACCATCTTTAAGAGTAAACTGCCAGAAATAACAACCACCAGTTACATTGAACATGGCAGTGCGAGGAATCTCTCTTTCTGTTACAGCAGGATCAGGAACATAAAGAGGTCTTACAACAGTTCTTCTTAAATCATAACCAACAAGTGATGAACCACGAGGAATAATGGCACCACCTTCAGTGTTATTAAACTTATAGTATATGTTATCAGAATTAGATAAGTCTAGAATACTATCATCTGTCCAAGCATTGTTTGCTTGATCAAATCCAAATATATCAATGCCACTTGTATCTACTAAACCTGGTCTATTATCAATGTAATGAATACCAGGCATCAACATGATGCTGAACTGGTCGAACCTGTCGTTCTGGAAACCTGGTAGATATGAATACCTAGCGATTTCTAAAAATGCTCTCTGTATGCTCTTAAATGGCACAACTGGTGAGTTACCTCTATTAGATAACGCATCGGTTGCATTAAAATCATCAGGCGAAACATAAAGATACTTACCAGTCTTACTGCTGATAAGGTTATCCAAACGTGATAATGGCATGATT
>Ga0163179_10000990_pt1 | contig 20355 bp, 19 predicted proteins | sample AtlANTMetagenome_FD_109643 | JGI IMG/M metagenome (GOLD analysis project Ga0163179, IMG submission 109643) | Marine eukaryotic phytoplankton communities from the Atlantic Ocean - Atlantic ANT 2 Metagenome | ecosystem: Environmental > Aquatic > Marine > Oceanic | place: North Atlantic Ocean... | reverse complement strand
TTGAGGAAGATTAGAAGGCGGCGAACATTAATTCTATCTAGAGCAGATGGAGTCACCTGGAGTGTTTTCTGTCCAAAGACCACTAGACCTTCGGCGGGGAATGAAGCAATCGGATTAATATTTGCTTCATATAACTTGTCTCTATCTCTGGATGTTAGTTTGTGCGTGACACCAACCACATCTAATCCAGCGATACCATTTGAGAGTCCACCTCTTGTGAAGCCCGCAGGAGCAAACCAAAGTGCTTGCTGAGCCTGACTGAAGGACATCGTTCCAAGAGCCGCTACAGAAGGTGGAACCTTAAGAATGGCTTCAGTGTTCTCGTCTCTAATCTGTACCCAAGGATAATATGTGCATGCATAACTTGAGTTAATCTCTCTTGAGTCTAGGTTAGTAACAACAGTATCGATGTTCTGGTCATTGACACGATTCTTCTCAGACTGTGTGCTTTCAGCCGCTGGCTGGTACACACTCCTGTCTGTATTATCAAGGTCAATGATTGTGAGTGCATCACCGCGTTCTTCACAATTGTCAATTAATTCTTTTGTGAGTTTGGTATTTGTAATACCAGGCATCGTCGCGATGTTGAACTCTAGCATTTCAGGATCTTTAAGTGAGTCAATCGCTCTCTTAACACTGTGATATGCGTAGTTATTCTTATCTGGGTCTGAATCGTTGCTATCATCCAATCTTGTATTTCTGAATGGGTCGCTCTCTGTGATATCAAGACCGTCGTAACCGCCAGCGAACACTGTTGTAAATTTATCATATTTCAAATCGTTTACAAGGTGCTTAGCGCCACTTATGGCTGTAATTGAAAGTTCGTTCGATCTAGAGCCTGACTCATAAGATGCGATATTGTCTGCATCCTCCATAACATCGTCAAGACTGAAGATCCAACTTACCTCGGTATAAAGTGAACCATCTCTAGCAGCATCAACATTTCCTGGTAACACTCTAAGATAATCCTTTACTGATTCATTGAAGATGTTGGATGCGCTTCTCATAGTGTCAACGCCCCAGTATGCTGCCTTTCCGTCTGAGATATCTTGTTGTCTAGTATTTTGACGAAGAGGAAGTTTAGGAAATAAGAATGAAGCCGTAAGTGAACCGTCACCGCCATGGTAGGATTGCTCGGGGCCATGGCCATCGGCGTGTGCGGGTTGGTTTTGGTCGTTTATTGATGCGCTAAAAAGAATACCTTGGCTTGCTGGAAATGGAACTGATCTATCAAACGCCAAGAAGTGATATTCTGTAAGACCTCCATCGGTTGCATCATAATCAAGACCATCCGAAGTAGGATTAGCACCCCCGTCCCCTGAGATGGCGCTGTAGGCTCGACTTTCATTTGCACCAACAATACTCAGCGCGTCTAACAATTTATGAGGACCATAAACACCGAATGGTAGTAGAGCAGCATCTAATTCGCCGTTCTCGATACCTTCGGCCACCTCAACTCTAACGTATTTTGAGATATTTGGATAATCTCCATATTGTCTATATCTAGATTCTTCCTGATCCCACTCATAGTATCTATCACCGATTGCTCTCTTGATGTATTTTGGTGAATTTGGATTAAGATTTAGTCCAGTATATTTTTCAACAATCTCTGGACTTCTATCTTTATCTCCCAATCTTCTAAGTGTGACTGAGAAGGTTCCGTATTTTTCATATTTATTCGTTGGGTATCTAATATCCTCGATGGATACTTTAAGATTATTTTGTAACCACTCTCCCTGGTCCAAAGAAACAAGTCTGAAAAGTTTATCCTGACTGGGTGGATAGTGGGCAGACGGGAGCCCCATATCTTGTGAAATGAACCATCCAGTATGTGAATTTTGTTTACCAAATCTAAAACTTGAACCTTGATAAGTGCCATTTCTTGATTTTAGACCTACGATCATACCACCGTAGATGTTTGATGTTAATTCAGAAGATCCAGTAATTATTTCAGCAACGGCCCTGTCAAATGATTCGCCAAGGAAATAACCCTCCGTGGTCGTTGTTACAGTAGAATTTGTTTTAATTGGACTAGTGTTAAAAACTTTTCTAATGTATTTATCGGATGTTGGATCGAAGTTGAATGTGTGTCTAGTAAAAGTATTAGGACCACCATTAGCGTCGAGATCAGCAGAGGCTGAATAAAGTTGATCAGGTGCGCCAACAAGTGCAGTAAACGTTGAATCAGAGCCTGTACCAATCAACATAGTTTGAGATGCTGTTACAGGAGAACCTGAGCCAGAAAACGGAGCAAATGCCCCAGAAAGCACAATTGTAGTGTCTGAGTCACAATACCAAATAGCGGCTAGAGATGCTGTCGCTGGGCCGGCTTCAAGGGTTGGTGCTTGGGTCCCTTCAAGGTCCGAGATGTCTAACCCTCCTTGATTGTTAAAAAGGAATAGTCCGTATGCGCCACCGCCAGCATCTTCTGTCTCTGCGCCAACACCTTGATGGAAGCTTCCAAGATTGCCCATCTCCCAACCGGCTTTACCAGTTGTTGTTGATTGTGGGTGCTCTTCACCAAGAAGTCTGATAAATGTAAGTGGAGTATTGTTTCTCAACCATGCTTTTGCAGCATAAGGGGCATAAGTAGGAGATGTATAATTTCCTTCTCTCCAAACATCACTGTTGCCTTGAACGCCGGCAATGGGTTCGCCAAAGATCTCAACAAATTCTGAATAAGAGTTAACTTTAATTGGAGTTCCCGCTGGGCCTCTTTCGGCTCTACCGACGACCACTGGGCCAATTTCTTCTGGTGTTTCAGGAAGTCGTGAACGATCAATTTCATTGATTTGAATTCCTGGTGACACGAATTTGAATTTCTTAACAGACATGCTTTATGTTCTCCCTTGTTTGATGGCAAATGCACTTACAATTTCTTTAATAAATAGTTTGCGGTTTGCGTAAAGTCCATTTAAATATTTTCTCCAGAACCACGATATTTGCCATCAACAGATTGGTCTCTTCTCTCTATGTGATCTGGTATGTCTCCAACCATCACTCTCTCTCTTGTTATCTTAACATCAACTCTATTTTCACGAACAACCATCTTTGGTTGATCCTGGTTTTTATCATCCCCTATTAGGTACCCAAGAGCCCTTATGTCTATTGTTGTTTCGTACATTCTCTCATCAGTTTCTAGGGTAGACAGGTTATTTCCTTGTGAAAAATCACCTTCAATAAATGCTTCATAAGAATGCTGATCATTGCCAAATACAAAATAATTAATTCCGCCTGTCCTTGTGATAAACGGGGCCAACATATCATTCATCTGTTGTTGATATTCTGTCTTCAGTGTTATGCTATAATTGATGTCAATATAAACAGGCATCGGTATTGAGACCGACTGGTAAACCACTTTTTCATTTTTAAAAGGAAAGTTTAATTGACCAAATCTACGATATGAATCTGCGTTAGCAAAGTTTTTAGTTTTATCTTGTTTGATCTTTCTCGCTATAACAATAGATCCCCCTTGAGCATCATTCTCTGGAGGTATATTAGCAAAGAAGATTCCCTTACTAGCGGGGTCTTTTACAATTGAAGTCCTCTCTATTGTTATGATAGGCAATATAAAAGAACCCTTTGAGTCTCTGAGTTCTTTGTTGTTTTTAATTTGAAACGCTCTTTCTGCTGTTAACCACAATACTGGGACTTTTTGGAATCCGCTCTTGGTTGTGGTATGAATATTCAACTTTTCATCAATGTGTCTATAGAAAGACTCATCAATCTTTTCTAAAGTTGAAGGCATAACAATTCGTTCTTCTATTACTGAAGGGTCTGAAACGCCAGTATTTTTATGTCTAGGTGGCATCGAATAATCCCTCGCGTGCTCTTATGCAACTTGCTGCAATCTCAAAACGATGATCAATTTGTCCAAAAAGTTGTCTAGGCTCATTTAGGGAAACAATTTCATAATGAATGTCTCCATACAATACAAAGTCCCCAACCCTAACAAATAAGTCTTGATCATCTACAAGTCTTCTTTTATGAAAATTAACAGTGATGGAAGATCTTTTATCTACCCCCACATTATTAAGCCAACTTGTTTCAAGACCCTCCCACTCAACTAAAGCATAGACTCTTACTGGAGATAAAAATGTTTTATTCATAGATTCTCCATAAAGAGGGTGAAAATTTGTAAGTTCTAAATCAATGGGGTAATATAGAACCTGCTGTCCAACCACCCTTTCTATAAGTTCATCATTTACCTGCTTGATAAGATCTCTTTCTTTCTCTCCAACAAATAAAGGAGGAGGAGGAGCGGTTGGTTGAGCCCATTTGTTTTTTTGATTAGACATATTCTATATTATCCTGTAAAAATAGGCAAGGGAATCTGTCTGTGAACTGTGTTGACTGATTCTGAGATGGCTGCGTCTTTTTCTGCTAACTTAGCATAAGTTAACTCATCAAGAACTGTTTTAAGTTCCTCTCTTAATTTATCTTGCTCTTCTTTAGCCTGCGACATCAAAGCATCACCATTTAAAGTTATTGATTCTCCAGGAATTGGTATTGTGGAAAATTTACCACGAACTTGCCCAAGCATTTCTTTAGAGAGAGCCAAAGAGAATCTTCTAATCCATTGTTTTCCAATTGAATTGATATTATTGTATGGGATATTTGCAAATGGAAGCGTATTCATATTGTTTACGCCGTCGACGCCTGTTTTTCTGTCTCCATATTCATTCCAAGCGTCTTGTTTTACAGTGAACTTAACCCACATCTTACTTGGTGCGACGGTTGTAGACATTGGAAAAAGTCTCAATTTATTGTTTTTAATTTCATAAGAATAGTGAGAGTTTCTTGTATAAATTGCATCTTCAAATGCTGCAGCCTGTTGTTTATTCTGCCATACTGGTACAATTTGAAATTGTGAATCATCTGAATACTGACCATAGTTCGAAAGATTGCCTATTGCATTCAATCCTCCGTAGTATCCAAAGAATCTCCACATGGATTGCGGTGTTTTATAGTAAACTTGATTAATGGTTATCTTATTGTTACCCACTAATGATGAAAAATCATATCCTGTGGACGCTGCTGAGCCAGAAATTATGTCTTGTAGATCATAATCTTGTTGATCTGTTACAGTGTCGAAAGATGCTGAGTATTCTGTCTCGTCACCTCCAACTCCAATCGAAGATCCTACTCCCAAACTAACTCTTCTGGAGTATTCAAATCTAAATCTAGGAAATTTTAAACTAGCATGTGCAAGATCATCTCCAAGACTCGCTGTTAGATCTCCGGTTGCGGCGTCAGTGTATTTAATATTTCCATCAGAATCAAAAGAACCTGTTGAATTTCCTAATACATCGCCTAATACATTTTTCGCCTGATGAATATTAACAAGATAAGAATATTCTAAGACTGCTTCTTCGTAAGAAGCAAATACACTTTCTTTTGTAAGTTCGACATCTAAAACATCTCCACCAAGTTTTTTATATGTATAAGCAACTTGATTGACAGCACCTGTTACAAAGTCGTCAGAATAAAGTTGAGCATCTGTGTTAGAATATATATTAAATGGTAGAGTAGTAGACTCGATGTCTGACAAACTGGCTGTTGCGGGCAACACAATAGCGCTTTTTGTGCTCTCTGGGGTTAAGGTGGGTACAGACATACATAATTTCTCCTACTACACTAGTTAATTAGTTTTACAAAAAGGAAAACCCCAGTCCAACCTAAGTCAAACTGGGGTTTCCTATAAAAAGGTTAAATTAATTATTAACCGAGTAGGTCAGTACAAACTACAAGACCGTACATATCAGGACGTACCATCTTCTTAGCGTAACGAGTCATCACACCCTTGCGAGGTACGAAGTCTTCTACACCAAAGATAGTCGGTGTGACCTGAAGAGGCACATAAGGAGCATACACGTAGCCGCTCTCAAGGAACGAGCCACCTTTACGTCCAACAAGAACAACGTTCCTGATGAAGTAAGGATCTACGTATACATCCCATTTCTTGCTAAGATTACCAGTCTTAACAGTACCAACTGAGCCTCTGTCAGCATCACCTGTTACATCAGCACGGAAACCAGAAGTAAACTCGAGGATGTTAGCAACCTCGGGGCTTACAACGATAAAGTTGGCACCACCGCGAAGGGTTTTGCGATGGATCTGAGCAGATACATCGTTAATGGTCTCAACAAGAGTCTCATACCATTCAGAAACAGTACCGGTGAAGTCAGCACCAAGAAGTGACTCATTAGCGAGGTCACTGATTGGAAGACCATTGGTACGGTTAAGGAACTTACCTGGACGACGTGACCAGTAGTAAGTGGAAGCGGTTGCTCCCTTTACAAGGTCAGTAAGAAGCTCGCGGTCAATCTCAAGGGCGATCTGCTCTGAGAGAATACCTGTAAGCTCTACCTCTGCATCAAGGTTATGATAAGCGTTAAGATCCTGACCAAGCTCTGGAGTCCATTTAGCCTTAAGCTTTTTGGTCTGAGCTGTCACGGAGACGCTATCTACCTTGATGTCGATCTCAGGAATACCGGCCTCGGCTTCAAGGTCCCAAAGGCTGGCACCAACAACTGCACCAATTGCAGCAGAGCCACCAGCGGCTGGTGTTCCATCAAGATTATCATCAATTGGGAACGTGAATGTAAGAGCCTTGCCTGTGAGGTGAGTTGAAAGATCGTCAGCATCATGGTTGGAACCAGTAGCGGCGAACACCATCAGGGTTGTTACGTCTTCTGCATTAATGTCGAGTGACTGAGGGGACTGATTAGCATTACCAGCCGACTGTCCAACAAGACGGGTAAGACGACGAATATGACGGAAATTAGTCGAATTAATAACGTCGCTCGCGGTGTCTCCGTCACCTGCGCCTGCTGCGGTATTCGCAGCAATTGCTGTAAGATTCTTAGGATCAACCTGAGTGGAAAGATCTGAACCAGAAACAGCAACAACGAGGACCGCAGAACCTGAAAGATCAGGATCGAATTGGCAAAGCTTATTAAGAGATGTCCTAATTGAGCTACCACCAAGTACGGAGTTACTGACTTCATCATCACCAGTGGATCCGCCGAGAACACCAGAAGCAACCATCACCATGTGTACATCAGAAGATGAACCAGTTGGGGATGAATAGCCATTGTTAAGAGCATAAGGTCCAGCCTGAGAGTTGTCGAGATCGGAATCTCCGAGGTCAACACCACCAGTAAGCTGCATACCTGTTACGCCACCACCATAAAGTGAATCAGCGGCTGCTCCACCTAGTCTTGCGCTTGTGCGCTGGAAGTCTAGGAAGAAAATGAGACCCGATGGGAGACTCATTGGTTGCACGGACACGAGGTCGTTAGCAATAAGGGAGCCGAATACACGGCGTACAATTGGAAATGCAACAGCGGCAAAACCTTCTACGTCACCACCAGACATGGTAGATGCTTCACGAAGAAGCTCCCTAGCCTGGTTCTCGAGAAGACGTGCCATACCATTACGTTCGGCGTCGGAACCGATTCCCTCAAGAAGACCAGTGTTCTCCCACTTTTCAAGTAGAGCAGCACCTTCCTTCTGTAGGTCACGATTTACGATGCCTTCAGTTAGTTTATCTAAAACAGACATATTAAAATCCTCCTTTTATATGTTATTTAATACCTGCTAAAGTTTTCCATCTATTATTAAATGGAGCACTTTTGTTTTCCTCTTTTCTACGAGGAAGAGTCGCTGAAGAATTGCGTGTTACGGCCTCGCTCAGTGATTTTGGATTTCTCTTACGTGAGGTTCCCACTGCGCTTTGAAGCGTATCGTAAATAACTTTTGCTTCTTCAACTGAACCGGCATTAGATAGAGCTTCGACAATTTTGTTTTTTTGTCGCTCATTCAAGGAGGCACTTTCTAGAACGCGATTCGTGTATAGTAGCCTTGCATTTGAAAGATTAACTTGTTCAAGAGTTTCTTTCAACTGTAAAACTACGTCCTTATATTTTTGGTTTTGCTCAAGAAGATCGTCATTATTTTTTTTAAGTTTATTTACGGATTCTTCGAGTTCATTTTTCTCTTCATCCTCTTCTAACTCATCGACATCTTCTTGAGCAAGTTCGATATCTTCAATCTCTTTTTGAATAGTTTCGTTTGATGCACCGCCAGCCTGACCAGTTGGGACATTTTTAACATCCACAGTGAGCTTTTCTAAAATATTAGCAATGAGTTCTTCTTCCTCATCAAGCTCTTCTTTATCGTCTTCTTCCAAGGCAACGGCCTCTGGTTCGACTTGTGGAACCTCTGGTTCTTCTGACGTGATTGGGGTTTCAATTTCTTCGTCTTCTTCTAGGGTTTCAGAACTATCTTCCTCTCCTAGTTCTTCTGCTAATTTAGTTAGATCAATATCAATTTCAACATCTTCATTTTCATTAACATGGGCTTCGGGAATACTTTCCATGAATTTTTCTTCTTTATCTTCTGAAAGATCTGTGGCAATATCTTCATCTTGTTCTAATAAGACATTGACAGCCTTTTTAATTTCATCAGAATATTTTTCCAAAATGATTGTTTCTGCATTTTTTAACGCAGCATCTTTTAATGCTTCCGCATCAACAATTGCTTGTTCTAACATACTAGTACTTGACATATTTAATCTCCCGATACGTATCATAGATAAATAGTCAGTTAATCTCTAAAATGCCATATTATAATGCGACTTAACTAAAGCCGATAATTCTGCTCATTTTCATATAATGAATTTGATGCGCTTCGTAGCCGGAAGTGAGTGTCTGAATCCCGACATAAGGTATAAGAGCCTTATCAGCAGTCATCGCGGCAGAATAAAAATTACTACTTTCTGTTACACCCCCTGCAGTAGTGCCGGTATTGGTAAGTGTAATAGCATACCATTGGTCATTAACAAATATTCTCATTTTTCTATCTGACCCAAAACTTATTCTAAGTCTGTATAAATTGTAATCCGCCATAGAGATACCAAGATTAGTAATATAATCTGTGCCACCAACGCTATAAACAAAATGCATGTTCGCATTTGTGGTTAATGCCCCAAAGGTATCATCCGCGCAAGCAAAGAAAAATGCCTTGTCATCGTCTGTTGTATACGCCCAAGAAGCATTTCCTGGACTTGTTAACCCAACACCTGCCCAAAAACCATAATCAGATACATCTCCAGATGTAATGGCGCACTCCCATTGTACTTCCTTGGATGAATTCCAAGCAACTCCTGACCATGCTGTGGATGCCTGGGCGACGACACTATGAGATTGAGTATCCAAATGAGGAGTGACAATCAGTTGATCTCCGCTTACATTTTGAGTTGAAAAGTTCAATCCAGCATTTTCGCTGGACCCTGCTTTATCTGGCCAATATACATTGGCATCAAAAATTTCATGAGAGCCGTCTGTTCGGCCCAAAATCTCAAAATGTTCGTTTGCGTTTCGAGAGGCTTCTACTGTATGCACCTGATCGATAGTCCCATTTTGTGCTGGGCGTTTAGAAAAGAACTCTTCCAAATAGAATCTTTCAGAACTTCTTCGGAATGTTCCTCTACTTAAAACCTCCAAACCATGAGCGGTTGTAGAAGTTGTACCCACTGTAAGTTGTCCATCATAAGCAAGTTTCATCTTTTCAGCGGCTGCTCCTGATTCGCCAGTTTTAAACAACATGTTGGTGAAATTAGAAGAAGCATCAAAAGTAGTGTCCGCGATGGCTTCGATAGCAGCAGCAACTGTAATAGCGTCTGTGCCATCGGATTCTTTGGGTGCTTGGAAATTAAGTTTACCAAGAACGTCATTATAGGCAATGGATGTTTCCGCAGTAGAAATAGTAAGAACGCCTGCGCAGCCGGCTCCGGTTCCAGTAGGCCCTCGTACTTCAAGTAGGGAAACTGGATCTACTGCCGAAATTCCAACGCCAGTAGAAGTGATATGAATTTTATCTGCGCCGGAATTATCTTCAATTACTACAACATTCGCAGAGCCGACATCTCGAATTACAAAAGAGTTATCGATATTGCTGCCTTCATGTTTAATTTGCCAATGTTGCGTACCGTTCTCACTGATCGTGATACCGGTATCATCCCCAGCTTGAGTTGAATCAATATACAAAAACGCATTTCTGTCTTTTAAATAAACTGAACCTTCTACTGTTACGTCGTCCATAAATTGAGTTTGAGCGTTAAACGTCGCCTCTGCTCCAAATTCTACCGAACCTGTAAATTGCGCGCCATCAGACGAACTGAGAAAAGGTGTATTTGTTGTACTCGGTTTAAAACCGCTTCCGAAACCTGACATTTAATTATTCTCCTTAAGTATCATCATCGGTGTATGCTGCTTCATCATTGGTAGGACCAACTGTTAATCCTGAGCCTGTTAAATTATACATCTCACCCTTGTCAATATGTGTTAATTCTGCATAAATTTCATATGAACCTTCATCAGAGCCGTCTGCATTATAGATATAGATTTCTTTGCACTTTGAACGAAAAGTAATTGAATCTCTATTTTCTGTTAAAGTGATATAATGTTTTCCACCAAAAGTACTCGTACCGGAGGCCATATCCGTAAAGTAAACTCTCAAGTCAGGGGCCGCTCTGTTGATAACGACCACCTCTCTAGCAACTCTAGGAAAAGTAATCTTATGTTGAGTTTCTGTCGCGATAGTCGCAGCCCCGCTCATCCACGGAGTACCTGACACCATATAAGATGCGGCGTTTCCAATCCCTGGCCTGTTGATTGATACGTGACGAATGTTGGTATCTTTGTCATTTACTGGCATTTTTTGCTCCTACTTTTGTAATTAATTAGTTTCTCGTTTTGCTTTCAACTTGTCCAAAACGGCTTTTCTTCTCTTTTTCTCTCTTCTTTTTATAGTAGAGGGTTTTTCGTAATACATTCTATCGCGAACCTCCTCAAGTATCCTTTCCTTCTTGACTTTTTTTGAAAATCTCTTGATGGCTCTTTCGATGTTCTCGTCTCTCCGTACTTTTGTTTCTATATGTGCTGTTTTCATAATTTATCCCTTAGATAATGCCTTCCAGACATTAGCGTTTCCCATTAGACTTGAAATATCTACGCCAGGATCACCCGGCTCGACATCAGATAACGGACTGCTAGGGGCAGTTGTAGCACCTGGAGTACCTGCGGAACGTGTAGGGGTTGTGCCCTCGAACAGATCAATTCCGTTATATGAATCTTTGCCAATTACGTCTAGCATTTTCTTTCTGGTGTCGTTCATCTTTTGGGTTCTTTTTTTCTTTTCTTCAATTTGCATTTTTTTAATTTGATCTTTATTTTGTTTCTGTTCAACAATTGGTTGTTGAGCAGCGCCTAACCCTTTGACAACCTCAGAGATGACGTTAGACAATAGACCCTCTTCTAGGAGAGCCTCTTGAATACATTCTTTAACAATTGGCTTTAATACTTTCTTTAATTCTGATTTCTTCATTTAATTACCTAAAATATCATTTAATGCACGATTAATTCTATCTGCTTTTGTGAAAATATCGTTCACAAGGTTTTCGTGAAGATGTCTTGGTGTCATAAAAGCACCAACAGTTGAAGGTTCTGAAACCATATCAAAACAAATTAACTGGAAATCATCCTCTACAATTGTAACTCCGTTGGCTTCGTGAACAGAACCCATACCTCTTGAAGAGATACCAAGTTTAACTCCAGCACCAACAAGTTCTTTTAACACCTGTCCTGATGGAGTGTTGAGAACTTGAATCTTTCCCATTACAGCGCCTTGGTCCCACCAAATGTCAGTAACAAGGTGAGATGCGTTCTTAAGATTGATAACTGAATCATCTGGATGATCAAGTTCTCCAAGCGCTCTTCTTTCTTTTACAAGTTTTGAATAATTGTTCATTTCTCTTTCAAGAATCGCGGAGGGGTAAACACGTCCATTGCCATTTTTCGCATCTGCCCTTTGCATAACGCCGGTTAAAAACACATGTCCTTCATTAACCATTCTTTTTTCTGACTCTGATAGGAAGTCTTGACAGATTCCCCCTTCACAAAGCTCGTAGTATTCTCTTAATAAAAATTTTGACATATCGTCAGGCTCCTTTACAGCAACGTCTTACAGGTTGCAACATCCACTTATCTATCCAAATGCGTGTGTTCATACTTAACTCCATTATCTCCAAAAATTATACATAAAACATAAGATGTGCCAGAACTCAAACATCCTAGCAAGAAATGATTAACAATATTATTATCAAATGTAAATAGTTCTGTATATTCGTTTATTCCCACTAAAAACACACCAATCCAAAACCCCATACACATAGGGCAGTGGAAAAAATGGTGTTTAGGTCTTATGTTTTTAAATATAGTTCCGTAAACCAGTATTTGTGTCATCCCATAAGCACAAAGAATAAAATATATTAGCTCCATTTAGTACCTATAAAATGATGTCATCCCATATGGGCCGCGAATATAACCTGGCATTAATGAACCTTTTCTTTCTTCATGTGGAACTTCTCCAAGTTCTGTTGAGTTTTCTTCATCAGGGTCCACAAGATAGTCAAGTTCATTTTCCTCATATTCTTCTCTTCTAGAAAAATAAGGCTTCTCTTCGTTTATAAATTTTGAAACTACGTACAAGGTTGCCTGAATTGAACTCACATTTTCATTCACTGATTCCAAAATATTGGCTTCCATAGATCCGTAGATGTTTCCACCCTGAACGCTTGACAATTCAATTATGCCTCGTTTTCTCAGGAATTTAAACAACCTCTCTTGAGCTTCGTAAACTTTGTCAGACATATCTTCTTTCGCAAATGATAGAATTTTATTGTTCTCTGACATGACAACGATGTCTATGTCTTCGTGATCGAAGATCATTACATCTCCTCTAAGATTCTTTCTAGCATTTAGAGTAATCTTGGCTTGTGGTTCTTTTGCAAATTTAACTACTAACGACATCTTCATCAATCTCTTTAACTAGGTTTTGTATTTTAAGAACTTTCATGATAACTTCTTTATCTACTTTCTGTTCCTTAAATTGTTCCATAATCTCCACGACCCCTTCAACTTTCTTAGTCATTTCTCGATCCTCTTTGACCTCTAACAAATTTACGGATTCTTTTACAATCTCTTTCAATCTTGAAATCTCTTCATTGAGAAACAACTTTAACTCAATTCCATTATCAGCGAAGGAAGAAATAAATTTACTCAACAGTTCTCTTTGCTCATTAATTAATTTTCCAGAATATTGTTCGTTGAATCTTTGAACAAAAGACTTGTATACGAGATTATCAATAGGCTTTATAATATTTTTTCTTTCATTATAACTACTGGTCATCTTTTTGACTAAGTTGTTTTCTAAAATAACTCTTTTTTTAATTGGAGTTTCTTCATTGAAGATTTGATAAACAGTTGCTAAGTTTCTATAATTTGGAACAAAATTTGAAAAGAAATCTTTAGAACAAAGTTTATTTATCTTTTTAATAATTTCACTTTGTTCTAAAAATAATTGTTGTTTATCAATCTTCCTATGTTCTTCTCTAATTTCATATACTAATTTTTCTGCAGTATGTGGCTCTAAATCATAAGTCTCGCACAAAGACTTGTAAAGTCTCACCTCTCTTGATAAAAGAGAACCCCTGTTAAAATGCTCTTTAATAATGTTAAAGAGATCATCTTTAAGTTCCTCATTTTTTTGGAATACAGCCTTGGTCATTTCTTTAACCAGGCTTTCAAATATAAAGGCTGTGTTTCTTTTTTTATTGTGCTTCAATTTCATTATTTTTAGACTCCAATTCAGTTATCAAAGTTCTTATGTCTTTGTTTACTTCAAATAGTTTGCGCTCTTCTTTATAAGTAGTCTTTTCCCTTTCAGAAAGCCTACCTAAGCCAAGCAAGTCTTGTATACCCTTGTGAGTATTCCTTCGAGTTGCTTTCCCAGTCTCATAAGAATACTGAGATCTCATTTTAGATTTCAAGCCGGCGCGGTATCTTTGATCGTGCTTAACAGGGTCATACCATTTGCCCTTAGACTTAGAAGTTGTGGTTTTACCATCTCTCTTTCTTTTGAGCTTCCAATCCTCATCATCTCTTTTAGCTGGGGGTTCAGCTAAAAGATCGCCTTCTTCTGGAGATGGACCTGTTGGTTCTTCGTCACCGAGTTCATCTGCTCCTAATTCCTCATCAGGTTCCACGCCAAGATCTAAGTCCGCTCCCATTGCCTCATCCTCCAAACCTCCTAAGCCAGCCTCGGCACCCTCGGCTGCGAGTTCTTCACTGACTCTTTCCAACTCCGCTTCAAATTTACGATCATAGAACATTTCTCTTTGGTTTCTAACAAACTCTTCATCAGAGAGATTAAATATATATTGTGCAACCCATCTCTTACTGAAGAAGCCTTCGGTCGCGGAATTAGCGGTATCAAATTTAGTTCTCCAATTTTCAAGTTCTTGGAGTTCTGCGATTTTTGATGGGTTATTTAACGACAATGAAAAAGAAACTAGATCATCAGATCTATATCCTAGAGTGAACAAATGAATAATCCCTATCTTCTCTAACTCTGTAACAACAGATCTTTGCAATCTCTGAATCGTTCTGGAGAATCTAATATCTTTCTGAGCCAATGTTGTCTTGTCCTCGTCAGCACCTTCTCCTCTAAACAAATAAGACTGAGGAACCTTCAGGGCGGCGAACAACTTATCTTTTAGATACTTAACATCATCAATATCTCCAGTATACGTTCCACCTGGAAGGTTTTCAATTCTTGTAGACTGGCCACCTCTTACTGGTATGAAATAATCCTCTTCGATGCTTAATGGATTGTACCTTAAGTCAACACGACCAGTATCTGCGTCGATAACCTGATTACGCTTCATTTGCGTCATGGCCTTTTGCATAAACTGCTCTACATCTTCAGGGGGAATATTACCAACATCAATATAAAATATTCTTCTTTCTGGAGATCTTACAATACGATACGCCATAACTGCGTCCTCTAAGAGATTTAATTGTCTCCAAATTCTTCTCGCGGGTTCAAGGATGCTTGTTCCGTATGGGGCATACTTATCGTTTCCTAAAACACGGAAATGACCAATCTGCCAATTTTCAAAAGTGATGGCTCCGGAGTTCCATTGGAACTGAACATAGTTTGCATTTGTTTTGTCTTCACCTTCGATTCTTTCAATTTCTGCAGAGGGAAGGCCAATTACATTTCTTACTCCCATTTCTTCGTCGATGTCAAGATAAAGAAAATAATCTCCAAACTTACACATTGAACGACACCATCCAAAAAGATTAAATTCAATGTTTAGTGTATTAAGGTATAGATTTTTTAAAATACCTCTAATTTCTTCGTTCGCACATTTAATTGTTAGAAGAGGTTGCAATTCGCTTGACGTGGACATCTCGTCAGCGTATACATCTAAAGCGGAAGCGATGATTGGTTCATACTCCATTTGATCAAAATCTGCATATCTTTCAATACGATTCTGGTTAGCCATGATGTTGGCTGTTAGATTCTCAAACGGATCATATTGCGCTTTCTTAAATTGCTTTCCACTAGCGGATTGAAACTTATATTTATCAAGTTGACTTCTTTTTTCTTTTCTTGGAGTCTGGGTTCTGTAGTTTACAATTGGGCCTGAAAATAATTTAGTCAGTCCTTTAAAAAGTCTGGATTGTGGGTTTCTGGTTGTTTTGTCGTTTCTATTTCTTCTCGGCATTTTATTTTTTTATCCTTTAAGAAGCCAAATGAATTGTTTCTGATCTTCTATGCTTTTTTTCATTCTATCGGATTTTTTAATTGATTTATATCCGTCCATTCCTGGTATGCTCGTATTCATAATACTATCAGTTTTGAACATAGAAGTTAAGCATGCTTTTTGATGTTCGATTTTTCTTTTGTTTTCGACAAAGACGGTATCTTTAATCCAACAACCAATTGCAAAAGACATTACTAAATCATCATTTTCCGAACGCATTGCTTGTGCTTTCCCATTATTCCAAATAAAAGTTTTAAACTCGTTATAAAGTCTAGAAGAATACGTTGTAATTAGCTTGTTCCTTATAAATTCTTCCATTTTTGCAACAATAATGGGTCTTGTCTTCAAAGACGTTGTAAATCCTGCAACACTATTTGAACTATGTTCTGCTGTTAATTGATCAACATACTCGTGAGTTGACTTGATTGAATAATAAATATTTGGATATTGCATATCTTTTAACTTCTCCAGCACAGCAAACCCAACAGAGTTGTTTTCCACAACCATCAAACATTCTCCGTATTCTTTTCCAGCATCACAAAGTATGTTTGAGAATATGTCTGGTGCTACTTTTCCCTGATACTCTGCTACAACCTCTGCTGTCTCAAGTTTAAAAACGTGAAAGACAGAATAATCTTGGCCGTCTCCTCTTGCGACATCAGCAGTGATCATATATGTGTTCTCAGGCCTACACTCTTCCCAAATCCAAAAATTTCTATCAAACCCAGTTCTATATTTGGGTTCTCTAATGTTATTCTCAATAAAGCCTAAATCATCTGGATGAAGAACTGTTTCACCAGAAGTGTTGAAGTTACACTCTAATTCTTGTGCGATCTGACGAATGGACATGTTCTTTGTTTCTTTCTCAAACCAAGTCTGATCGCGATCTGGATGAGTATCCCACATTAGTTTTGTTGGATGGAAGTCATTTCTCTTGGCTTCAGAATCAATATAGGTTTTGAAGAACCATCCACCAACACCATTTGGTGTACTTAGAGCGATACAACGTCCACCAGTTGAAATCGTAGGGTAAAGACCTGTCCAGAGATCGTCTAGACCGTCGACGTGAGCAGCCTCATCTATAACTAATAAGGACAAGGCCTCTGAACGACCAGCATCACCAGAAGTCGAAGAGGCTTTGATTTGTGAACCATTGCTTAATTCAAAACTGGTTCTATTGTCAACTGTAACTTTTGCAATCTGCATCCAGCCTGGAAGGTGCTTAATAATCGCTTTAACCTTCTTGACTAGGTTACCTGCCGTACTGAACTTTGTGGCCATTACAAGGATGTTTTTGTCGCGATGGAACATCATTAACCATACGACATAAGCAGCGGTAATTGTTGAGATACCAAGTTGCCTTGCTTTTAGAATAATATTGAAACGATAATCATTAAAGTCCTCAATAAGATCTTCCTGATAGTCATACAACTTAAAAGGAATAAGCCCTTTCATTGGGTGAGAGATTTTACAATAGTTGTTTATAAAATAAGTTGGATTCTTGCCGCTTTTAAGAATCTCTTTTGTAATCTCTTTCTTTGTTAACTGATAAGACATTCATACTCGTGGTTGTCTTTATTGTTTTTTATTATATGCAAGCCAGCTCTTAGTAATCTGATCTAAACGATCCTTTGAATTAGAGCCCTCTAGAACATCAACAGTGTCTCCTAGTCCGCCAATCTGATATGAACAATTGGCTTGACAACTACTTCGGACATTGCTAATATGCTGTACCAAGATCTCTACTTCGCCTTGCTTTGTCAAGGTCAGCGTATCTCCTGTGACTTTCTTATATTCTCTTTTGAGATAATTAGCCACATCATTAATGGTTGCTGAAATATCATTCTCAAACTTGTTTCTATCGTGAGTCTCTTTTAGTTTAATTTCTGCGTGATATAGGACTCTCAACTTGTCACCCTCGAATCGAACGTTGAAGCCGTCGATTTCACGAGAGTCTAATACGGGGTCGCCTGCTTCTCTGCGAAGACCTGCGCTTCTATCCTCGCCATCAGCGTTGTAACGGGCATCGTGAGCACCATCATACGCATTTGCTGCTGCTTGTGAAATTCCTTTAATAATATCTAATACAGTTGCCATTAATTTTCTCCTTGGACAAAAAACAATTTACTATAAATAGTCTTTTATTATTTGTTAATCCTTTTATTTCTTCTTTGCTTTTGTTAATTTTGTGTCTCTACACATCTCTTCGGCTTCTTTAGGACTTAAACTTGGTTCGCCTTTAAAATCTTTCCTGCTTTCTCCAGACTGGGCACATGCCCATCGTCTTTGCTTCTCACTATAAGCCTCTTCGAGTTCTTGTTCCACCATTCTTCTTATTTCTTCGTTTGTTGGCATGCCTCGCGGATTTGTTTCATCACCTGAGTCTGATGCCCCTCTTACAACATCAGAGCCAGCAAATCTGCTTGGCTGCTTTATAGACAACTTGTCATTAATAGTCATAACGCTGCCTTCTAAGTTTTGAACGTCACCATTTAACCATTTAAAATCTTTGTTAAGATTGTGGACTGCACCCTTTACCTTATCAATATCTTTTTCCTGCTTTTCCATTTTAGAAAAAACCGGTTGTAATCCGTTCATAATAAATTTTAAATCTTCATCTGTTAATTCTTCTTTGATGATCTCTTTTAGTCTGGATATTGTAATTTTCATTTATCTGGTCTCCAACCTGATTCCCATCTTTCTTCCCTGTGTTCGATATATTGAATATAACATTTGTGGCAAGAGCCAAACTTTGTCATATAAACATCATCCTTGAGATTGAAAGAATAAATATTGCAGGCTTCGCAAGTTCTATTGCTTTCCTTATTAAGTAGTTTTTTATTGATTAAAAACCCGTCTTTCTCAACCTTCTCTGATTTCTCTTTTCTCTTTCTTTGTTTTTCTGAAAGTTCTTCAATTTGAGAAAGATAATCTTTTTCTTTGTCCTCATCCCAGTTGGCCTTTGGATGCTGCACAGTTTCTTTGCCGTACTTCTTTTGAATGGCTTGTTCGACTTTAGCAACGAAATTTGGATCTTTATTCTTTTTCATATCGGCCCTTTAGTATATATGTTATTATAATAGAAAAGGGCAGTCTATTTAAGTCGAAACCCGAATAGACTGCCCAGTTTTTAAACAATAAATTATGAATTTATTTTGAAACCAATTGTTTAACCATAATTTTAAGTTCTTCAATTTGTTCTTTCTGATCTTTAATCTGAACTTGTTGTTCTTTAATCGCCTCAACGAAGAAAGCACTAAGGCCAGAATAATTTACAGCGTAGTGACCATCGTCACCAGTTAATACTAGCGAAGGAGCGATCTCTATTAAGTCTTGGGCTAAAACACCCATACTGTGTTCGCCACTAGTGGTTAAATCATACTCAACACCTTTGAGATTGTTGATAGCATCAAGAGCGTTATCAACGAGTTGAATATCTGTTTTAAGTCTAGCGTCGGAAGTAGCAACAAACTGAGTACCAGTAACTGTCCCTGCTGTAAAACTACCCACAGTTCCATTAATAGTGATTGCATCGTCAGAGTCATCACCAAGAGTTACAGCACCATTTAAGGTTGCAGCACCTACAATATAAGCAGTACCACCAACACTAAGATTGGATGATGCCGACATCGTTGTTGAATTAAGACCAGCTGAGAATAAAGCACCGTTGGATGCTGTCATTTGAGCATTAACAAGGCAAACATCGTCACCTGATGCGTCTCCAATGGTCAAGTCCTTGTAAAATATTGTATCTTCATAAAAGAATGCTAATCCATTAACAGTCGTAGTATCAAGTGTACCTTCGCCAAGCACTGTATCATCTTTTACTGTAAGATCTTTATCGAAAGTAACGTTACCAGCAGCATCAAGAGTTGTATCCATCGTTACTGCACCATCAAAATTAGCTGTGCCACCAACTTGTAAATCACTTGTTAACAAGCCATTTGATGCTGTTAACTGAGCGTTGACAAGGCAGACATCTGTGCCTGATGCGTCTCCAATAGTTAAGTCCTTATAAAATATTGTATCTTCATAAAAAAATGCCAATCCATTAACAGTTGTGGTATCAAGTGCGCCTTCACCAAGCACTGTATCATCTTTTACTGTAAGATTTATATCGAAAGTAGCGTTGCTTTCTACTTTGAGTGCCCCTGTGACGTGAACGTCACCTGTGAATGAGGCAGTTGGGGCATAAGCGACAAGATGTTCATTGTCGCCGTCGCCTGCACTCTTTGCATACAATGCAACAGAGCCTGATGGAGTTGATGAATCTTCTGCGAAGTTTATCATCCCACCATATTTTGTTCTAGAAACTAAAGCCATAATAATTTTCCTCCTATAAGAAATTTGACTTACGCAAAGGCAATTGCAAGATATACCTTTGCTAAATTATCTAGAGATGCCCATTTTGTTCGTTCTCCGGTCGCTCTTTGATTGTAGTACGATTGTATTTTTTATATAAAAAAGCAGCCTACCTGAGTCGAAACCCAAGTAGGCTGCCATAGCTATTAAACTATTAAAGTTTTAATAATTATCTTATTTGGATAATTCTTTAACAGTGTTTTTGAGATCTTCGATCTGTACTTGTTGTTCTTTGATAGCTTCAACAAAGAAAGCGCTAAGACCGGAGTAGTTAACCGCATAGTTACCATTTGCGCGGGTCTTGACGAGTGAAGGAG
>Ga0163179_10000989_pt1 | contig 20379 bp, 4 predicted proteins | sample AtlANTMetagenome_FD_109643 | JGI IMG/M metagenome (GOLD analysis project Ga0163179, IMG submission 109643) | Marine eukaryotic phytoplankton communities from the Atlantic Ocean - Atlantic ANT 2 Metagenome | ecosystem: Environmental > Aquatic > Marine > Oceanic | place: North Atlantic Ocean... | reverse complement strand
TCCACCTCGTCAAATACAACAACTTCATCAAGTAGTAGTTCAAGTAGTAGTTCAAGTAGTAGTTCAAGTAGTAGTTCAAGTAGTAGTTCAAGTAGCTCAGGTTCAAGTAGTAGCGGAGGTTACTAATGGCTTTTGATAATCATCAAAAAGACGGAACAGCTGATCCAAATGCAAAAAGAAAAACTGAACAGCATCTTCCAAAATATTTTAGAACAGTACCTAATAGTAAATTTCTAGCTAGTACTATAGACCAATTAGTCCAACCAGGAGTAGTTGAAAAGTTAAACGGTTATTATGGTCGTGAGACTGCATCATCATTTGATAAAGATGACAATTATATAGGTGATTTTTCTGATAGTAGACAAAACTATCAATTTGAACCTGCAGCTGTTATTAAAGATAATTTAGATTCTGTAAAATTTTATAAAGATTATAATGATTACATGAATCAACTTTCTAGTTTTAATGATAAAGTTAAAGATCATAATATAACTAATAAGCAAGAATATTATAGTTGGAATCCTCATATCAATTGGGATAAGTTTATTAATTTTAGAGAATACTATTGGCTTCCAAGTGGTCCGCAGACAATTGATGTCAGGGGACAAACTACAGAAGTAGTTAGTACATACACAGTAAGCATTGCTGATAATTTAGATAATTTTGGATATGTATTTTCTCCTGACGGACTTACACAAAATCCTACTATTAAATTATTTAGGGGTGTTACATATAAGTTTGATATTAACACACCTGGGTTGCCGTTTACTATTAGAACAAAACGTACTTTAGATGATACATTTATGTTATCAGCTTCTGATAACTTAATTGACAATCAAGGTACAGAAGAAGGTGTAATTACATTTACACCAACTGCTACTACACCTAATATATTATATTATGTAGCTGATAATGACATAGAAGCAGCAGGATTAATAAAAGTTGCAAATATTGAAGAATCTTCAGCTATTGATATTGATGCAGAAGTACTAGGGAAAAAAACATATACAACAGGCGCCGGGTTTGATCTTAGTAATGGAATGAAGATTAAATTTATCGGAGAAGTAACACCTGCAAAATACGCTACAGGAGAATACTATGTTGAAGGCGTTGGTGATAAAATTGTTTTAATTAATGAAGACGAATTAACAGTACCTAGTGCATTTGTAGCTGATGTAGATGTAGACTTTGATGTACAAGGGTTTGATAGACAACCGTTTGATACTGCTATAGGTTATCCTACAGTAAGAGATTACATGCTAATTAATCGTTCAGCTAATGATGGTAACTTATGGAGTCGATACAATAGATGGTTCCATAAATCAGTTATTGAACAAAGTGCTACACTAAATCAACAACCTGTAAGTATCGACGAGTCAGCTAGAGCAAAAAGACCAATTATTGAATTTGATAAAGGACTAAAGCTATTTGACTTTGGTACCAAAATTAAAACTAATGTAAATCTTTTAGATACACATACTAAAGATGTGTTTTCGACGATAGAAGGAAGCACAGGATATAACATTGATGGTGTAGATTTAATTGATGGAATGCGTATTTTATTTACAGCAGATCCTGATCCATTAGTAAAAGGAAGAATATTCGAAGTTAAGTTTTTTAAATTTGATGGACCAGAAATTGAAATAGATCAAAATATAAAACAGATTTCATTAATTGAAGTTGCAGATTCTAAACCTATAACAAACGAAGTTGTGTTAGTAAGTCAAGGTACCAGCTACAAAGGATTGATGTATTACTACAATGGTACAGAATGGAAACAAGCACAAACTAAAACAAAAGTAAACCAAGCACCTTTATTTGATTTGTTTGACGAAAACAACAAAAGTTTTAGCGATACAACAGTATACAATTCATCAACTTTTAAAGGTAACAAAATTTTCAGTTACAAAGAAGGAGCGATAGGTACAGCAGATAGTGAAGTTGGACTTGTTCTATCTTATAGAACTATAACTAATGTAGGTGATATTACTTTTAAATTTGATTTACTTGCAGACTATTTTGAATATTTAATTGGAAGCCAACTATACTATAAAAACACTGACATAGGTTTCCTTCAAAAGTATTCTGCAATAGCAACATATACAAATGCCAATGCTTGGACAAAAGCACCTACTGATAGTAAACAGCCAGTAGTAAGACAGTATGTTTTTGATAATACTACATCAGCGTTTGAAGTAGATGTTTATGAAAATAGTGCATCTCTTGCAGATTTAAACTTGACAGTATTTTTAAATAATCAGCTTAAATTAAAAGATGTAGATTATACATTAGGAACATCAGCAAATAATTTAACTACAGTTACATTTTTACAACCAGCATTTACGTCAGCAACTGGTTTAACTATTGGAGACAAAATTGTTTTTAAAACAAACTCAGTTGCATCAAAAAATGATAATGGGTATTATGAGTTTCCTAGTAACTTAGAAAGAAATCCGCTTAACAACAACCTCAATGAATTTACTGTAGGAGAAGTAAACAATCATGTATCTAGTATTGTAGAAGATTTACCAGACTTTACAGGTAAATTTCCTGGTGCAAGTAATTTAAGAGATCTAGGGGATGTTACTAGATTTGGAAATAGATTTGTAAAACATAGTTCTCCTTTAAATCTTGCAATGTATAGCTTACTAGACAAAGATTCAAATTTAATATCGTCGATGCGTTTTGCAAGAAGAGAATATGGTAAGTTTAAAAGATTATTTTTGCAAGTTGCACATGACTTAGGTTGGGAAGGTCCGGCTAAAGAACATGTTGATAAAATTATGGCTGATCTTAACAAAGATAAAGTTAACTCAATGCCGTTCTATTTTTCAGATATGGTGCCTCAAGGATCTTTTAATAAAACTACGCACGAGATAGACGATAATACAGAAGAATATTTTTTACTTTCTAAAACCTTTAGCTTAGATACTGCTAGTAGAGATGCAGTACAAGTATACTTAAACGGAAGACAATTAGTACACAAAAAAGATTATGTATTTAATAGTGAAGGATTTTGTAGAGTTACGGCAAATAAAGCAAAAGGCGATTTACTTGATATATACGAATATGAGACAACCAACGGCAGTTATGTACCACCGACTCCTTCAAAGTTAGGATTATATCCTAGCTATCAACCAGAACTTTATATTGATAACACTACACAAAGTGAAGGTCCAGTATCACCATCAGGTGCATATAAATTTTACGGAACAGCCGGATCCAATCAAATGGGTGCAGGAAAAGTAGGTTGGTTTTGGCCTTTATATGCTACACAAGCAGAAGCAGTAGCAAAAGATACAGAGCAAGGCGGCGCAGGTTCAGCCCATACACATACTTTTGTAGGACTTAACAGAACATTCTATATGCCAAATAGTAGTGCAAATCACGGCACAACTAATCCTAATCAGAATATAAATGAATGGATAGAAGGCACACCAGTAATACAAGGTCATGACGGAAGTAAAATTGTAGCTTACAAGGATTATAGAGATCATCTTGTTTTAGAATTAGAATTAAGAATTTTTAATAACATTAAAATAGCGTATGATTCTGATTTATTTGATATACATAATTTTCAAGGCGGAGAATTTAGGACAACTGACTTTAGTAAAACAGCAGTAGATAGTCCAATGTTGTCAGACTTTATACAATGGTCAACATTGGTAGATAAAGATTATACGCTAAACGATTTTCATAATAGAACGAATAGTTGGACATTTAATTATTCTTCTGCAGCATCACCTAACGGTAATGACTTACCTGGCTTTTGGAGAGGCGTATACAGACACGCATATGATACAGACAGGCCACATACCCATCCTTGGGAAATGATAGGTTTTACAAAAATGCCTACTTGGTGGGAAACACAGTATGGCCCAGCTCCGTATACAAGAGATAATTTAGTGTTATGGACTGACTTGCAAAACGGGGTTGTGAGAGAGCCTAATAAAAAAATAAAAATTTTAAACAAATATAAGAGACCAGGACTTTTAACACATCTACCAGTTGATGCAAGCGGAAATTTATTAAGTCCAAACGATTCAGGTTATGCACAAAGTTTTGATTCAGCAAGATTAGATGATTCGTTTAAATTTGGTGACGAAGCGCCGGTTGAAACAGCATGGAGAAGAAGTAGTGAGTATCCTTTCAGTTTAATTACTGCCTGGACACTAAGTCAACCTTCAAAAGTATTAGCTACAGGATTTGATAGAGTTAATCAAGTAAGAAATTTAACTAAGCAAATAATATACAAAACACAAAGTAATCAGATTAAATTAAAAGATTTAATTTTTCCTAACACCCAGTTAGACAGTACTCAAACTTTTACATCAGGACTTGTAAATTATGTTGCAGGCTACATGGCATCTAATGTTGTTACTTCGTATACTGAATACAAACAAAATCTTAAATCGATTACTAACCAGATAGGGTTCAAAGTTGGCGGATATACAGATAAAAATAAATTTAAACTGATTCTAGATAGTAGAACACCTCTTAATGAAGGTAATGTATTTGTACCAGATGAAAACTATAATATATTTTTAAATAAAAGTGCTCCAATTAAAACAATTTCGTATAGTGGCCTTATAATTGAACGAAGAACTAATGGATATAAAATTAAAGGTTATGATAATTCATCAACTACATTTAAATATTTCCCACACTTTGAAAGAGACAGAGATCCTGTAATTACAGTTGGCGGAACTTCTGAACCATTCTTAGAGTTTGAAGGAGGTCGTACTTATACAGTAGGTGCTATAGTAGAACATTCAGGAAAATATTATCGAGTAACAAAGCAACACATAGCTGGAGATACTTTTGAAGAATCTAATTTTGCAAGCATACCTAAGCTACCAACTACTGGTGGAAGAGAAATTACTCTTCGAAGAGAGTTTGCAACTTTTGCACCGTTAGAGTTACCATACGGAACTATATTACCAACAATACAAGATGTGTGTGACTTTATTCAAGGGTATGGAAAGTATTTAGAGTCTATTGGATTTGTATTTGATAATTTTAGAAAAAGTGCTAGTGTAGTAGATGACTGGGAAACTTCAACAAAAGAGTTTGCTTTTTGGACACTTCACAATTGGGCAGAAGGAACCTTAATTAGTTTAAGTCCAGGCGCAAATCAATTAAAGTTTAAAACAGACTATAGTGTTGTTGATAACATATTTGACGGATTCTTTGGTTATACATTACTAAAAGTTGATGGACAAAAATTAACATCTGATTTTATACAAGTTGATAGGCAAGAACCAACTGAATTTATTTTAAGACCAAAAAACACAGCAGATGGAATTTTTGCAATAAAGTTACCTTGTGTACAAAAAGAGCATGTTGTTTTATTAGATAACAAAACTGTTTTCAATGATACAATATATGATCCTGAACCAGGTTACAGGCAAGAAAGAATTAAAGTACTAGGATACAGAACAACAAACTGGGATGGAAGTTTAAATATAGAAGGCTTTGTATATGACCAAGCAACTATAACAGACTGGCAACCAAATAAAGATTACTTTATAGGCGATATTGTAAAGCACAAAGAATTTTATTATACTGCAAACAGTAAAGTTCCAGGTACAGAATCATTTATTGATAATCAATGGTCAAGATTAGATTCTAAACCAGAATCTGGGTTAACACCAAACTTCGAATATAAAACAAACCAGTTTGCAGATTTTTATGACTTAGATAGTGATAACTTTGATAGTGAACAACAAAGGTTAGCACAACATCTTATTGGGTATCAGAAACGTAAGTATTTAGAAAATATTATTAATGATGATGTAAGTCAGTATAAGTTTTATCAAGGATTCATTCAAGATAAAGGTACAAAGAACGCTTTAACAAAATTATTTGATGTTCTAGGAAACACAGATAAAGATAGTTTAGAGTTCTACGAAGAATGGGCTATTAAGCGTGGCCAGTATGGTGCAGCTTCGGGCTTTGATGAAGTAGAATATAAATTAGATGAAAATAAGTTTAGACTTTCTCCACAGCCAATAGAACTAGTTAAATCTGTAACAGGTGAAGAAACAGATCTAATTTATAGAATACAGCCTTATGAAACTTATTTAAAACCAAAAAATTATACGCATGCTCCGTTTCCAAAAAAATATATCGCTTCAGAACAAGGTTTTGTAAAAGATAGTGGCTACGTTAATCAAGAAGATGTAAAATTTGTTGTAAAAGATTTTGATTCAATTTTAAATATAGATTTTGCTACATGTAATCAAGGTGATTTAATTTGGGTAGGTAATGATAAACTTACATGGAATATATACAGGCATGATGATACAGATTTAATAGTAGAAAAAGTAACTGGGGGTGAAACTGAATTTACTGTCACATTAACTTCAACTCCGCAAAATATAAAAGCAGGCGACATATTTGGAGTTTATGATTTAATTTCAACAACACTAGATCCAGGAGATAGTACGTTTGCAAACGCTCAAACAACCAAAGGTGCAGTTGGTGGATTCTTTAAAGTAAAATCTATAAGTTTAGAAAAAGTTACTTTTGAAACGGCTGAAGAAGTTCAAGACATAGATGAGTGTATCGGAAAGTTAAGTAAATTAGTATCTGTTAGAACAGATTCTTTAGCTAACTTGAATGATATTGCACAAAAATTAGCAACACTAAAGTCAAAATTTTGGGTAGATAAAGCTGATGGTAATAACTGGACAGTATACGAAAATACAGAAGCATTTTTAAAGTTACAAGATATTAGCAGTGGAGAAAGTATTAACAATGAAACATTTGCAACAGCAATAACAACTAATAAATCTAATACTGTATTAGCTGTTGGCTCACCAGATGAAGATGATGGCCAGGTTTATATTTACACTAGAGGTTCAGCAAGTGCAAACTTTGTGTTATCACAAGTTGTTACTGCTCCTACAGATACAGCATTTACATATAAAAGATTTTATACAGGTGTGACATATACTGTAGGCGATTTAGTAAAAGCCAATAACTTATTTTATACAGTAGCAGAAACACACATAGCTGGAGTAAATTTTGATGTTAGTAAATTTACACCTTTAACAACGCCACCTAAGCTACAAAAATTTGGCTCAGCTATTTCTTTGACAGAGGATGGGAAATATCTAGTTGTTGGATCTCCTAATGCAAGTAATGTAAAAACAAGATATAAAAATGATTATAACGCTAGTAGCTCTTATGTACTAGATGATATTGTAAATTATAATAACAAGTTATGGAAGGCAACTACGTCAATTGTTCCACAATCAGCTAGTATTCAGTTTACTAGTTTTGGAAGTGTAGTTCAACAGATAGAGTCAGTTGGTAATACAACACAATCTTCAGAACAGATAGATGTAATATTGACAGGTAAATATCCTTTTACTGGAATTACTGTTGATCATGTTTTAGTTAAAGCACCAAAGTTACAATATGCAGGTCTTGATATAAATGACCAAATTAAACTAAAATGGAATAAGAAAACAATAGCAAACCAAGAGCAAACAACCTATACAGATAAAGAACCATTCCCAGGTGGCGGTATGTCAGAATTAAGCTCTACGTTCTTTAGCAGTACTCATCAAATACAAATGAAGGTTGATTTAATTCTTAATATTAATGCATTTACAAATCAACCAGTAGCCGGAGATAAGATTCAAACACAAACAGGATCTGGTACAGTAGCATATTCTTATGAAGTTGGCGGTAGTATAGGATTATATATTAATGAGATAACAGGAAGTTTTAGTTCTACAGACAGTTTATTCCTTTCAAACGGAGACTTTGTTGGAGAATATACTACAGCTGCTCCTTCAGAAACAACAGATGTAAGTAGCTACTACGGTGGATATTTTATGATTACTGTTCCAGGTGGTTATCAGATATTTACAACCACATCAGATCAAGGTAAAGGTTTAGTATACCAAGAAGCAATTACTGATAGTTCAGCACCATCTAATTATTATTATAATTCAAGAGATTATGAAACAGCAACAGTATCTAGTGAAGATACATTAGCAAGTTATATAGAAACATTAAGCTATCAAGGATTACCAGGTGCAGCCGGCGTTACTACTCCATTCCTTAGTCCTTATTATGTAATTAGAGCTCCTAAACCGTTAACTGATACGCTATCAAACGGTAGCACATTTAAAATGTTTATTCCTTCATTGGCAAGATATACATCTGGTATTAGTAATGATCCTTCAGCTATAGGATTAACATATGCACAAACTAATAGTGAATTAACTGTATATGATTTATGGGACGGATATATTAAATTTGGATTCACAAAGTTTAATTTATTTGGAGAACCATTTGAGCCTAGGGTAGGTGATACCGTGAGAGATGTTACAACAGGAGCAACAGCGAAAATAACATTTTATCAAAGAGACGCATTAAACGCAACAATTTTTGTAAAAGATGTAGTTGGTAACTTTTCAAACGGCTCTATATTTGGCAATAATGCAGAAATAGAATTTTTAGGATCTCCGACAGATCCTAGTCCAATATATCAAGTTGATCGTGTAATGGGCGAAATTCAGAAAAAATCTTTAGGACTAGCTTCAGAAGATATTGGAAAATTAATAGTAGTTGATACAGGAGCAAATATTTCATTACCTACAACTTCTGCAATGACAGATACTGAATATTGGTTTTACCAAGAAAATACAGTTTCAGGCGTTCCTGTTGCAGCTAACTTGCCGTCAGCAGGCAATAATGATTGGATAAATGTTTATAGTATTCCTGCTGTAAGCGGAGCAACAGCAAGCACTCTTGAGAACCAAGGAATGTATTCAGTCTTTGGTACAGGAACAACTAATAGATATGCATTTTTACAAAGTTACATTGTACCAGAAGCAAAAGAAGATTTTTATTTAGGATCTGAAATAAGGTGTGCAAAGAAAAATAACTTGTACAGACTTTTTGTACATGCAGGCGAAGATTACAATACGTTTAGAGATTTTAGAAATCTAAATAAACAATTTGACGATAGCACTTTCCAACCTGGCAGGACTTATTTTATAAAACACGGAACAGATGTAGACGGTAATGTTTGGGATTGGGAACTAGCTAAAGATAAAAAGTTTCAAGGAACATACTCGTCTTTAGTAAGTTATCAAACCGGAGATATAATTTATCTTGATGGAGGTATTTACAAAGCAAATACAAATTTAGCACCAGGATTTTTTAATGGAGCTAACTGGACTCAACAAACACAACCTTTAGATTACTTAGGTTATGTTCCTAACAATACAGAAATACTACCAATCTTTGATAGTGCTGATCCTAGTACTGTATTAGATCAAGGAGGGTTATTTAATTTTAACAGAATAGATGTTTCTGATGATGGTGAAGTTCTTATAGGACTTGCTAGGTATGATGGCGGTGAAAAATCACAAGTAGTTGTATATAGAAATAAAAACGGCAATTATCAAAGAACACAAAGTATAATGGAATCTAGTTTTCCTGCACAGACAGACGACGACGATCAATGGTCTACAGAAAAAACATTATGGGGATCAGACATAGCTATCAGTAGTGATGGTAATATGATTGCAATTGGTGAACCTTTTGCAGAAACACAACGTAGCGAAACAGATCCTTCACGTATACAATTTGATCAAGGCCGAGTCTTTGTAATGAAGAAAAATGTAACTACTGGTTTATTTGAATTATCACAAACATTGTTTAGTAGAGGTAATGAAAAAGTAGAACTATTTGGTGTTAAACTTTCTTTCGATACTAAAACTTTAGCTATTACTGCAAAAAATGCAGACTCAGATGCTAAAACAACATTTGATTCATTAGAAGCTATTCCACAAACAACCTGGGATAACAATTTTACTACATTTGCTAAGAAATTTATAGATACAGGAGTTGTTTATCTATATGAAAATATTGACGACAATTTAGTTTACGGTCAAACAATAGCGTATAACGAGTTATCAGATTCAACACAAGCAGTAGCTAATACTGATTCAAGTAATAGCATTAGAGACTTTGGTTTAAATCTGTATACAAAAAACAGCCATGTATATGTAGGACTTCCAAAGCATACAACATTCGCAGGCGAAAACGGAGCAGTAATAGATTTTAGAAAAGATCCAACTAAGAATATTTGGAAAGCTCATTCATCACCTAAAGATACTGTTGATGTAGCAAAAATTAAAAAAGTATTATTATATAATACAAAAGAAAACAAATTAGTTAGTTACATAGATTACTTAGATCCTGTACAAGGTAAAATTCCAGGCATAGCTGAACAAGAACTTTCTTATAAGTTACATTATGACCCAGCAGTATATTCACTTGGAACGTCAAACGTAAATACCAGTAAGGCAGAGGTTTGGGGCGAAGAACAAGTTGGAGAACTTTGGTGGGATCTATCAACAGCTAAGTTTTTAAATGCTTACCAAGGCAACACTATTTTTAGTGTAAACAATTGGAATACACAGTTTACAGGAAATAGTGTAGATGTATACGAATGGGTCGAAACTACATTAACTCCATCACAATGGAACATGACTTCAGCATCAACAGAAGGTGTAACTGAAGGTGTTACAGGTACAACAAAATATGACGATACAATTTATTCAACTAAAAGAATATATGATGAAATTTCACAAACTTTTTCAAACAAATATTACTACTGGGTAAAAGGAAGAATTACTGCACCTAATATTGAAACAAGAAAGTTAAGTGCGTTTAATGTTGCAAGATATATAGACGATCCAGCAAGCATGGGATACAGGTTTATTAACTTCATAAGTCCTACAAGTTTTGTTTTATATAACTGTGAAAGTCTTCTTAAAGATAATGAAGTTGCCCTCAGCATACAATATTGGACAATTGAAAATCAAGATATTAATATACATAATCAATATCAATTGTATACAGCAGGTTTAGATACAAGTAAACCAAATGCTGATATAGAACGCAAATGGTTTGATAGTTTAATTGGGTATGACTCAGCAGGTAGAATAGTTCCTGATCCAAACTTATCAGCTAAAGAAAAGTACGGTATACTTAATGATCCAAGACAATCTTGGTTTGTTAATAAAACTGAAGCATTGAAGCAAGTCATTGATAGAGTCAATATTGTACTGAAAAGAAATTTAATAGTTGATGATAAAATTATTACGCCTTTACTGTCAAAACAAGAAGTGCCATTAGCAGCCGGAAACACATACGATTTAGCTGTAGACACTTTTGAAGATTTAGAGTTTGTTGGAACTGCTAAAGTTAAACAAGCAGTATTAACTCCGGTAGTAGTTGACGGTAAAATAGTAAGGGTAACTGTTACAGAACCAGGTCGTGGTTACAAAGTTGTTCCTAATGTTGAAATTAACGGAAGATATGAAACAGCTGCAAATATTACAGTAACAATTAATAGTGTTGGCGCAGTAACATCAGCAACAGTTAACAGTCAAGGAAGCGGGTACGATTCAACATTAACAACATTGGCAATTAGACGATTTGCAGTTCTTGTAAGAAGTGATAGTACACTATCAGGTAAGTGGTCAGTTTACGAAAGAAATATAAACAACACTTTATGGGTAAGAAAAGTTAGTCAAGTATTTGATACTTCATTGTTCTGGGATTATATAGATTGGTATGATACAGGATATAATGAATTTACTGATATAAATCATTTGATAGATTCTAGCTATCAATTAGAGTCTTTAGACGATAACACCGGTGATGTAATTAAAATAGCAAACGTTGGTACAGGCGGCTGGTTGTTATTAGAAAAAATTGATAATGCTGATTCAATCGATTACACAATAAATTATAAAACTATTGGTAGACAGAATGGAACAATAAAATTCCTTCCATCACTATTCAACACAACTGTTGGTTCGGGCTTTGATAGTGCTAGTTATGATATTAAAGTTTACGATGTACAGCCAGTCAAAGAAACAAGAATTATTCTTGAAGCACTAAGAGACAACTTGTTTATAGATGAACTAGCAGTAGAATATAATAATTTATTTTTATCAAGTCTAAAATACGTATTTACTGAACAAGGATTAGTAGACTGGGCATTTAAAACTAGCTTTATTAAAGCAAGACACAATGTAGGTGATCTAAGTAAAAAGATAACTTTCCAGAACGATAACTTACCTAGTTACGAAGAATATTTAAAAGAAGTTAAACCGTTTAAATCTAAACTACGTGAATATATTAGTGATTACAATCAACTTAATGTATCTGCTAATTTAGTTACAGATTTTGATTTACCTCCAAGATGGGAAGATGAAACAAAATCAATTGTTCCTCCTTCTGTAAAAGTTATCGATAATGCAATAGTAGGAACCAATACAGATCTTACAACATACCCAAACAAAAATTGGGTAGACAATTTATCTTATAAAATTAATCGTGTAGAAATAGCAGATGCTGGTAGTGGCTATACACAACCACCAGTAATTAAATTTGTTGGACAAGATTTAAGCACATCTGAAACTGGTACAGGTGCTACAGCTATTGCAAAATTAGGGCAAGGTGGCAAGATAGCATCAATAGAAGTAACAAATAAGGGTACTGGATATTTAAATCCTCCAGTAGTAGAAGTGAATGGCTCAATAAGAGAAGGTGGCAAGCCTGCAAAATTAGTTGCAATATTAGGTGACGGGTTAGTTAGAGGAATGCACACTACTGTTAAGTTTGACAGAGTTACAGGAAAATTTATAGTAACTAAATTAAGTGAGTCACAAACATTTGTTGGATCAGGTAGTGCTTATGTATTTGATTTAATATTTCCAATGGACTTAAAAACAAATACTGTAGAAATAACTATTGCAGGTGAACTTTCTTTACAAAGTGAATATACATATGAAAATATAAAAGATACTACAAAAGGATATGATAGATATTTTGGTAGAGTTACATTTACTAAACCGCCAGCAAACAATACTTCTATAGTAATAAAATACAAGAAGCCGATTGAATATTTAACAGCCGCAGATAGAGTAAGTTTAGCGTACAATCCAGTTGCAGGACAATTTGGTAATGATTTATCTCAAGTAATGGATGGTATAGACTACGGCGGAGTTGAAGTTAAAAGTTTTGAGTTTGGCGGTAACACTGGTTGGGACTCTGCTCCTTGGTATACTGATTCGTGGGATACATATGATACTACGTATGAAGATGAGGTATTTACACTTGATGGCAGTACAATAAGTATTACATTAAGCAAGCCTCTAGAAAATGGAGTAGTTTATAATTTATATAGAAATGGTATAAGATTAGACGACCCTAATTGGGCACCTGAACCAGGATATGATTCAGCACTAGTAAAAAATCCTAATGCTATAATGCAAAGTATTACAGGAGATGGCACAACTACAGTTATAGAGTTACAAGAATTAGAAGTTCCAACTCAAGCTGACGATGTAATTATTGTAAGAAAAGAAACAAGTGATGGTAGCTTTATTAACGACCCTGAAAGTTATGATACTTCTATTACTGGCGGTACACTAGCTTACACCTCAGCTACAGGATTAAAAGCAGAAGACATTACTATAGACGGTGACGGGTTTGTTACTCCTACTACTAGTAAAGGTCCTGAAGAAATTGTTCCAGGACAAGTTTTAGATGCTGTAGACATAAGTGTATTTGAAAGACCAGTTGGTGGAAGTAGTATAGTAGTAAATAGAAATTATATCGGAGACGGATCTACTAAAGTGTTTGACTTAGGCAAGACTCCATTTACAGGAAGTTCATTGTTTGTAAAAGTAGGATCTGATATACTTGAACCTACTACAGATGATTCAACCTTAGGTTATAAGGTTAACTATGCTAATAAAACAGTTGACTTTGAAGTTGCGCCAGCAGAAGGTTCTAAGATTAATTTAACGTTAGTTGAAGTAGCAGGCTTGCAAATTTTAGATATAGATAGTTTTGTAAGTGACGGAAGTTCAAATAATTTTGAAACAAATGTTCGTTGGACTGATAACGTACAAGGCATTGCGACAAGTAACGGTGTAAAATTAGAAGCTGTATTTGTAAAAAGTACAGGATCACATCCAAATAATGTTGAACTAGTCTTAGCTTCTCCTCTAAAAGCAGGTGATGTTGTTAGGTTTGCATTATTCATTGGAGACGGAAATGAAATAGATTCATTTAGTCAGGTAGTAGTTGATGAGTTTATTGCAACTAAACCACAAGGAAATGATACACTTTTATTAAGTCAAGCACCTTTCTCATACGGTCCTGCAGGCATACACACACTTGTACAAATAGGAGATGATATTTTACATTCTGGCTTTAATCAGCAGTTTACAGTTTCTTCAGCAAGAGATTATAAATTAGACCTTTGGCAAATACCTATTGCATTAGTACAAAGTTCACAGATTCAAGTTTACCTAAATGGTAGAATATTAGAGTATGCAACAGACTGGACATTTACATCAGCTGAAGCATTTGATAGTGATACGCCTTTAGATCAACAAAAAGGTAACACAGTAAAACTTGCAGATAGCATTGGTGTAGCTGGAGATACGTTATTGGTATATATCATTACTGAAAGTCAATATAGATTTGGTTACTTTGAACAACAAGGTGATTCATCAAACGTATTTGTTCCAACCCCAACTATTTGTTCTTTTGAAGTAGATAGGCCAATTGGAACTAGAATGAAAGTTTATCAGTTTAGTAACAGTACAGCTCAAAAATTTGAAAGAGAATCTTATACTGTACAAGAAAATACACCTATTACAAAAGGAACACCTGAATATTATTTCTTAAATAATTTAAGAGCAGGGTTATTTAAATTAAGAAGTCCAGCAGTTGATTCTAAATATGCCTGGGTAATATTAAATAACAAACTGTTACTTGCAGACGTAGATTATAGTGTTACTACAGACAAGAATTTTATTAAATTAGTTAGTCCTTTAAATGAAGGTGATAGAATAGAAGTTTTACATTTTGGTAATCCAACAGTAATTACTAAATTTGGATTTAGACAGTTTAAGGATATGCTTAATAGAACACATTACAAAAGAATAGATGGAGATAAAAACTATATTCTTGGAAAAGATTTAACACCTTACGATAAAACAATAGAATTAGTTGACGCTAGTGGCATAACAAATCCAACAGCAGGATCAGAATACCCAGGTATTATTTTTGTTAACGGAGAAAGAATTGAGTATAGACTTAAAGAAGGCAACTTACTTAAACAATTACAAAGAGGTACATTAGGTACAGGAGTAAATGATTTGCATTCAAGTGGCACAGAAGTATATGATCAGAGTATTGACGCTTCAATGCCATATAAAGATGAGACAATTAGCACAGTATTTACAGCAGACGGTACAAGTTCTACGTTTGAATTAGATTTTACACCAGGAGCAGGCGGAGTTAACGAGTTTGATGTATTTGTAGCAGGACAACGATTAAGAAAAAATGCAATTTCTTCTTATAAGTTTGAAACTACTATAAATGGTGTAACAACAAGTAGTATAGCCCAAGATAGCCCAGAAGGTGACGAAACATTACCAGCAGAATTTTCAATTTTAGGTAGTACGTTAACTTTATTAAACGCTCCAGGTGAAAATCAGAAGGTTATTATAATAAGAAAACAAGGAAAACGATGGACAGATCCAGGTACAGCACTTAGCCAAGCAGATACTGATATAGGTAGATTCTTACGAGCTACAAGTGTTGACTTACCTCGATAAATACAATGACAGGAAAAATAATATGACAGACAATTTACATGATATGAGCGGAGTTTTGATACAAGGACACATCAAAATCCACGATCCAGAGTCAAATCATACGTTTGTTGATAAGCGTAATGCAATTCATTATGAAAACATGAGTTTAAGCCTTGCAGAAAGTATCGGTAACGGTGGTGCAGGTTGGATTTATGAAATGAGCTTTGGAAATGGAGGTACTAGTGTTGATCCTACAGGTATTATTACATACTTAACACCAAATTCAACAGGAACAAATGCAAGTTTGTATAATCAGACTCATACAAAAGTTGTCGATGATAGAAGCGTAAACAATTTAGATCCTGTAAGAAATAAAATAGAAACAAGACACGTAAGCGGTACAAACTATACAGATGTATTAGTTACATGTTTACTTGATTATAGCGAACCAAGTGGGCAAGATGCGTATGATACTGCTACAGACGGTTCAAGTTTATATGTGTTTGACGAACTAGGTTTAAAGGCCTATTCTGCAAGCGGAACAGGAAGGTTACTTACTCACGTTATATTCCATCCTGTACAAAAATCACTTAATAGACTTATACAGATAGATTATACAGTTAGAGTGCAAAGTTTAACTGGTTTTAATGAGGCGTAACTAGATGGCTTATACTATATCATATACAGACGCTGCAAACAAAGGTACTATAGTAGTAGAAGATAATTCTTTAAATACTAGTACTTCATTACAGATTCCGGGTAGAAATACTACTGCATATGGATCTGCTATTGCAACAAACTTTTTACATCTATTAGAGAATTTTGCTTTTAACACAGCGCCAAGTAATGGTGTAGAAGGACAGTTATGGTATGATAATACAGGAGGTTCTGAAACACTAAAAGTATTTGACGGAACTAATTGGGTTTCAGCTGCAGGTATTAAGAAAGCAGTTTCTGCTCCTGACGTTTCTGCTTCACAATTAGGAGATCTTTGGGTAGACACAGATAACCAACAACTATATTTGTTTTCTGGTTCAGGTTGGGTTTTAATTGGCCCAGAATTTAGTGACGGATTATCAACAGGTGTAACACCTGCGACTATTACTGGAACAGATAATATTGATTATACAGTAATTCAATTAGACGTTCTTTCTAAGCCAGCCGCAATAATTTCAACACACGCATTTACGCCAAAGACAGCTATTACAGGATTTTCAACTATAGCCCCAGGTGTAAATTTAAGTAGTGTAGATATTACTGGAGCAGGTAATTTAAAGTATAGAGGAACTAGTGAAAAAGCAGAAAGTTTAGTAGTATCAGGATCTTCTATTCCTGCAGCAAATTTTTTAAGAAGTGACGTAGTTAGTACATCAAACTATCCTATTAACATTCAAAATAATACCGGAATAAATTATGGACTAAATGCAGAATTAAATATTGGTATTGAAGGATCAGCAGGAGTTATTCAGCATCAAATTGAAGGATCAAATATTGATATAAGAGTAAAAAATAACGGAATATTAACAACAGTACTAAGAGTCGATTCTAATTTACGAGTAGGTATTAACAATACTGCACCAGACGAAGCATTAGATATAACAGGTAATTTAAAAGCAAGCGGCACGGCAGTTATAGACTCAACTACACAAAGTGAAACTATAGGCACAGGTGCTATTGTTACAAAAGGCGGACTTGGTGTTGCTAAGAACATTTATGCAGGCGGTACATTTAATGTTGCAGGAGCATCAACATTAACTGATTTAATGCCACTAGCACATAATACATATAACTTAGGTACCGATGCTATTAAATGGAAAAATATTTATTCTACAGCATTTACAGGAAACCTTGTAGGTAACGTAAGTGGTACAGTATCAGGTAGAGCTGGGTCAGCAGATAAATTAACTTCTGCAACTACGTTTCAACTAGCAGGAGACGTTACTGCACCAGCATTTACATTCGATGGTCAAACTGGAGGGTCTTCTAAAACTTTTAATGCTACAATTAGTAATACAATTATTGGCGGCAAAAGTGCAACAGTATCTTCACAAGCTGACGATGAATTTTTATTAAACAGGGTAACAGGAGCAACTGGACTAGCTAAAATTTCAAGAGCAAATCTATTTTCTTCCGTAGCAACTAACCCTGCAGGAGTAATGATGGCATACGGTGGAGCAACATCACCACAAGATTGGTTAATGTGTGATGGTACAGAATATAGAATTTCTGATTACACAGCTTTATTTGCTGCAATTGGTTATAACTTTGGTGCTGAAGCATCAGTAACAACAGGATTTTTTAAAGTTCCAGATTTAAGAGGAAGAACTACTGTTGGTAAAGATAATATGGGCGGAACTAGTGCTAACGTTATTACAGATGAATCAGCAGATATTATTGGCTCACAAGACGGTCAAGAAACTAGAAACATTCAAGTAACTAATTTGCCAGATCACAAACACGATTTAAAAGGCGATGCATTAACACAGTTCTATGCTATTAATGATTTAAGTGCTCCAACAACAGATACAGGTGCATTTAGAGGAGATGGTCCTACAGCAACAAACGGTGGACAGTATCTACCAAACAGTGGCGGAATTGAATCTGATTCAGCTGTTGGACAACCTTTGAACTTAATGAATCCACATTTGATAATTAACTATATCATATACACTGGTAGGAGTACATAATGAGTTACAGAATTAATAAAGCTAACGGTGACTTACTAGTAGATTTAGTAGATGGTCAAATTGATGTTACTTCTTCAAGTTTAACACTTGTAGGTAGAAACTATACAGGATTCGGTGAAGCTGTTAATGAAAACTTTGTAAAACTTTTAGAAAATTTTTCAAATACAACAGCTCCTAGTACACCAATTACAGGACAACTTTGGTTTGATACAACTGAACAAAGATTAAAAATTTATAATGGTACTTCTTTTAAATCAGCAGGTGGACCGATTGTTAGTGCTTCTCAGCCTACAATGGTCGCAGGTGATCTTTGGATAGATAGTAAAAATAATCAGTTATACTTTTTTGACGGAACTGATTTAGTTCTTGCTGGCCCACCTTATCAAGCAGGTCAGCAGAAAACAGGATTTGAAGTACAATCAGTTATTGACTCTGTAAATGTTACACGCACCGCATTAAAATTATTTATAGGTGGACAGCTAGTAGGAGTATTTACTGACAGTCAATTTTATGTTGAACAAGTAAATGGTATTCCTGGGTTTCCTCAAGATGCTAATGATACACAAATACCTAAAAGACAATTATACAAAAAAGGATTTAATCCTATTGCTACAGACTTTAAGTATTTAGGAATTGCAGAATCAGCAGAAAGTTTAATTGATGCCGGCGGCACTAAATTTAATACAACTAGTTTTATGAGTGCAGTAGGTGCAACTCAAACTACTGGTAAACTTTCAGTAAAAAATCAAGCAGGTCTAGCAGTTGGTGTTGGTGACATTGAATACGGAATTTTAAAAGTTAATTCAGGTACTAATCAATTAGAATTAGAAGCACAACAAGCTAACACAGATATTAATTTAAAAGTAAGAAAAGGTAACGCATATATTTCAGGTATAGTTATTGATGCAGCTACTGAAAGAGTTGGAGTATTTACTGATAATCCAACAGTTGAATTAGATGTTACTGGAGCAGGAAAATTTTCTGGAAACGTAACAGTAGGTGGAAACTTACTTGTATCGGGTGATACAACATATTTAGATACTACAACTTTACGAGTAGAAGATAAAAATATACAATTAGGTTTGCAAGGTGATAGCACAGAAGGTAATGATGCAGCTATTGACGGAGGAGGTATAACTTTATCTTCTTCACAAGGTAGTAAAGATATTATATGGTTAGATGCAACAAATAGTTGGACTTTTAATCAGAATATTGATTTAATTACAAATGAAATTAACGGTGACCCTGGATATAAGATTGATGGCACAACAGTTTTAAGTAAAACAGAAATAGCGTCAACAGTAACAACAGCAACAGGACTTATTAATATTGGTACTTTAGGCAGTTTGAACATTGATAACTTAGGATTCGACGGATCAACTATTACTGTTACTGGTGGCGGACTTAATATTATATCGTCAGGCGATATAGCAGTAAATACACAAAAAATTACAGGAGTAACTGATCCAACAGATGCACAAGGTGTTGCAACAAAAAATTATGTTGATGTAACTATTGATGCAGAAAATGTTGGGTTAGCATTAGATATTACAGGGTTTTCAAATCCAAACGCAGGTGGCGTAGGAAATGGCCCAGTAAATGACGTAATTGCAGTTTTACAAACTTTGTATCCTGCAAATACAAAAAATGGGGCAATAGCCACTGTACATTGCACAAACTATGCAGGTGCAAGTATTAATATTAGCCAAGGATTGCTATCTGGGGCATTAAACAAGTCGTATATAGCAGTAGATAAAGATAATGTATCATCTTCTACGTCAGTAATGCAAGACTTAGCAGTGGCCGCAGGTGGTGTTTCAGGTTCTGCAACAATTACACCTACAAGATATACTATGACTTTTACAAGTAATGGGACTTCTTGGTCACATGGTAGCACGAGTAATTATCCGTAATGCTGATAAATACTATTAATATAATGCATATAGGGGTTAGATAAAAATGGCATACACAATTGACAGATATAATAATTCTCAACTTACAGTTGTCGAAGATGGAACCATTGACCAAACTAC
>Ga0163179_10000988_pt1 | contig 20380 bp, 25 predicted proteins | sample AtlANTMetagenome_FD_109643 | JGI IMG/M metagenome (GOLD analysis project Ga0163179, IMG submission 109643) | Marine eukaryotic phytoplankton communities from the Atlantic Ocean - Atlantic ANT 2 Metagenome | ecosystem: Environmental > Aquatic > Marine > Oceanic | place: North Atlantic Ocean... | reverse complement strand
GTTGAGATAAAAACGATAATTTATAAAGACGATATCGAGTACGAATTTGATATTATAAAGTTTGATAAAGCTAATGATCTCTGCTTGTTATCTTCTGAAGAATATTATATTGAAGATAGTTTAAAACTGGCAAAGAAAATGCCTGAAGTCGGTGAGAGAACTTCAACTGTATCATCTCCGCTAGGAATATCAGAAAGAGGTGTGAGTTTACATTTTTCAGGTGCTTTTTCTGGTTGCAATAGCTACACATGTTTTTTCACAATACCGGCTATTTCAGGAAGCTCTGGCAGCCTAGTTTTAAATTATGATAAAGAGATTGTAGGAATAACACAGAGATCACTTATAGGCTTTCCTGAAGTCACTATAGGATCTGGCATAGAAGATATAACAGAATTCATTAGAGAGTACGAGAATGAATCAGAAATTGACATTACTCCGTAATTTTTTTTGATATATCTGAGACTACATAAGTCAGCCTAGCCGTTTTATTAAATCTAGTAGGCTCATGGTTATTTAATCCCATAATATAAGATAGAGATTTATCTTTTTTTGCAATTTTTCTCCAAATCTTTCTAAACTTTCTTTTTACAACTTTTCTTTCTTCATCACTAAGTGAGGCTAACATTTCTGATAAATCATTCCCACCTAGAGCAGGAACAATACCTTTTTCAATCATTTTAATCTGAATTAGAGATTTTTTAAGACTCAACTTTCACTCTTTGCACTTTTTATAGATAATTATAATTTGAAATATCACAGATTTACAATTGATAGAAATATGAAACTAAATAGAAAAAATTTAAGAAAATTGATACTTGAAGAGATGATATCAACAAAGAATATCAATCTTGCTATTCATCCATCGCTGGAGAGATGTGTAGAAAATAGAGATCTTATTGAAGATTTTTGTAACTTTTGTGCTAGAGAGCTTAACATAGAAACGCCATCCACCATAGAAATAGTCTCAGATAGAGAAAGTAATAATGTTAAAACGACCGCCTACTACGATCCAAATAATCACGATATTGTAATCTATGGAAAAAATAGAGCCATAGTTGATATCTGCAGATCGATTGCACACGAAATGACACACATGTCTCAAATGCTAGAAGATAGAATAGAATTTCCAGTCCAAGATGCCGGTGGTCACATAGAGGACGAGGCAAATGCTAGAGCAGGCGAGATAGTAAAACTGTTTGCAAAAAGTGGAAAAAATAGAAAATCAATTTATGAGAATTTAGCTCTTAAAAAATTATTTTTCAACTAAGGCCTGGGTATTTCAAAACCTTCTGGTGGCGCAGTAATTTCTATACTACCTCCATCGGGATTTTCAGGATCAACATCTCTCGAGAAGTCTAGCGTTGAGGCATCGTTATACCACTGATCATACACTGTCGGGTCTAAGACTGAATTACCAGCGGCATCCTGTATTTCAAAATGAAGATGTGGACCGGTCGTATTTCCTCCGCAGGGAGTACCTCGTTGTCCACCTGTCTCACCAATCTGCTGACCCATTCTAACTCTACCGCTTCTAACAAATATTCTTGACAAGTGGCCGTAGAAAGTTCTAACAGTTTGACCATCTATATTATGCTGTATAGTAACTGAACAACCACCCCTTGATGCGTTGGGATTGCCTGGATTTTCCGGGTCCCAAACTTCTGTGGGTTCTCGTGTACTGACAACTGTTCCAGCTGCAGATGCTATAACTGGTGTTCCAGTCGGTACAGCAATATCATCTCCGCCGTGCCGATAAGCGTGCTCTCCGTGACCTCTTGTTACACCAGCCCTGGAGCTTAATTGAATATCTCCGTCAACAAAAACTGGAACTACTGTAGTAGCATTTGGATCAGACAATAAATATACAGCCCCTCCAACACCAGCTAGTCTGGCCAATCTTGCAGATTGTGCACTCAATGTGCCTTCGTCCCCTGATGATCTAAAACTGCGATATCTAACCCTAGCGTCAAAAGGCCTAGTATCCCCAAAAGACCTAGAAGTACCAATCTCATTAATGTTCTTTATAATTTTTATGAGATCTCTTGCAGATTCATTTACTGATCCAGCCTCCTGATTCTCAATATATATCTCTTCTATTTTATTCATCTGTCTTGGGCTAATACCTGTGTTACCCAAGTTTCTAGGTGTCCAGCGCCAGAGAGAGATATCATCACCATTCCGAGTCTTTACCTTTAGATTGTCGTACGTAGAGTTTCTCATTGCTTCCATAAGGCTTAGTGCAATTCTTGATTTAATTCTACCTTGTCTCTCTTCTTCTGGATCTGAGCTTCTAATTTCTCTTCGGGCAGCCCTCCAGTCTTGAAGTAGATAGTTGTAAGCTTTCCTTAAGACTCCGTCGTAACCATCACTCCTGGGTATTCTCCTAAATGGTAGCCCTTCCTCATAGTTTATTGAATCTATATCTAAAATATCTACCTTTACCACAAAATGAAGCATTGTCGAATTACTAAATCTATTCCATGATAATCTAAAATCTGTTTCACCTAAGTCTGCTTTTCCAGCTTGATTTCTAAAATCATTTAAAACATCTGGATTGAATATGTCGTCTATCCACCCGCGAGCATTTCTGGCCCACTGCCCGTCGCCAGCCGAATTTACAAACGAAGCGGGCATTCTAATAGTAAATATTTCTGTCCCGCCTCTGTTTTGCACAGTAAATAGTCTTGTAGGCTCAGGAGGTAGCTCAGGCTGTTCTTGTCCTAGAGCAGCAACTCTATCTCCAGGTTCTGCAACGCCTGAATCAGGAGGCCCATATATCTCGTCCAAAAGAGACATATCATCACCATCAAATCCGTAGGCATACATTTCTGTATCTTTGCTAGCATGGGCACCAACAATGTTATCCATTTCTGTCGGAGAAAGACCGCCGACAATGTTAAAACCGCTGTCAGCTTTTAGCAAAAGAAGCTCTCCAGAAACCGGGTATGCTTCAGAATTTACAAATTCAGGAGATATAAAAATAATTGACTCACTATCGGCAGCATCCAGCTCTGAGTGTCTTTCTGGTTTGACAAAACTTCTTGCCTGTTCATCACTTATCTGTATTTGTCTTATCCACTCATTGTCATAAAGCCTGTATGTCGGTACTACGTCGCCTCCGTTTACCAGCTTTCTGGTTTCGTCTCCAGGCGGTACGCCTAACCATATAGCACCGCCAGGCCTTATTCCCGATACGACCGTCTCTGCAGATATCGGTTTCTGACCTTCACCGCCCCATGGATTTTCCACCCCTTCAGCTTCAGCTTGTCCAGACATAATATTTTTAATATTATGAACTCCTAATGTTCCCTCCGCAGAGACACTAGTATTAAATAAAAATATAGTTCGATTATTTGCTGCTCGACCTCTAGTAGTTCTATTAGTATTAGAAGGGCATCTATTACCAATTGAGTAAGTGTTTATTTCAACAGGTTCTAATTGTTTATCTCTATAGATTTGCTGAACGAGCTGCACAGCCATGTCAGCATACGCTTGTCCACGACTCACAGCATCTTCAGCCTCTTCAGCATCGTCTGTGCAAGTAGCACCTATGATATCGATACTATTTATTTCCACCAAATCAGATGAGATTGCACCAGATAATAGCGTGCTCATTTGATTCCACATTTCCTGGTCTGGTATTGGACCGCCATCTGCATCACTCCAGGAAACACGTACACCATGACCTTCTTCTTGAATATGCTCAAAAAAACTTTCTGAATTTCCTGAGAAGCTCATAGGATCAGGCTCACTTATAGGATCAGGAACCCCTTGTGCATCTCCTGTACTTTCAGAAATAAATACACTTTTTCTATCTAAAATTTGTTTTTTAATTATTTCTCTAACATCTTTTTCTGTAAGATTTATTGATTTCATTTAAATAACCCTAGTCTTCCTCGGGTGCACTTTGCATACCCCATTTTTCAAAAAGCCAGTCCTTAAGAACAGGATAGAAATAATCACCCATCGAAGAGCTTCCTTGAACACTATATCCTTGCAAATCCATTATCTGGCCAAGGGCAACAGCATTATAATTAGCTGCATTTCTAGGCGGCCCAAGCTCAAAAACTCCTCCCAGGGGAGTTCTAGGATTTTGAGATCCCATGGGTCCTACTAGAAAATTCTTATATATCTCTTTTTTCTCTGATTCAGTATCAGCCCAAAGTCCGTTACCGGTACTTTCATAAAAGCCTCTGTGCTCTTCATCAAATTCATCAAAGTTGGGGCTACTAGTCCATGACGACCACCACGTATCAAATTTATCATCAAGAACTCTTCGCATAGCATCTGCAAATCCGGCTGACAATCTAGCGGGTCTGTGTTGAGCAGAAGTAGCTATTTGAGATAATGCCTGAGATGCAGTACTTCCAAGAATAGAAGTTCTATCGTGATCAAAATCATTGTCAAGAAATAGAAGGTTTATATCGCTACTTGCCTGAATCCTGTCAAGTACACTAGGCTCCTCAGAAGCAGCAACTTCCGCACCTGCCACTTCAGGTCCAATACCAGCTCTTTCGCAAGCATCTTGGTCACCGGCCGCGCAATCGAGAATGTCACTACTTGGTGTAGGAGGTCCGGTAAACCCTTCCAAGTCTGGTGTAAATATTGCCTCAAATACTTCATCACTAATAGGCAGTAGCTGTACACCGCTCATCCCTTGACCATCGTATTCATCTTCAAGTGCTTCAGCTTCGTCTGCTATCGCTCTACACTGTTCAGCACTTCCGCCTTCTTCCGGACTACAGGATACGAGAAGATCTTGTTCAAATGCGGCTGCAAGCCAGAAAAGCATTGATTCATTTTTAAGCATTGCGTTGGCTAGATTGACACTTCTTGGTGAGCCCTGCGCACCTACAGTAATTTCTTGTGAAAAATCATTACTGATCCCGGCTGTTACAACTACGTCGCCCTTTATCCTTCTACAGAACTCATCAATCACGTCGTATGGGTTGACATCTGATATATTAGGTTCAGCTGCCTGTGCAGACCACCACTGATCATTACGATCTTCTCCATCATTCCACCTCATCACTCTTGAGCCAAGCGCTGCAGCTCTTCCTGCAAAATTTCTATAAGCTGCCATGAATCCCGTCTTCTCGCGTCGAGTTAAATCAGAGGAGTTTATTACAGCAGCGATATCAAAAATTGAATAATCTCCGGAGGCAATTATAGGTAAAAATCCCTCCCTTATTGCTCTAGATTCCCCTGCTTCAAATGCATCTAAATCTCCAATTGAACCAGCTGAGCCAGCTCTTATCGCATTAACTAGGGCTGTAGCCCATGTAGCACCACTAAGATCATTGCTAGAGCTATCTCCCTGCCCCTGCTGTTTAACCTGATATCCTTCTACTTTAAATACACCTAAAGATTCTCTATTCCAGGTAGCGTTTCTTCTCAAATTGATAACTTGGTTGTAGAATGAAGAATCTAGGCAAGAATTTAGTATTTGAATATTATTCCACGGTGATCCATCCCTTGCATTAAATAAGTAAACCAAGTCTGCAGCGCGCTCACCTAAGCTTAGACCACTAGCCCATCTTATTATTTCGTTGGCCACATAGGCCCTTCCAAGTATACCTGTGACGCCACTTTCCAGGCCTCGTGGTAACTCAACATCAACTTCTCTGGCTCCCGGAGCTGCACCTGGTGGTACCTCTCTCTGAACGGGCCTGTTTCTATATAAAAAAGCATCCTGACCTGAGGCAGTACCTGGAATCTTAACAACAGTTCGGGTATAAGCATCACGCCCAGCTCTTGCGGCATCAGGCGGTGGTAATTGCCTTACAAACATACTCCCTGGAGTATCTGATCTATTACCTGATAGTGGGTTGCTACGCATCGCATCATCAAACCATTTAGATAAGAAATCATTCTGAGCATCCGTCCACTCACTCTGAAGAATATTAGCCTCTTCATATTCCTTTGCAGCACGATGGGCAGCTAGCCTTATGTCATAATCATTAAGGTTTGCATGTCTAGTCGTTTGATAGTCGAGCCAGTCTCTTCGTATTCTGGCGATCACAACATCGTTTAGATCAATTTGGTAAGTATTTTGCCTTGCAATGGCGCGTTGAGCATTTTGAAAATAAGTTGCAGGCAGTGTCCTTGTCTTACTCAGGCCTGGAAAGCGACCTGCTCTTCTCATAAGCTCACTTATTGCCGGATTTGCAGTTCTAATAGCATTGCCAAGCCAGCCATTTTTAACGACACCTCTACCATAATATGTCCCACCACCAACTCTTATTCTTCTCCAGATCGAGAGACCTTGCTCAAGTAGAAGATCTTTTCTCTTACTTTCAGCTTCTTTCAAATAGTGGCTAATAAATTCTCTAAGCGTTTCTTCTGTTATTTTCAATTTTTGCTCCTCTAATTGCCTAGGCTAAGCAAATTTAGTGTATTTAATCTAACAATATGTAAATATTATATACTGACGATAATTATAATAAATAATCAAACAAATGGAGATGTCGTGCCCGTACCTGCAATACTTCCCGCTATCGGTTATGCTGCATCAATCTTAGGCTGGGGAATGACAGCGCTAGATATTGCACTAACTTTGGATGCTGTCACTGGAACAATTGCTGATCTCAATGAAAATGAAACAGCTGCCTTTAAGAGATTTATCTGTGAATATGCTGAAGATATTGAAATTGCCCAGGAAGAAATTAATTCAGCCCTAGAACAAGCAGTTAATAATGCTCACTGGCTTGCTTTTGAAGTAACAGGTGAGACAGCTTATCAAAAGCCGGAACCCAGTGATAGAGATATCAGAAGCTGTGAATCCGGGGATCAGAGAGCATGTCGCAGAGTTAGAGATGCTCAGGCAGCTGCATCTCAGTATGATAGGTTGAATCAGTCACTTTCAGAAAAGTTTAATTATGATATTAGAGAGAATGTACTCAGAGCTCTGCAATCTCGAACAACCGGTGAAGCAATACCTTCTCTGGCAATTAGAGCCATAGATTTTAATATGGGCTTAGCCGGTGGAGATGAAACAGCTAGCGCATTTTGGACTTATGATGAGACTTCTACGCGGAGAGCATCAAGGGAAATATTTGTAGATACAATTGTCTATAGACTTCTAAGCCGTGCAGAATCAGATCCGTGTCCCGATAAGGTTAAAGCAGCCTATGCTGTAGCAATAGAGTTGTTTAAGACTGAAATAGAAGACTCTGCTAGAACAATAAGTAGTGACCCGGCATGGCTTGATTCACTGGCTTTCTCGGCACTTGTGGGAAATCCGATACTTCCTTCCGACATTGAAGCAGCCCAGAGTGAAGAATTGGCATACCTAAGGGCAGAGCTTAATGCAGGCAGGCAGCCTACAGGTCCTAGATATAGCTTTATTACACGTGAACACGTTCAAAATTCAACAGATATAGAACTAATAGGATCAGACTCTTCGGGAAACGGTGTAGTAAATATTCTGCAGTCCTATCTATCTTTTAACCCAGAAGCTTTGGAAACAGAAGGTTTTTGGAATCAGCTAGATGATTTGGGCGCGGTATTATATAATAATTTTAATAGTGTGCTAGATCAATTCATGGGATTTTCATTTCCACTAGAAGAAGATAGCTGTGGAAGATTTTGCGGAATAAACTATTACTCTGGTGAAGATTGGTCGCAACACTCTAGTAAAACTGTTAGAATGCTTGCATGCAACATAGAGATAAATTCAGAGTGTTTAAGTGAGATAATTGCAGCAGCCAATAGAGCTATTGATTCTGGGTACTATGATGATGCATCTGAATTTGCATCACAGCGCATGGTGCCTGTGAGAGACCAAAATTCAGACCTCAGGGACTACGGAGAATCAATAGGAATACCAAGATCTGCAATGGATGATGGTCATTACGACGCAGCTCTTCAGCACGTAAGAAGTCGATTCAGATCAAGAGAAAGAGATGACGGCGTTTCTCTACCGGAGTGCTTTGTGCCAAGTACAAATATTTCTATGTGGGACGGAACATTTAAAGAAATCAAAGACGTAAAAATTGGTGATGAAGTACTATCCATGACTAAAGACTTGAATCCTGTTATGGGAATAGTAACTTATGTTTTAATTACAAAAATAGGTAGATCTATTCCAGTTGCCAAACTAGGTGACCTCACCTGCAGTACAACTCATCCGATATTTTATAATGGGGAATGGGCTGAGATCAAAGATTCTACCGCACCTGTGGAGATAGTAGATGAATATGTTGAGGAATACTGGAATTTAGAGATAGATGCACATGATATTCACGGTAGTGATCATAACTTTATAGCAGATGGCTATCTAATGTCAGGATTAGGAAACAATATAACACTAAATGCCGAGTATCAACGTCAGCCTAAATGGAATGATGAAAACAGAGAGAGCTTCTTGGAGCGTAGATTAAAGATCGGACCGCTTCAATCAAGTGAAGAGCAGATGCACATCTAGAAAAGATGTTCTTAGTCATCTCCCATGGAAGAAGCTCCTGAGTAGCAATAGATGTGTCGATCGCTATCAGCACCCCTTGGATCGTAAGTAAACTCTTCAAACTCGCAGTTTATCCAGATATTGTTAAATAAATCATCATTGTCATCTGCTCCAGATAGTAGATCTTCCAGGAAATCTAGACCTCTTCTTAGTGCACCCGGTTTACAAATAAATCTCTTAAAAACTGCAATAGATGGGTTAGAGCTTATTTCGACTTGAATATCTGCTAGCCTTTGAGTCAGTGCTTCAGACCTAGATATATTTTCAAAAGGCTGACTGTGTATATATCCACGATCGTCTCTTTCAGTCATCGACTGATATATTTCATCGTAACCGCCTATTCCAAAAGATAATAGTTGATTAGCTAGCCAATACTCCGACCATTTTGGATCCACACTTCCATGTCTTGCAACAGGTGATTTTAAATCTTCTGGGCCTAGCATTGGATCTAGATAAAATGTTCTCCAGGCATGTCTAGCATTTCTCATATCTAGATCACTTGGTGTTTTAGCCAATGCTACCCCGAGCCACCAACCGGGAGAATCTTCTACATCTGCAGCGGGTGGTTTTCCTCTGTAGCAAGACCAGCCGTCACTACCCTCTACTTGTTGAGGACTAGCAGATGTAATATCATCCGGCATAGGATTTCTAACCGGAGTAACAGGTTTGGGATTTGGAACACCTTGACTATCAACGGGAACTGTCATCGGTGCCTCTCCTGGCCCAGGCAAAGGTATTTCACTAAGAATATTTCTTTCCGATAGGGCTACAGCTTCAGACCCAGAGTTATCAAATATATCAATATATGATCTAACATCATCTATAAGCTCTACGGGAAATCTTTCAATATTGTCCCTAAAGAATAGTGCTGCTGCTGCCAGAGACTTAAGAAGACCTTCATCGTCTGAGGAGTATCTATCAGATAGTCCCTGAGCTGTGGCTGCATACAGTATAAAAAACTCCATCTCAACTAGGCCAAGATTATCTTTTTGCATTACCATGCTGGAGAAATCTTCAGATATTTTTTTAAGCTTAGCTACAGGTGCATCTAGATCTAGATCGTTAGAAACTATATCTTCGGAATACTCTTCAATTCTTGCACAAGCTGCTTGATCTCCTGCTTCACAGGCCATGATATCTCTTACTATGCTGTTTACAGCATTATTGTCGATCTCTTCTTTTATTATCTTTTTAATTTTTTCAACAGATATCATTTTCTATCTCTTTTGAAAGCTTTGCTTATCTTAACTTTCTCAATTATTTCTTGATCTCTATCTTTTTCCATCTCAGCATTGTCTAGCTGCCTAGAAACTTCTGATTTTCCTAAATTTGTTGGCGTTCTATCAAGAATAACCTGAGAAGATCCATACCCTTTAAACCCTCTAGCCTTAATGTTAGACTGTTCAAGTATTTTCTTTATTACTCTCATAATTTCTAGATTTTCTGACATTAATTTCTACACTATTCCGGCTTTTTTAGCAGCCATAATCATTTTTGAGGCCAAGTCTTTCATGTCTTTATTTTGTAAATGCAGGGACTCCCGCTGCATTTCAAATCCTGACGGCGGAGGAGTAACTATAACACCCCCCACACTTCTCCCACCGGCTTCTTCTTCGTCTTCTTCTTCTTCGTCTTCGTCATCCAGATAACTACCGCTATCTGAACCTGTATTTAATCCTTCTGGCGGTGGAGTTACTTCAATATTTGCGTCTATATTATTTTGATCTTCAAAATCTTCTTCAGGCAGAGATATAATATCTAATAATTCATCTTCGGTAGTATTTAGAATATCTTCAATACCTGTTAGTTCGCAAAGATAATCTTTCAACTCATCTCTGGCGTGCCTTACTCTTTCTCCAAGTTCACCCTCATCTTCAAAGACTGCTTCAATACCAGCAAGTCGAGCTGTTTCCATAGCTCTTCTAGTTCCAAATATCCCTAAGACAATTCTGCCAACTCTAGAAGTGGCTAGTGCTCTAGCCTGGTTTATTCTGGCCGGTGTCATAACACCTACTTCATAAACAGCACCTCTAATCAGAGCCATCGACATAGCCTCGCAGCCACTATATCCATTAAGATCTTCATGGGGCTCTTTCCAACTAGAAGCTATTGCCGGCCACTGATTATATTCTATATACACAGATGCTGCTGAGAGAATATCTCTGACTTGTGTGTTAGAAACTCCCCACTTGTCCAGAAGCCTTTCCATGTACTCTTTCTTAAAAGAGGCTACAAAAGCGCCACCAAGCAGCATTGCTGTATCGCTCTTGCGAAGACATCTCATTCTTTTAATTATAGTATCGTAAAAATCACTTACTTTTTCTGCTGCATTTTCATCACCAAATGTAACAGGGCTGACGCCAGTATCATATATGCTCTGGTCCGGAGACCATTCCGCATTTATATCATCACAATTTATAGGATCAGAAAGCCTGCTAGACTCTGACTCCATAATAACCTTGATAATATTATTAAATCTTTTTCTAGATTCAATAATTTCTTTACTAATTTTAATATTTCTACTCATTAAAATACCTTTGACCATGCAACTGCTAGAGCCATTAAAAATTGAACAACAGCAAATATAGTTACTGATTTTGTCTTAAATGTTTTTAACTCATCAACTTGAGCCAGGGCTTCTTTAAGCTGGGGCGGTGAAGCTACTTCATCTATTTTTTCTTTCCAGGCTCTAAGTTCATCAACTCTATCTTCCTTGGCCTTTAGATCAACAACTTCTTTCCTAAGTTCTTGAATTTCCGTCGAGAGAGCTTTTATACCTTCAGCAAGAGTTTCGAGCTCTTTTAAGACAAGTTTTGAATATTCATTCCACCCATTTTGACTTTCATTCATTTTCACACCCACCATGTTTAACTATTTTATACAACTCTTCATTTTTTAATTTTTGTAAAATCTCACATTTTTCATTTTCTAAAGTATCACAGTGAGCTTCTATGACATCAATGGCATAAGAAAAAGAAGAAATATCTACAGAAACACCGAAAACCATTTTTGATTTTTTTCCCGCTGGCATTAATTTTGTGAGATAGGTAGTTTCATCATCTTTTATAATATAGGTAATAGTCTCACCAGCAATAGCCTTCTCGTGCATTTTAACATTTTTGTCTTTCGCACAGTCAGAAAAAATTTCGCTAATTGGTAAAGATTTTCCATTTAAAGGTGTTGCATTCTTAGATACAATATTTCTATTTTCATCCATTATCCACGCATTGATTTTAATTGGAAAGTCTTTGCAAAAAATATCAAATAGCTCTAAAATTTTCACTCTGACAGCATCCCTATTAGCTAGCGACTCTGTTAGAATTTTAATTTTTTCAATATTTGATATTAACTTCATCTTATTACCTTAGCCCTGCTATCATTCTTGCAACCTCTATAGCTGAATTGGGATCTTCTGCCCAGCTAGCAGCATAGTTTAACATTTCTCTATCTATTTTTCCTTTCTCAAAAAGCTCAACAGCCTCTATCATCTTCCTAGTTGTTGAGTATGTTTTACCGCGGTATCTTTTTTTAACTACTGTAGATTCCAGAAGTTTTTCTGAGCCGTCAAGAATGTTATCTGCAGACTCTATGGATTTCTCAAGGCGCGATAGAGATTTTTCAAGCATTTTCATACTCTTGAGATAGTCAGATATCTGCTTATTTACCGGAACATCTTTACCCTTTACTCTCTTGTGTGTACTAGGTAGTGCCATAATAGGTCTATCAAGCATTAGGTTTTTAGTAGTACCCTTGACGTACCCGGACTCTATTTCAGTGCCTGAATAACTTTTCTGCTTTTTGCTTTTCTTTTTTGACATCTTTCTACTAAATTTTATAATAAATCTTCAACAACGGAAAGGAGAGCGTTTCTTGTGATAGGGCAAGAGGTTGACATAGCTATTGCAACAACAGCCTTTAGAGACTCATCTTTAGCCATAAATTCAACATTTTCACCATGATCTTCAGAAGGAGGATCCCCGCTATCTTCACCACAGCCTCCAGGAGAACCTCCGCAACCGCAGCCGCAACCCTCAGAGATAATTTTCATCTCACTGATAATCATTTTCTTTAAAATATCTCTATTGACATTCATAGCTAAAAAATCTCCTAATTCTAAATTATAAATATTACGAGATGCTATTATTTTAAAGATATGTTTGCTTTAATATTCCAGATTGCATCGGAAATAGAATCTTTAAGATAGTTTAGGCAATTATTTATTATTTCTTCTTCTGAAAGCCAATCAAAACCATCGTGTTCAAGAATCCCTGATTGAGGGTTCACTCTGATTACTGGGCTATCTTTTGTCAAGGCAGAATATATCACTAGACCGTTTCTATTGGATGGTGAACCTATTACATCATTTTTTGAAAATAGTATTCCACATTCTTCAAAGCACTCTCTTATAGCACAATCTATATTGGATTCGCCTGGGTCAAATTTACCCTTAGGGATATCATATACACCACCCCTAGTTTTCTGGGTCTGCATATCAGCTATTAGACCTAAATATTTAATCTCACTGCCGGGAAAAACTTTTCCAACTAAGAATCCGGCAGCGTGATTTTTCACTTTAGACTTCTTTCTTTTTTTTTATCTTCTTTTTCGTTTACGAGGCCTTCATCTTCATCCCACAAGCTGTCTCCATCCTCTGGGCTGGCACCACCCATGTCTGCACGATCATCATCTCCGACTTCTGATGCCTCTATCTCATTAAGGTCAAAAGATTTTCCACCCGAGTAGTATTGAAAACCGCTATGATTGGAGCCTGTGGGTATTGTAAATCGCTCACTTATGATTGAGTCAATAATCGATATCAGATTTTTTCTTGTTATTTTCAAAACTAAATTCTCTATTGCAATAATAACTATTTACCATCTTACGGTTTTGTCTCAATAGATTCTTCGTACTCTGACTTTGGAATTATTTGATCGGATGTTCTTAGTGTAATCTGATCTCTTCTATTTCGAACACTTATCTTGCCAGCAATACAAAAATTACCAGTAGAAAAATATGTATACGGATTTATTTCAAGATTTGGAATATCATTTTCCCAAATTACTATTGTCAAGTATGTATTCGGATAAGATCCGCCGTAATTTAGAAAATATGGATTTCCCGGTATGTTGCGGGCATGATAGATTTCAGAAGGTGCATCACAAACAATTGTCATGTCTGACAAACCTGTATCTTCATTTGCAAAAGATACTGATCCGAAAAATGGAATTAAAAGTAAAATATTTCTTAACATAGTTTCCTCTAGCTTTCTAGAAATTTTCTCATATATATTTCTATAGTTTCGCTATTTTTTAGACTTTTTTCTTAGTTTTGTATTTCTTTTTCTTGTTTCTATCTTTTTCTTAGATTTTCTAACAATTGAAGAGTCAAATACAAAGGTTTCTTCACCAGGTTTTGTAAAGGGTATAGACCACTCTTTTCTTAATCTGTCTATCTCATCCTGATAAATCACTTCAGCCTCCCAGCCTTCATATCCAGGCCAGTCCATTGACATCCTGATTCCTACTCTTTTACCTTTCCTAGGGGCAACAATAATTCTATTTTTAAGCCTCACGTGGATTTGAGGTATGCAGTCTCCGGCAACAGACTTTACAAGAACAATGTCCCCTTGTTTGTATTTTTTCATATTTTTAAATTTGAAGATTTAATAATCATAATAAAAAAGCAAGAGATTAACAACAAACTATGCTAATCGTAAGCGCCTATAATCTCATCAGTTTCGAAATCAAAAAAAGTTCTTATAGAGTTATCAGTACATAAAACAATGTATGTAACTTCTCCGTCAGAGCAGGCTATTCCTCTTTTTATTACTATTCCAATCTGCGTGCTTTTGTCAGCTGGATTTTTATTTTTAAAGCTAGCGACATCGCCAACGTTTAAAATTTTATTTCTATACTCTGGTATGTGAGACATACTGTAGATCCTGCACTAGTAATTATAGCATAGAAACAAAAAAACGGGTGAAAATCACCCGTTTTTAAATATTGAGATAGCTATCTACTCTGATGAATCTTCAGTAGCTTCTTCTTCCTCAGGTGTGTGATGAGAATTTTCTTCAGTCTCATCTGTAGCCGTTGTTTCAGCTGAGCCTTCTGAGGTTGTAGTAGTGGTAGTAGTGTTTGCTTCTTCAGTGCCCTCTACTTCCGCTTCCACTTCTTCAGTAGACTCAGGTGCCTCTGGCTCCGCTGGATCAAAAGTGCACGTACCAAAAGTAGTTGCGACAACTAGTGCCCCTCCTACCAGTGCTACACTTACCTTCCAGTTGAGTAGCAGTTCTTTTACCTTATCAAGCATATCTGTCTCCTTTTTGCAATGATAATTTTTAAGTTTAATACATTATTTGCAAATGTTTAAGTTTATGAGAAAATATACTATCTGCAATGGCGATGCTGGTGGTTGTTACTTGTATTTCTAAGCTTCCAGTGCCCTGATATCCAGATTAAATTTCCTGATCTAACTTTCCAATGACCTGATACCCAAATCCACCTATGATGTCTAACTGGTGCTGGGCGAACATGTCTTCGATTGTGAGTAGCTACTGGTCTAGACTGATGCATGTGATGATTACCGCTGTGTGCTGATGCGTCTCCGACACCTAGAAAAGCGGCTAATAAAATACTTGTCATAATTTCTCCTTGCACAATGTGCATGTATTATAAGCTTGAGCAGGGCATTTCATTCAATTTTTTTTAAAAAAAGTTCGAAAAAAGTTCCTGGTACCTTCTATAGCTTACGCCGTGAGAATCATGACCGGTGCTGTCATATTCAGAGTTCATAATGTGAAGCCTTCTATTGTAATGTCTCCATCCTAGGGCATGACCTATCTCGTGCTCTATAAGTCTTGCTCTATTTGCATATGCACTGATTAGATAGATGTTTGCTCTCAATATCTTTTTAGTTTCTGTATAATAAAAAACCTTAGTAACTGCAAGGTGATCACCAATTGCAATTGTATTATCTATCATTCTTATTACTACAGTACCCACGGGCGGCTCAAAGTGACATTCAGGTCCATCTTCAATATATCTTACATTTTCAATTGGATAGCCTAACCTCCTCCAGTATGAAATTCCTTGAAATGCTCGATGGCTAGAGATACCGCTTGATTTGCAAAAAACAAATGATGGCATCTCCTCTGCCCAAAATGTCTCCAGTCTGGGTGACGATCTAATATTAATTACATCAAAGATTATGGGATCTTTAATTTCGACCCTGGGAAGATCTGGCGGCGTATTATCCTGACTTTCCAGCTGTTTACAGCTAAGAGATAGAAAGGCTATAAGTATTGCAATAAGTCTTGCCATATAGAGTCCCCTATATTTTAAATATCCTCTGAATCTTTTTATGACACTAAGTTAAAAAATAGGAAACACAAAAAAGCCTGGCAAATATTTGCCAGGCTTATAAGATAAAATATATCTTTAAATCAGACGCTCATGTCCGTATTGTAGTCAAGGTTCTCGTTGAGAAAGGTCCGAAGTGCTTGTGCTTCACGAACCGTCATGGTGAGAGCGGTCTGACCAACGCTGTACTGACTATCCTCATAGGGAAGAGTTGCAATAGTTACGATGTTAGAACCAGCCTTCTTGGCGGTAGTGTTACGGTTGATACCGAAGCTGAAGCGCTTGGTGGACTTTGACTTTGTATATGGCATGCTATGTTCTCCTGTATTTCTAGCAAAATTGGTTTCCTAACCAATGTACTAATATTATAGCACAGAGCTGATATTTACAACATATATACCATTAATTAATAAATTAATGCGCCAATTGCACCTATAGACATAATGATAACAAAGGCTAGTAAGGATCCCATGCAAAGGCTAATCTTTATAATATCGGGCCAGGTCAGCCCCCTTCTCTCCATCCAGTCCGGATTTTTCATTTTATAATCCTGTAGCTAAGCTGAGAAAAAAATATCTCTAGCCCTAATAACTATTTAATCTAGATTAAAATTGCTATAGCTGGCAGCATCGTCAGGATTTTCAAGAAAGTCTTTTGCAATACTCATTGCAACACCAGCAAGGTGTCGATTCTCTAAGTCGACATCCTGAAATATAAATCGAATTAAATCTTCAAACTCATCAGCGTCGTTAACATCTGAGAACATGCCCTTCTCACCGCTTATTCCAGCATCAGACATTGCTTTTTGAATTCTGATGACGATATCTTCTCTTTCGACATCTGGACCGATGCCTGGATCAAATAGCCCGTCGGGACCCGGAGAAAAATCTACCACTTCCTCGCCAGGCACCTCTTCCTCCATTAGAAGATCAAGTATCTTTGCTAGCAAATCTCCGTCAGGAGAAAATTCTATACTTCCATCACCAAGAGGTTCCGGCTTGCCGGAGAAACCCGTAACATTGTGAGGTCCGGCGTTACTCTCTCCGGTCTCGACGTAGGCATGATCAACAGGGGTGTCAATATTATCCCCGCCGGACCAGGCGTCCTCTAGGGGAACAACGTCACTAGGATGCCAGGCATCAGATGAATCGGGAGGATCAATCTCCACCCCGTCAGGGACCAAGAAAAAAATTTGCTCTCTAATTAGTGACCTAAGCCGGGAACGGCTAAGAATCACTTAGACTTCCGACGCAGCCTGTCTCGCAGGCTCGCTAGAACACCGAGCATGCTCGACCAGGCGCTTGTTACACGGCCCCAAAGTGCTCCCCAGCCCTGCTGGATTAATCCTACAACTGTGTCCTTAGTATCGGATAGAAGGTCAACAAGGTGATCCCAGGCAAGGTCCAGGACCTCAAGGACTAGCCTTAAAGGTGCGCTTAGGACTTTAAGTGCAGGGTGTCTATCTCTCCTAGATAAAACCCAGGCAAGAAGCACGCCCACTAGCAACCCCTCGAGACGAGGTGCCTCGACGTGAAGCCAGTGGACAGTGCTAAGAGCAAAAATTGCTAGACTAGAGAGTAGATCCCAGCCTGCATCTAGCAAGCTCACAACTAAACTTTTAATTAAAACAAACAATTCCATAACTTAATTTCTCTTACAACCCAGTAAAATCAGCATTTTCATCTTCAAATTCAACAACTCTATCTCTAATGTCTTCAATATCAATATCAGAATCAAGCCACATTTCACGATCGATATCTCCCCTATCGGACATATCAAAGACAAGGTCTTGAAGTGCATCAGCACTAAGGCTACTAGAATCCATAGCGTCATACACTGCGCGCGCAACTATATCCACCATCTCAGCCCGATCAGAACCCGCCACATCTAGGGGTGCCATTCCGTCACCGTCGTCATCAAGAACAGCCTCCATCGCGATATCAAAAAGGATCGCAGGCAGCTCTGGATGCTTCCCAAGATGATGCTGGACCTGTTCCTCAAGCTCAACCAACGCAGGGCCACTGGCATTAATGTCGAACTCTAAATTAATACCCGTGACAATAGCCTGTGCCAGACGATTGAGCTCATCTTGATCCAGTGGGGGAAGCGAGTGATCTTCGAGACCCTCATTAAGGTTGCGACGGCGAGTGACAGCGCTTTTGCTGCGAAGCTTGGGAGCATCGGGCTCCTCACCGTAAAGTGTATCGCGAAAGAAAGCGCGAATATCGTCGCGACCAAAACCTCTACCAGATTGACTCATGTTTTTATCTCCAGTTTTTAATTATACCCTTGGGGCAAAAAAGGTAACCAGGTCTCAGACGAGCTGGCGCAAAATACGAAGTGCACGCAATCTTGACTCTTTCAAGTCCTCGACGTGATCCTCGTCGTATTCCTTATCTTTTTCAAGGTGATCAAGGTGTCGACGAATTGCGTCGATGTGATCCTCGTCACTCATCGCGTTAAGATCGTAATGCTCGCCTTCTTCCTCACCGGAGTCTTCATTCATGTAGTCAAGCTTGGGATCGGCAAGTTCGGAATCACCAGCGCCAGGCTCGCTTAACTCACCTCGCTGGGAGTGATCTCCAGCACCTTTCAGCTTGTTGTGCATTGCCTCACGAATCATTCTCCTGATGGCCCTTCTGTCCAGTACTGCCTTATTGGTCATTTTTTTCATATCAAAAGTCCTCACTGATATGATCATATATATCTCAGATAATCGGGAAAAACTGAAATGGGAGCCAATTGCGCCCAGTGTTTTATAAAGTGCTCTAGATTGTCCCCAGATGTTTCGCGCCATTTCCCCGTATAGAATATACCTAATTTATAGGGGTGTACCTTGTACGATGATGAGAATCCACTGGTGATAGCTATGTCATGGCTCTTAGCAGGTGCGCTTTTCTCTGTTTTTATCTTGGTTAAACTGGGTGTCACGGGGAGCAAGGATCACACGCAAGTTCTCGCAATTGACTCGCATATTATTGAGAATTGGCACTTTGAACAACCTGAGGAATAGCGCCGAGTGGTTACGCGTGATCTTTACGTTTTTTGGCTAGGGAGACACAGAGATACTGGAGGGTTTTGATGCCAAGCATCAATTAACGACAGTCTTCTCTTGTCTCTATCTACCTGGCAGGGCGTACGTCAAGTAACCCAAGTCCCTCAACAGGCTTAAACCATTCTGTCGGGTTTGTTACCATGCTTGCAATTGCGTCTATTCCTTCTCCAGACGGTTCATAGTCGTTCCATGTCGGCATCGTCTTCATTTTGCTAATTGCATTCTTAATACTAGTTTGAACTTCATCTTCCTGGAAGCTAGCGAGATTAAGATGCTTGAAGTTATATTCATCGCTTTGATCAAAAAGCACACCTATAATTTCATCCACCCAAGCACCTTCCGGAACACCTACAGCTAGAAGGCCTTCGCGTGTTTTTGCTTCAACATCGATCTTATCTACTTGCTCAATGATTATCTTGTCAATAAATTTTATTAATTGTCTACGTGTGATTTTCATTTTACTTCCCAAGATGTACCCCTATAAGTATTTAAAAAGTTACAAAATTTTCTCCGGAAATTTTTTTCAATTTTCAGCCGCTTTTCTTTTTGAGCTTCGCCCAGGTTTTTGACCTGGACCACGTGTCTCGTTTCGCATGTTGCTCTAATTGTAGTCGAAAAGTAGTCTAAAGTTACTATTCAGCCCTATGATTGTAGAGAAAGGGTAAAAGTTTTTCAAATTTTCGGAAAACTGCGCGAGACCTTAGTCCGCTCCCCAGGACCCCTACCCCTGGGCTGAGCCTGCAGGGGGGCCCACCCCCCAGGGCGCCCCCCGGCCCTCTAGGCTCATTTTAGATAGGGCCCGCCATGGCCTATTATAGGCAAAAAGAAGGGGCCCGCCCTAGCCTCATGTTTGGCTCAAGGGGGCCCCTTAGTGCTATGGCCTTAGGCTGTTCCTAGCCTTTGATTGTGGCATACCCCAGCATACCGAACATCATAGTCCAGAGTGAAGTGGTTACCGTGGTGAATGCTATTGCTGCTACTACTGACATGTTACGCTCCTTACGCGCTATGGTTGGAAGGGTATCTTATGTACCCTACTCTGATTGTTTAATTTATTACCGCCTGCGTCCAGCTCGGTGACGATAGCCACCCCTGTCTCTTTCCTGTGAGACGAATACTGCGTGGATTGCAGAGAGAATATTGACGATTCCTGGTACCACTGCACCTGCTAGGAACCAGAGAAAGGCTGAGATCAACCTTCCGTTGATAAGCTGCCCAAGTCCAGGAATGATAAGAGATGCGAGTCCTGCGAAGATTGCTGCCATGATTGACCTCCTACCAACATTATATATTTTGCAGACCTAAGCTGCACGAAGTCCTGGGGCGGCTGGACTCGAACCAGCAACCTCCCGGGTAACAACCGGGTGTCCTTGCCTGTAGGACCTCACCCCAACGTTTATATGGTACGCCCTGTAGGATTCGAACCTACGACCCTTGGCTTAGAAGGCCAATGCTCTATCCAGCTGAGCTAAGGGCGCATGAGAATATTATAAAGAAAGC
>Ga0163179_10000987_pt1 | contig 20391 bp, 7 predicted proteins | sample AtlANTMetagenome_FD_109643 | JGI IMG/M metagenome (GOLD analysis project Ga0163179, IMG submission 109643) | Marine eukaryotic phytoplankton communities from the Atlantic Ocean - Atlantic ANT 2 Metagenome | ecosystem: Environmental > Aquatic > Marine > Oceanic | place: North Atlantic Ocean... | reverse complement strand
GTGCAATCGAACCGGAAGCATTGCCGAAACCGTCACCGGCTCAAACTCTTAGGGCAGCAACAAAAAAAGCGACTCCGGCTAGGGGGCCACCGGCTGGTGCTCTCGTAGGACCTGATGGTAGAGTGTATTGGACAGCAGAAGAGCAGTTTAAGGCTTGGGAAAAAGGTGAATTGAAAAAGGGAGAGGACATGCGCGATCCCTTTGATGGGAAGCTGAAGCGCAGGATTGGGACTGCGAGAGGGATGAGGATTGTAACCGTTCCTGAATCCAAGCCATCAAAGCCTAAGCCTCTAACAGGAGAAATGTTCCTGGAAGGAAGCGATGCCACGGTAATTAAAGCAGACGGCAAACAGGTTAATGTTCGCTATGTAGTTGGAGAAGCAAGTCAGGCCCGTCCATCTCATAATGCCCAGGGACGTGCGACTCCAGGCTACCCACAAGAGCTTCAGCCAAGGGACAGATCCCAAAAGAATTACCGGCAACAAGCACAAAACATTGCCAAGAACCTAGATTTCTCCCAGGCAGCATTTTTCCCTGGCACAGAAACGCCATCAACCACAGCAGAGACAGGACCACCGATTGTTATTCCGGAAGGAGGCATCGATGGGCAAGATCGACACAATACTCTTATTGGTAATGGCCGAGAGATTGGCATCGTTGAAAGTTATCGTCAGGACACACCGGCATCCAGGCAATACAAAGAAGATCTGATTGCTAACGCTGAAAAGTTCGGCTTGGATCCGGAAGAAGTTGCCTTGTGGGACAATCCTATTCTTTACCGATACATCACTGATGATCTTAGCCTGGATGATCTCAGAGGATTTTCAGAAGAGAGCAATGAGAACCAGGCAATGGAAACATCTGCCGTTGAGCTTTCCGGACAGGATGCTGCCAGGATCACTCCAGAACTCCTGGCAAACCTGGACCCAGAATTTGGTCTCGACACAAATCGCAATAGAAAGTTCCGCGAAGCTTATGTGGATCAAGTCATCCGACCATCCGGATCAAATGTTGCAAACATTGGGGAATCCGATTTAACCAGGCGAATCTCGATGGGAATATTCTCTGCTGCATACGGATTAGATGCAGAAGGAAGAGCAGCCCTGGACAGGATGAGTGGTGACGCAGGGAGTGAAGCCAAAAGACTGACCAACGCACTGATGACGGTTGCTCCATCGGTCGCCAGGATGCGTAAAGACATCGAAAGCGGAGATCTTTTTGACCTTGATATTTCAACCGACATCGCAGCGGTCACACAAAAAATTAACCTGGCGATAAGGGAAGCAAAGAATGTTTCCCAGGCATGGGAAGCCTTATCTGGACAAGGAGAGCTTGGCCTAGAAGAAAGAGGCATCCAGGATTCAATCCTGGCCACCCTGGTCGAGAACCGAGGGAACCGAGCCAAGCTTGAGGAGGCAATCGGCAATTACGTCGAGATGGTTTACCAGGTTGGCAATCCGAAACAGGAAGATCTATTTGGAAATAGAGTATTGCCTACGAAGGATGAGCTCTGGGCAAAGGCAACGACACCGGAAGCCCTGGAAAAACCTTCTGAGGCAACTGCACTTGCAGCACAAGCTCTTGATACACGGTTAAAGACGCAGAACCTTTCCAGGCAAATATCCTTAAAGAATTCAATTAAGCGACACAAGGAAGCCGGATTTAAAATTGAAGAATGGCACGAAACGATCCTGGAGGCAGTTGATAAACTTCCAACTTCTGTAAAGGAAGATCTCTTTTCGAGTGCAGTTGAATCTCAAAAAATTGCTAAAACACGGAAGGCCAAGCTGCCGAAAAAGATCCTTGCCGGAATAGCTGCCATTGAGCGTAAACGCATAAAGGATCGCATCCTGAATAGGGATGATTATAAGCAGCAGTGGGAAGATCACTTATTGAAATTTGTTAATCCGGAAGAAGGAATTGACTACAATAAAGATCTCAAAACCGCACTTAATCTTTTAGCGGCAGAAAATAATGCAATTTCTCTACCTGGACCAATTAAGGGTGATCGAGGAATCGACAAAGCTCTCGACCTGGCTGAGGAAGAAACAATCATTAGAAGGAATTCCAATACAGGTTTTGATGGAGTTGTTGAACCGGACTTCGATAGGATTACGGATGTAATTCGCGGATCTTTGATTGCAACAACCAATGAAGAAGTAGACCAACTCGTTAATGCTGTTTATGAAAATCCAAGCTGGAAGGTGATTAAGAATACTTCTGGTCGTGAAAGAAGGAACTTCAGAAAAAATCGTCAGCTTCATAAAGATCGGTTTAAAAAACCATTAGGCGGATACCAGGATCACATGCTCCTGGTTGAAATGGCACCAGGGATTATTGCAGAAATCCAGGTGCATCGTGCGGATGTTGCTTATGCAAAAGAAATTGGTGCTGGTCACAAATTTTACGAAGTAACCAGGCAAATTATTGAGAGCAAGATCAACGAACGGTCAGTTTCAGGACGGTCGGACACTAATCTTGTGGCCGATGCGAATCGAAAGTTTGCAGAGATCGGAAGAGAGTCGAAAAAATATTACGAAGAGTCGAGTTCCATTTATGAAAACGGAACTGGAGACAGATACGATCCAGACGTATCGCGCTATCGTTTCTCAGAACGAAGCCGAGCCTTGAGTTCTTCCCAGGCTTCTAAAGCTTCTTCTTTGGATACCTCTTCTGCATCTTTGAGAACGGTCCCGGTTAGACGAGCACGAGAGTCTGCATCTTGGGGTTCTGGAGCGCCGACCATCTTAAGAAAGCCAGGCCCAATTTCCCAGGGAGTTCCGGAGTCAGAGATCACAAAACGAGTGGATTCTGTTTCAACTTCTTTCACACCTATTTATACACCGGGAGCCCTTGCTACGCAAGACCTTGATCTCTTTAATGACTATGCAAAAAGTCTTCCAGCGAGAGCAAAATCAACGAAAGAAATCTTCTCAAGAAAGGCAAAAAATGACCTTCCTTCAGCTACCCCTGGAGAGCTCATATCCTTCGCTGAAGCGATCGCTAATCCTGGTGAGCTAAGTTTAGCCGACGATCGTTTGGAGCAGTCAGAGGTGGACAGAGCAGCCAGGAATGAGGAAATACAGAGAGGGTTGTCAGATCGACTGGTTGGAGGCGACACAGGAAGGCCAACAGGAGACCTTTTTGACGGCATGGCCACTGAAGATCGGACGGGCCAGGGACTTTTAATGGCTCAGGATTTAACTCAAAATGAGGGAGAGACGGACAAAGAATTCCGAAATCGCGTAAAAGAAGCATATTCTGTCCCTGAGTCTCTGGATCCAAATCCGGAGCTTTATTTTGATCCCGCTTTGGCAACTGCACCGGTCGTAAAAGTTCCGATTGAAAACTTAACGACTACCAGGGCGAGAACCAAAGGCATCGAAAATGCCGAGAAGTTTATGGCTGCTGCGGCGGATGGAGTTTTGTCCAGGAGAAAGCCGGTTGATCTTCGGGATAACGGTGATGGCACATACACTGTCCTGGATGGTAACTCGACCACCGCTATTGCGCGTAAGCACAAGTTCACTTCACTGATTGGCCAGGTAATTGAATCTGGTCCTCCTTCCGGTAGGGATCTTGATGATCGTTACATGGCCCTGGCCCAAGACGAAAAGGCAAACGAATCAGAGCTTAAAGCAATGATTGATCGTGAAGCCAAAAGCAAAGGTTACCAGGGGCCATATCACCGAGGCTACAACAAAGAGAGAGGTCGATTCGCTTCTACCAGGGCAACTCCGACATTTACAGATGACCTTCGTGTTGCCAAGGCTTACGCGGAGATTAGCGATAACGGAAACGGAAACGGGAAGCTTTCAGCTTCCTACATTCGCATGGACAATCCTATCGTGTGGACTGAGCCGACCGGCGCAATTCTCAAGACGGAATTCATTGACTTAATTACAAGCTTAGGCGGAAGCCAAACTGACATCGAAACAATCGGCAGCAATGGAGAGATCCAGGATGTTTGGTTGGATCCGGACATCGGAGATGAGGTCAGCTTTAATGATGCCACTGATGACAGTTATATGGATTTTTATCATCTGGCTGACAATTTCCGATTCAAGGAATTGGCAAGAGCAGCAGGTCATGATGGTTTTCAGTCGCGAGGATTTTTTAGTGAAAGCGACCAGGGCGAAGAGGACTTCGTTCTGGAAGTTAGACCGTTCGATGTTAGCCAGGTAAAGAGTTCTGATCCTGTTACCAGGGACAAGGAAGGAAACATCATTCCTATATCCCAACGATTCGACCGTTCTGAGGATTCTATTCTCCGAGCCCAACCATTAACCGGTGAGATTGAGCAAACGGAATCGATTCTTTCCTTTAATCCAACAGGAGCCCTCCTGGATAGCCTTAAACAAGCCAGAGATAGGATCACTCCCCAGGTCGAGAACATGGTTCCATTGGCAGATGAGGATCTGCACATCACTTTGATTGGCAGGGAGTTCATTAATGAAGTGAACATCAGTCCAGGAGAAGGGACAATTCAGGTTCCCCAGGGGACATCGATCCGGGATGAACTCCAGGATGTTTATGTTGATTATACTATTCCCAAGGTTGCCCAGGAAATAAAGCCTGACGGCAAGGTAAAGAAATCTGTTTTCGTCGAGATTAGGCAAGAAGATGTCCTCGATCGGATAACGGAGGACGCCATTAATAAAAAGAACCCTGACACGGAGCGCGTCTACCACGTCACCCTGGCCAACCTTACCGGCGATCCTATGGATTCAGTTTCATATCCTGACGGACGTTCACCAAGAGTGGAGGAGGATGTGGATGCCCAGATTGAGGCTTTGAGATCAATCGGCAAGACAACTACAAGCACTCACCAGGTTCCAGGTTGGGGGCCGCAGAAAACCGTAGACACCAGGGTTCCTGTTTCGGAGCTCGGACTTCCTGGCGAGGAAGGCGATGCGCTTTTCCAGGTTTCCAGTCAAGATGGAGAAAAGGTTAAGTTCAACGCGATCCAGGTCCCTGACAGATTCCGTAAAAAGGGAGTCGCATCAAGGCTCCTGAGAAAGATCACGGCAAAGGCAGACGAGGTTGGGGCTACTCTTTATGGGACGGCAAAGGCTTATAGCGCATTCGAGGTTACGACTGCGGGTCAGGCGGAATCCTTTGACAAGGGAATGAATTCTCGTCAACTGGCAAACTATTATGCCAGGTTTGGATTTGAGCAGGAAGCGACCTGGGGAGATGGGAAGATTGACCCATTGGATCCGGATCACCTGGATCGATACGTCGAATACATGGGCAACGAAATGGCCAAGTATGAAGATGCGATCGAAGTAAAGGACGAATTTGGAGATGTGGATTATGTCGAGATCGATTCCCTTTCCAACAAGGAGTATTTCCAACTTGTTAAGGACAACATAATCCGACGCCAGGAGGAAGGCGGGATGGATATTATTCGTTATCCCCAACCGCTAAGATCCCAAGCCCTGGACGTAGACGATACCCGTTACCAAGAGCTGACTGAAGACGTTGAGGGCAACCGGGCGGAACTACAGCAGATGGTGGACGCGAGGGCGAAGAAAGCGGAAGCCCAGTATGAGGAAGAGAAGAAGCAATTCTTTAAAGAGGTAAGAGATGCTTCAGAAAAATTTGAGCAGGAGGCAGAGAAGGCCAAAACAGACTTTATAGGTAAGGGCAAATGGGAGAAGGATGAGATTGATGATGGAGTGTTTTTACATAGCTTTACGCCCGATACATCGCATGAGTTCTTTGGTTATTCTGAGATAGAGGTCGATCCAAACTATGACAGCGTCTATGAAAGAATAGGTGAGGACGGGAAGGTTACTTATGACTATGGGGATGGGGATTATGCAAACACTTTGGAGGATGCAAAATATCAGGTAGAAAGTCGCTATGAAAGTGAAGCGGGGGTTGCGATACAATCAAATGCTCCTAGTTCAGGATTGGTAGAAGGCATACCGATCCCGCCTGACATGAGGGTGAAAATTCATCTTGCTAATACAGGCTCAGTTTACATTGAGGGGAGCGCAACAGATGGTGGCCGAAAGTTTAAATATTCCATAAGGGATCACGAACCATCCGACCTGGCACAAGCAAAATTTGGTGGGCTAACAGGATACAAAGAAATAAACAACTGGGAAAATTCAGCAGAAGTAATAAGCGCAGTTGAATGGTTAGCTGATAAGCTGGAGAAACAGTCAAACCTTGGGGGCAAGTATCCTATCATGGAGGGTGAAACTCTTTCTGAGAGGTTTAATAGAGCAAACTTTGAAGAGCAATTCGTAAGATCCCAAGCCCTGGATATAGTTCCAATATCAGACCGGTGGAAAACCAAGGGAGAACTCACTAAGTTTATTGATTCCGAACTGGAGAAGGATTCTGCTCTGAATGAACGAGCAGAAGCGGCAGCGCAAAGATTTAAGGGCCACCAGGCAAGGGACAAGCACCTTCTGGCCGCAGCAAATTTATTGAATAGCGGCATCATAAATAACGCTGAATACAGGAAAGCCGTCGAGCTCCTGGATCCCTGGGAGGTAGGCAAGGACGCTCCATCTCCGCCGACCAAGGAGCATCAAGGAAAGATGCGGAAGTTAGTAAGGGAGAAGTTCGACGAGGACTTTGGAAACATCATTGATCCTGGTTCCATCGTTGAGATTCGCCTGGACATTCCATCCTGGAACCAACAAGGACTATATATAGTCACGATTCACGAACCCGTAGCCGATCCAGATGCCGCAAAGGTGGGAGATCCCCTGGGGTATACAGGATTCACCAGGGTAAAGAACGCGACATTCCATGCGCGACATGAAGGGTCTCACAAGGGTCTGGCGATTGGAATAGCAATGGGTCACGGCAAGAGCAGGATAGCTACCGTTAAAGGCGAGACCGTTGCGTTCTCTAGAAAAGAACTGGAAGAGTTTCAGAAGTCCTGGAAGGAACAGGGATGGGTTGAGGTTGGCTACAATCCAATCCGGAGCTCAGAATTTGTTGATCTTACACCAGGGGATAATTATCTCCGGCCCCTGGCCAGTGCGAAAGAAGCCATCAATGTAGGCGACCGGGTTTATGTCAAAGACGCCAAGCATGGAGCAGTTCCAGAGTTTGATCGTGAAGCAGGAATGGTGAAATACTCCCAAGCTTTGGATGTAGATGATACACGCTACATGGAGTTAGCCCAGGATCCAGAAGCTAACCAGGCCGAGCTCCAGGAGATGGTCGATAAGGCCGCGAAGGATGCCGGGTATAACATCAAAGCATGGCATGGAACTCCGGATGCTAGGTTTCTTAAAGAGGATCCGGTATTTAGGCAAAAACCGTGGAGGGATAATAATGTTCAATGGTTTTCTAAGGATCGCAGAACTGCGACAACCTATGCTGATGACACAAGAGCATTTGATTACCAGGGGGCGGAGCCTCGCACATTTCCTGTTTACGTCTCAATTCAAAATCCGCTAACCATCGATGGTGAGGGCAAGAAGTGGCGTGAAGTTCAAGAGCCTGGCAAGACAACAAGCGTTATCCAGGATGCTCTTAACCAAGGGAAGGATGGAGTTATTATTTCCAATGTTCGAGATGACTATCAAACAGGAGTTGTTCCTGGGGATAAGCCCACAACCACTTATGCTACATTTTCATCAGAACAGATAAAGTCATCAGACCCCATCACCCGTGACGAAGACGGTGCTATCATCCCACTTTCCGAAAGGTTCGATCCAGAGCAACCTTCGATACTGAGGACACAAGCCCTGGCGGGAGAGAGGGGCATGAGTCCTTCTGAGAAAAACGCGCTTTTAAATATCGTTTCTAAGGAGATCAAGCGACAAGGATTAACAAATGCCGCCAATTATGTAACGTCCTTTTTCTTTAACGTCCCTCCAAAAAATCCATTAAACAGCTTTATTAACAGTGAAAATGTTCACTTGTTTGAAAAGTATAGGGATAATGTAAGCAATCATTTTCAAGATTTAATCGATGATGCTGAACGGTTTTCTAGGTTATCTAAGTCGGATAAAGAAATCGAATTCGACCTAAGATCCCAAGCACTGGACAAGCAATACATGGACCTTGCCCAGGACGAGGAAGCCAACCAGGGAGAACTGAGGAAGCTCGTTGAAGGCGCAGCCAAGGAAGCTGGATACACGATTAGGGCATTTCATGGTTCCAGGAGGATTGACCGGATAGGAGATCGCCTGAAGAAAAGCCGGGCCACAAGTGGACCGATGCCGTTCTTTACCGACGACCGGCCCATGGCCGAGAGATATTCCAGGGGGAAAGCAGACACCAGCATTGATTATTCGTTAGGCTACGAGCAGCAATTCGTGTTCACATCTGGACCACTCAAGGGGATGGACGTGGGTAATGCCTGGCGGCAAATGTCTACCGAACAACGCAAAGAGATCGCAGACAAGCTTCCCAGGGTGGACATGGAGCGTGATGAGGACGGAGAACCTCTCTCCGAGGATAATTACAAGATAAAGGAAGACGGTAGAACCGGTGTAGCCGATAGGTCTCATTGGGATTGGGAAATAAGACAAAATAGAGGAGACGTGCTTCGGACAGCAGTAGGTGTTTGGCTTAACTCTGGATACATTTTCGGCGACGAGGGAGATTTCCTCAAGGTCCTGGAAGCCGCAGGGATAACAGGCGTCGAATTCAATGATCCGAACGCAGAAATCCCTGGAGTGGTGGATGCGTATATCAAGATGGAGCGACCATTTAACACCTCCGACATTTCCGATGGCGATTTCAATTTTATCCTGGATGCAGTCAAGGGTAAGAGGGCTTCTATAAAGGAGAACTTCGGAGCCGACTCCTGGGATAAGAGAACAATGTCCGGTGCTCGATGGGCAGACACATTTAAAAAAGATCGAGAGGCTGGAACTTCCTGGGCATGGACCACGATTCCCAACTTCGTCGTTAAGGCACTGAAGGAGCTTGGCTATGATGGCGTCCAGGACACTGGTGGCAAACATGGAGGAGAAAAACATGTCGTATACATCCCGTTTGATCCGAGCCAGGTGAAATCCGCCGAACCCGTAACAAAATCACCTGCCGGTAGAATTAATCCTTTATCGAAGAGATTCCAACCTGGTCACGCATCACTATTAAGGTCCCAGGCATTTAACCAGATGATGGGTGATGAAACGGATGCCGAGCTTAAGAGGCTTTATAATGAAGCCCTAAATGAGATGGGTGGATCCAGGACGATAGGAAACCCAGACCTTGCTATGGGAGCAGAGGATCCTGTCATCATGTCGGTTGACGAATACAGGAAAACCAGGGTGGAACCTGAGACCTTTAAGCAGTGGAATAATGATGCCAGGGAGATGGTCGATAACGACTACGAAGGCACAATGGATGCGATCCTTAGATTCGGCTTTGAGGGAGGAACTCTTGATCCAGCAATGACCAGGGCTGCACAGATCATCGTTGCCAATGAAATGGAACTCCCGATGACCAAGGAGCGGAGGCAGCGCCTTCAAAGACTTGTCTGGGCCTACCGGCAAACGGGAACGGAACAGGCCAGGGGATTAGCTTCCAGGAGGGATCCATTCAGAACCAGGGCTGAAAGACATCGTGAGTTCCTGGGAAAGACTATATTTACTCCTCCGATCAAAACCAGAAAGAAGATTGAGAAGGCTAAGACCCAGGCTGAAAAAGACAGGTTACTCAACAAGGATGCTATCCGGATTCAGAAGATTGAAAAGGAACTTGGGAGAATGGGAGTCACATTAGACGACATCTTCCGTGGCGAAGTGGACCTTACCTTGAAGGGCGCAAAAGTTGTTCAAAACATCACTGATACTTACAGTGATAAGCAGAAAAAAGCTTTTGAACTCATGCAGGGTGGGGAGATGACATTTGGCGAGGTTGCAAGGCTTACCGGGTTAAAGCCGGTTGAGCTTAAGCAGATCAAGAGTGCCTTCAAAGAAGAGTTTAAGCGGAGACACTTAGACAAAATCAAGCAGGGGATGAAACTTGAGGACATCGATCCTGGCTCAGACTCATTCGCATTGAAGGCTCAAGTGATAAGCGATGCTGATGCTGAAGCCGAGCTTGATCGGATATTTGAAGCAATGGGAATTGTTTCTGATTCCAAGCAGGGCAAAAAGAAAGTTCGCACCAGGAAACGAACCAGAAAACCAACCAGGCCGGTTGGTGAAAGGACTGACGAAGAATGGGAGCAGTTTAAAGATCGTGAGCCTGGAGAAGAAACCTATTCCCAGGAAACCATGGTCGGCGTTGACCTGAACGATCCAGTAGATGTGGCCAAGATTGGCCGGATTGCTAAATCGGTTGGTTCAACTGCCTTTGACATGGCCTTTGAATACTGGATTAATGGAATCCTAAGCGGTCCTCAAACACACATGGTGAATATTGCGGGAACGGTAGCAAATGCTGGTTGGGATATGACCGTTCAGCGAGGCATGGAGGCAATGATAAATACTGTTCTCCGTAAAGAAAGCGGAGCCCAGGCCGGTGAATTTAAATATCTAATCAAGGGAATTATGCCTGGAATATCCAGGGGAATGCGGATTGCTATGAAATCCTGGGCAACGGAAACCGACATGTTCCGTAACGAAACCCTGGGTGAACCCATTGATTTATCTGAGGGATATATCAAAGGCGAAAATATAAAGTCTGCTATTCCAGGAAAGACTGGAAAGATTATCAGAACTCCTGGCCGGGCATTAATGTTCGCTGACAACTTCCTTCGTGGAGCGATTGCTACCATGGAGGCAGGAGCCCAGGCATACAGGATCGCTAAGTCTGAAGGCAAAACCGGTAAGGAGTTGTCAGCTAGGATTGCCGAATTGGTAAATATACCAGGATCTCAAGCCTGGCAGATGGCGACTGATAAGGCAACTGACATGGCCTTTATGACTGAGCTTAAAAGCAAGGATGAAGGTGGTGGCAGGGTTGAAAATGCAGTTGTTCATATTACCAAGCTTCGAAACTCTGTAAAAATGATGGGACTTGTCATCCCGTTCATTCGGACACCGTTTAACATCTTCCGAGTGGGAATGAGAAAAACTCCCCTGGGAACTGTTAACTTTGCCTGGAGCTTCGCTGAAAAAGGGCTTTTCAAGCGAGAAAAGGGACAGTCAATTATTGAAGCCTATCCGGAGCTCATTCGGGACATGGCAGAACAAGCTATTGCTTGGGCAGCAACAATACTTATTTATTCAGCCGTCGAGGGAGATGAGGACGACGATGACAAGTTCTTCAGCATTACGGGATCCAGGCCCAGCCGTTGGGGAGAGGCAGGAGTCCGGAGAAGAGCAACCGGTGGTGATTATATGATTACTCTGGGAGACATGAAGATTCCTTATGGCCGCATTGAACCAATGGCAACCGTCCTGGGAACAACGGCAGACCTTATTAGGACCACAAAATCCGAGGGAACAGATGCTAGAGCATTGGAGCAGCTTTATGGGTGGATGCACTCACAAACCACCAATAAAACCTTTTTGCGAGGTATTGGTGATATAGTTAAGGCAGCAGAAACCCCGGAACGAATGGGAGGGCATATCAAGAAACAAATCCTTCAGGGAGTGGTTCCTAATTTGATTCGTCAACCAATACGCAATGCCGACGAGCTTGAGCGTGAATGGAAAACCAAAAAAGGATGGTATGATTTGCTTCCTTTACCTTCTGGGGCTGAAGCTAAGATCGATCCGTCAACCGGCAAAGAAGTGAAAAAGGCCGGAACAGCAGCAAGTAGATTTGTTGTTCCGTCTTATTTGGAAACTGAAAAGCTTGGATCCGTTGACCGGTTCCTGGTGAACTGGAACCGCGAGAATCCATCGCAATCCTGGGGACCATTAGCTCCTGACAGAACACTTAACATGGGCAAGGGCAAAGAGCCGATTGATCTGGGACCAAAATCCTATAAATACCTGTCAAAAAGAGCAGCTACCCTGGCCAGGAAGGAATTGTCCGGAGAGCTTTCTCCGCGTAAGATTGAAAATCCCGACGAAGAAATGTTGAATACGATTCGCAAGGCTTTTAATGATGGGCGTCACCAGGCCAGGGAGGAACTCAGAAGGCGACCACCTTCTAAGTTAAAGGAGTAACATATTTAGACACAGAACAAAGATTGACACATGAAGCAGCAACAAGTTGAAAAGTTCCTGGACGAGCACAGCAGCCCGGAAGGGCTACCTCAAGAAACAGAGCAAAGCGCACCAAGAGCTCCGTTCATATCCGGGATGAGGTTAACCAGGAACCAGGAGGATGAGCTTGTTGCTCATGCTTTTGAGCGCCTGGCCGACTTAGAACGTGAACATGGTCGAGTGCTGACTAGTGGATCCGATTGGTATTCCAGCCTGGATGGGGCTGACCTGGACTTGGCGTCTAGGTCATACCTGGGCAAACGCCAACTGTTTAAGCTCATTTATCAAAACAAGATGAATTTCCGCCCTTATCTCCTGGGAGGAATCTTTAAGGAATCAAACTTGGTGGTTCCGATCGCCAGGCGAATTGTTCGTCAGATGGTTGCCAGGGCATCCAGATACTTCTTTGGCTCGGATCCCTGGTTTTCAGCGCATGGAGTTGGCCAAAATGATAAGGTTGCAGCCAAGCAGCTTCAGCGATTTGCAGAGTGGAAGTTCACAGAGGGTGGAATAACTGCTGACATGACCACTGCCTTAGAGAATACCTTCGTAAAAGGGGAGCAGGTGGTGAAGATTAACCACAAAGTCGATGACGACTTTTATACTTCGACCGCTTCCGTAATGGTGGATGAGGAAGGAAATGCCTACCTGGATTCCGAAGGAGGATACATTTACGATACCGACCGGTGGTCTGCTGACCCAGAAAGCGGATCCTGGGTAATGGACCGGGATCCGAGCATTGCCCGGCCAGAGAACTTTACCTGGAGAGATGTCGAAACCAAGAAACGAGCAGTTCATTACGAAGGCCCGGAGATTAAGCCCATTCACGAGCGTGACTTTTTGTTCCCGTTAACGGCAGAGGACATTCACCAGGCGGATTGTGTGGTCCACCTTTACGACATGCCCGTGATGGATCTGGTCGATTACTATCAGCGCCGAGACATGCTCGGCTCAGACGAAGAAAAACGCGAAGCAACGGAGAAGGCTATTGCCTTAATTCGTGGTTTGGCCGAATCCAGGGGGACTCATTCGGCACAAATGAAGAACCTCCCAGAGGTCGAAGAGTCACTTGACCAGGGAGGGGATGAGGAAAACAAGAGCCCCATGGCCAAGATAGCCGAGTTTCACATGACCTTCGATGTCGATGGTGATGGAATCCTGGAGAAATTCATGCTTGTGGTCGAGCGCGACACCAAGCTGCCGATATTTTACGATTTTACCGCAGAATTGACGCCAGACGGGAAACGTCCGTTTGAGATGATGAGGATCAACCCTGTTCCTGGTCGTGCCTACGGAATCGGCGGAATCGAGATGTTCGAGTCCACTCAGAACATAATCGACCTCCTGGTGAACCGGATGAATCACTCTCAGTCCAGGGCTGGTCGGATTGACTTGTGGCGACCATATAACACCGTCGAAGGCGACCGGGATCCAAGTCTCAAGCTTAATTGGGGCCAAACATACACTCCGAAGCCTGGCATTCCGGATTCAGAAATCCTCTCGTCGGTTTATCTGCGAGACGTAAAGAGTAATGAATTAAAGGAATTGTCTGAATACTTCAGTCAGATGGCGATGAACGAGTCGGGCATTCAACATGCAAACGACAACCTGGTTTCCGGCCTTCACTCAACCCAACTTGCAACAGGTATCCGGAATATTGAAGCAGTGGGGAATGAGATGTTCTCATTGTATATTACGCATCTTCGGCCCCAGGTAACGAAAATCGTGAAGAGGGGAGTTTACTGTCTGCTCTATTACATGCGTGAGGAGGAGCCATTTATGTATTTTGAAGGTGACAATGCGATCACGGAATATATTGCTATGCCGGATACTGCCGACTTTGACGTGAATGTCCGGATCCTAATGACCCAGGAGAGAAACGAAAGGATCCTGGAATCCAATGCCCAGGCTGAAGCTCTCCTGGAGAGATTCCGGGCCAAGCCGACTGAATTCCAGGCAATGGACGCACCGATGCTTCTGGAGCAACTCCAGGCCATGCAGATCACAACTGCTGACCAGGTTGCTGTTCCTGGTCCTCAATACTTACCAGGCACACCGGCTATGCCGGAACCTGCTCCCGAAGAACAGGGGCCACCGCAGCCGACCTTATGACCGACAAAACTGAAGAGGATAGAGTTCGCCTAGCAGAATCCGACCTGGTATCAATCGATCGTCTTTTGAATTCGAAAGACTTCGTTGGGTATTACCTTCGACGCCTGGAAGAAAAGCGAGACATCATTGCCAGGGAAGTTCTGGAAAACGACATGTTAACTCCCGAACAAAGAGAGTCGAAGCGGATGCTTTACAACGAGCTTGGTCACATCATCGATATGCCCCAAAACGACAAACAAGCGATAAGAGCCGGTTTTAAAGGCCCGTAAACTTCAATATTCGCCACTGCGCCTGACCCACCGGCTGAATAGCTCACTCTGAGAAAGGCCGGTTTCCTTGCATATGGCCTTGAAGCGATCCATAACGTCAGGCTCAACTCGCATGTTGATTGATGCCCTGGGGATCTCCCTGGGTGGCCGACCGGCTCCTGGGCGAATGCCGCCCCTCTTTGAATCATCTGACATAGATCCAATTCTACAGGAAGTTTGATTTAATGCAATCAATCAATCGAAATGTCTGTCGCTTTATATCCCTTTCGGTAAAGCTTACCTCGTCTCCCACGACCGCATACTTCCAAGTATTTATCGTCTGTTGCGTCCTTAATAGCCCGGTAAGCTGCTGATTTTGATGCCCCAAATTGTTCTACCAGTTTTTCAGTTAATTCACCACCAGAGATCCTGCCACTAAACAGGTTAGCGACAATATTTGGTGGCATGGCAATTCCGGACTTGAGCTCTTTCTGTCCTTCCAGGGCCGCTCTAAATTCATCCAGGTCAAAATCGGGATCATGTTCGTAGATGCCGGTTTCTTCATCAAATTTGACGCCAAGCTCAGGGAGCAATGCTCCATCATTATTTTTTCCTCCACCCAACATTAACTGAGTAGGATCATCGGGATCAACTTGGGTAAGGTTCCATTGTGCTCGAACTGCATTGAGCAAGTTCTTTGAGTTTCGCCCAAATGAAGCCTTGTCCCAACCGGATGCTTTCTGAGCACCGGCCTTGCCGGTAAGCGAGTGATGGATAATTAAGGCACACCGGTCAGGATTCCCTGTTCTAACTGCCTGGGAAATTAGCCTGGTGACTTCGCGCATCTCTGCATCAGAGTTAAGATCCCTGGCAGTGAATGTATTTAGCGGATCGAGGACCACGATGTCCGGCTGCTCGTCGTCAATCAAACCGGCTACCTGGCGATAATCTTCTTCGGTGGTTAAATCGACATACGCATCATCAATAGTTTCCACTGTATGAATTGCCAGGCATCTTTTTACCAGGGCCATCCTGGAATCGGTTAAATCGTAATGCTTCTGAAGGCTTCGAAGATCCTGGCTGAGTCGCCGGTTATTGTTTTCTGTTTGAATGATTAGCCACTTTTTTCCCCTGGCATGAGATTCGATTCCCAGGAATTGTTCTCCCAGGATACAGCAAATAGCCATCTGGAGGACCATCCTGGACTTTCCAACTCCTCCTGGTCCCAGGAAGCTGACCATGCGACCTGCTGCCAACATCCGGTCTCCCAGGTAATTGTCTGAATCATCGAAGGTCATCTTCAATAACTCATCGATGTTTCTAACCGTGAGGTTGCTTTGTCTCTTTGGAGTGGCCAATTCAATCGACGCCAAGACATCCGTATGAGTGGCCCCATCTAGGATCCAATCGTTCAGGTCTTTCACTTCAGCAGGAGGAGCCGTGAACATAATTCCTTTACGAATGCCCATTAGACCTTCGCACCACCTCTCATTGCCATTCATTTCGCCTTCCTTGGCCGGTGGGTCGTTTTGGCAATAGGCGATGATGTTGCCCCTGGTTCGACCGATTAAAAGGTCCTGAACGAGATCTGTGGCCGAGCAGGAGCGTGTTACCGCACATGGCGGCAGCATGTCGGGCATCGTGTCCACCTTGAGGGCATTAAGAAACGCCAGGCAATCCCATTCACTTTCAAAAAGCGTTAATGGTTTGGAGTCGTTTTTAACGTCACCTATCTCCCAGGCAGTAACCGGTCTGCCTCCACCCAAATATCGCCAGTCGTTTTCCTCATCCTTGAAATGAGCGTTAATAACATTTCCCTGGTTGTCATGGACCGGCAAAGCAAACCGATCATCCCAGACACCAATCAGCTTCTCCTCAACCAACCACTGAACAAACTCTGGCCGGTATCCCCTCCATTCGGCCAGGCGCTTTACGAAGGATTCGTCGAATATTCTGACGCACTTTTCCCAATCAAATTTCGAAGCCTCTTTTGCGACCTCAAGTGTTTCCAAAGCCTTGGCTAAAGCAGCAGATGTTTTCTTTCCTCGCTTAAGCTTTGGCTTTGGTGGTGGCCATTCAATCCCGGCCATGCCGAACCACTTTTCCCTGGCTTCTTTTTGCGATAACCCATGCAGCCTCGCCAGGAAGTCTATTTCGTCACCGGCTTTCTCGCCGGTTCCAAAATCCTTCCACTTCCATCGACCATCGACCTGGATGACATGAAAGCTCCCTTTCTTCTCGTCCGGGCGGAAAGGGGATCTCACTAACTTCTCAGTAAAGCAATGACCATAGCCATTTGAACAGAGAACATCCTTTAGTGATGCTTTTTGTCTGGCAATATCGATGGCTTCTTCAATGGTCATTTTCTTTTCTTTCTCAGTAGCGCCCCAATAATTTTTGTAGCTGCATCGCGGGATTTAACTTCCGTAATGTCCACATGAAATCGCTTAAGCAGAGCTATTTGCTTTTCTGTCGGTGGATCTGATTTTTCAGGCTTCAGGTCAGCCAGGCTTCGGCCAACCCACCGGCCAACCTGGACAAGGGAAAACACTCTTTCCTTTTTGCGTTTTGCGGCCCGGAGCTTTGCTTCCAAAGCGCGAATGCGTTCAGCTTCCACATCCCTGGTCGCTTCTCCCAGGGCTTCTCCGCGATCTAAGCGATCCATGATGTCGGCCACTGACTCATCGTTTGCTCCAAAAAGATGAGGAGCCCTTATTAACCGGTGCTTTTCGTGTTCCCACAGAAAATCCAGGAGAAGCAAATCCTTCTTCCCAGGACAAATCCTTGTGCCGCGACCAACCATTTGTGCAAACAGGGGAAAGCTCTTGGTTGGCCTCAACGGGACCACGCAGGAGATTTCCGGACAATCGTAGCCCTCGATCAAAAGCGAGGCATTGCAGATCGCCTGGAACTTGCCGTCACGAAAATCCTTAAGCAACGGTTTCGACTGTTTCCCTCCCTCAACATGCCTGGCGCTCATTCCTGCCAAGGACAATTCCTCCGCGAACTTTTTTGAAGTGGCCCGGAGGGGAAGAAATACAATCGTTTTCCGGTCACCGGCTTTTTCAACGACCATCCTGGCGGCTTCCTTCAGGAAAGGGGAGAGAGCATTGTCGATTCCGTTAAGAGCATAGTCGCCACCGGAATTTCTGACATCAGCAATCCGAACCTTCAAAGGGCAGGAAGCGACCGTAATTGAGGAAAGCCACCCTTCATTAATCAGATCCACAAGCTTCGATTCGTGAGCTATCTTCTGAAAAGTGTCTCCCAGATCTTTGCCATCCGCCCTGGAGGGAGTCGCAGTCACTCCCAGGAGCTTTGTCCCCTGGAAGTAATTGACCACCTCCTGCCAGGATTCAGCCGCCACATGGTGGGCTTCATCCACAATTACCAGGCGAAAATGGTCAGTTGGCCACCTATTCATGCGCTCCTTGGAAAAGCTCTGAATGGATCCGACGACGACCTGAGCAGACGAAGACGCAATTTGTGAGCCCATCTCGATCTCAGCATCTATCCCTTGTGATCGAAAAGCCTCGGCTGCTTGATTGATTAAGTTCTCCCGGTGCATCAGCGCCAGGACCCTTTTCCCGGTTTTCAGGCATTCCTCGGCCACTTTCACAAAGCAATACGTTTTCCCTGCTCCCGTGGGAAGGATTGCCAAGACGCGATCTAGCGTCAGAAAGTCGTTAAGGACCCCGTAAACAAGGTCCTTTTGGTAATCTCGCAGCCCCATTAGTCGTCCTCCTCTAGTTCAGACCTATTACGCAGGACGGTTTTGACACCGTGATCTCCCATTTTGGCCATGAGAGCAAATAAGGTCATCGTGATTACCTCCTTTTGAGAATACACCGTAGTCGATGCCACCCTGGTCGAGGATGCAAAACCGGCTTCAGGGACGCACAGCATGTAAATCTGATACTCAATTCCATCCCCATCCAGGCAATCCCAACCGGCTGAAAATCCGGTGAGAAATCCGCCTTTTTTGAGCCGGATTTTCATTCCTTTGATTTCACCAGGAATATCCCAATCGGCATTCAATCCGTTTTCAAAAAAGCCGGTCGTGGTAGTGATCTCGAAAGGTGTCATTTATGCTGCCCCCCTCGTTTTGATTTGGTCCCAAAAATCGACACTCTCAGGAGCAGATTTGCTGATGATCTTGTAGACCGGATTCCTGGGCAAAAAGCTCACCAGGCGATCGCACCTGCCGGTGAATTCCAGGGCTCCAGAAAGCTCAGATTCGGCCAGTGCAATTCCCCATGTTCGTGGATCATCTGGTTCGCCCACCACGATTCTGGCACGTTTCACGATTTCCCTGGCGCTGAGAACGCTGCCGTGTGGGAGCGCAGAGATGGCTTCCCTGGCCTTATCGATCCAAAGGGAAGTCATGCAGCGACCTCCTCTTTTACTACCCTTTTTACTACCCGGATATTTTTCCCCGATTGGGGAAGGGTTGTAACTCGTTGATTGAGATGGTGCTCGGAACAGGGATCGAACCTGCACAGGGTTGCCCCCACAAGATCCTTAGTCTTGTGGGAGTTTATTCTGTAAGGAATTTTTAGGTTGTAAATAGGGGAAAAATGGGCGTTTAAGTGCTGTAAGAGTTTTTTATTTCTATTTTTACTACCCAAATTACTACCCAAATATAGCCTATGAAAATTAAAGGATTGTATCAAAAACGTGAGTTCTGGTATTTCCAGCCTTCGGCTAAAGGTCTTAAGAAACAACCCCCACCCATTGCTCTCAGAACTAAAGATTTTGACGAAGCTCTTCAAAAAGTGATCGAGCTTAAGGGCGTCGATTTTCAAACCTCCGGAAGAAGCATTTCTGAATGGTTCGAGATCTATCTGGATGACCGTGAAAGAGGAAATCACTACGCTCCGAATGTGCGATACAACGTGTCCAAATCGGTCCCCAAATTTTTCGATTTTATCGGTTCCACCAGGAAGCCCGAAAGCATCTCCAAATCCGATGCCATGGACTGGTATAATGAACTCAATGACGGGACCCGTTCCGCTTCCTCGGCTCATGGATATATTCGATACGCCAGGGCGTTTTTCACATGGCTCCTGGATAAGGAAATTATCACCGTCAATCCGTTTGCCAGGCTGAAGCTCCCGACACCGGCTGACACCAGGAGAAACGAATTCCTGGAGCCAGAAGAAAGGGATCATCTGCTTGAGGTTGCAAAAAACAGCAAAATCACGTTTCGAGATGAAATGGTATTCGTGCTGCACATGGGATTTTTCGCCGGAATGAGGATTAAAGAGATCCTTAATACCAAGTGGAAGTGGTTGTCCCTGGCCGGAAAAGGCAAGATTCACGTCATGAACGAAAAGCAGGAGCCTGGTCCTGGGAGATCCTTCACTACGAAAAACAAGAAAGAGAAGAGGATCCCCATGAATAGTAAGCTTCGAGACTATCTTAAAACCCTGGATCGCGGAAAACCGGAGGAATATGTCCTGTTTCCCGAAAAGGGATCTCAAAGTCATAGAACCAGGGGACATAGGTGGGATTGTCGTGGATCCTGGGAAAAGGTTGTCCAGGAGGCAGGTTTTCCAAACTTCAGCCCTCACGGCATGAGACACACCTTTGGCTCGCTCCATGCAATGGCCGGGACACCGGAAACCAAGATCATCCAGTGGATGGGATTGACCAGGGACGTTTTTGACAAACACTACGCAGGACTCTCCGATGATGATGCTGACATGGACCGGATATAGTTAAGCGAAGCAGTAAATAGATCCGAACGTGGCACAGGTTGGCTTTCATTAACCGGCAACCAGAGGTGGATGTTGGATTTGAAGCCGTCCTTATCCATGCTCTCTTTGTCATAATATTGAGCCACTGGCTCATACGGATCCCAAAATACATTTTTAACCAGGTATATTTCTTCCTGGGTGGGGAGACGGTTTTTGCGCTTACGGGTTTTCCCCTTAACT
>Ga0163179_10000986_pt1 | contig 20400 bp, 4 predicted proteins | sample AtlANTMetagenome_FD_109643 | JGI IMG/M metagenome (GOLD analysis project Ga0163179, IMG submission 109643) | Marine eukaryotic phytoplankton communities from the Atlantic Ocean - Atlantic ANT 2 Metagenome | ecosystem: Environmental > Aquatic > Marine > Oceanic | place: North Atlantic Ocean... | reverse complement strand
TCAATCCAAAAGCTTTTCCTAATAAGCCATACTTCAACCCAAGAACAGTATGAAATCCCATTCTTGCGGCACCTGCACCTGCACCTACAAGACCAGTTCCACCCCCTGCTGCCAGTCCACCTACATAACCGTATGCTCTAACCATTGTGTTAGCATGAAACATATTTGCTGTTTTTGTTAAGAAGGTTATGCCAGCTTCTCCTCCAGGAACACCATGTCGCATTAGCTTAACAAGGTTACTCATTATTAACTTTTTGTATGCTGGCAATACTGCTTTTGTAGCTCCTGCTCCGACATTCCTAAGTATTGCTGCATAAATCGCTCTAGCTTGAGCTCCACCTGCCACAGTTGTAGTCTTAAGTATTGTTTCCACAGCAGCTCTTCCAAGTACATGCTCTCCGAAAGCTTTTGCTATAGCTAAGCGTTGAGCAACTGCACCTTCAACAGCCATAGCAGATCTTAATGCTGCTGCTAATGCATCGTCTGCAGCAGGAGCAATAGTTCTATAGCCACCACCACTTGCAGCCCATTTGAATACATTAGAGCCTGACACTCCTCCTACCCAGGGAATATTTCTTCCACCCCAAGCAACAAGACTACTAGGCAATACTTTACCTGCAGTCCAAGCACCCATTCTTCCCATACCACCAAGTAATTTTCCAGTTGCCCAGAAAGGTAGTTTAGCTGCTCCCATTACTCCCCATTTTCCGATGAGGGGAACGGAATATAATCTTCCTCCTACCGCAGTAGCTCTTGCTGCTAGCCCTGTTGGTGGAAATACACTTAACAATAAAACTCCAGTTGCCAGCAAACTCATTGTCACTGGGTTTTCCATAACCCATCTAGTCCAACCTGTGATTGCTCCGATTGCCCAAGGCTGATCTTTTGTATAAGAAAAGAAATCTAACCTGTAGTCTTTTGACTCACCTATTTGTCTTAAATTGCCATGCTCCCATCTTCCGAAATGCTTAAGTTCAGGAGAGTTAAGCATCAAAGCTCCAAGTAGATGATGGGTAGCTTTGAAAGAATGCTGCTTTGATGTGAAAGCAGCATCCATGCCTTTTCTAACTTGAGCTAATTCAGCTCCAAAAGACTGAACTACTATTTCAGCCATATCACCTCGACTATTCCAACTAACATCAGTAACTCTTCCACTAATTAAAACTTCTAAATTATCTGGGTTATTTGAATAGCCAGCTCTTAGCTGAACGTTTAAACCTGTTCTAAGAACAATAGCTCCAAAAGGTTTGCTTTTTGATGACTCTGCAACTCTATCTCCAGAATAAGTATCATCTGATGTTATTGGAGTATTGCTAACTTGCTTCGTTTCTTTGTCTCCGTCTTCTTTTCCTTTTCCAGAAATGTAATAGTCTAAATCCGTTATTACATGTCTTTTAGTTCCATCTAAAGTTCCAGCTACATTTTGTAATGTAATTGTAGCTGTAGTAGCAGGTTGTTTTCTGCTGCTATGAACTGTAAATTCTTTAACACCGTTAAAAGAATAAAAATCATCTAAATTCAACCATCTACTTTCAAACTCATCCTCCTCAACAAAGAATAGCTTAAAAGTAGGAAAAGCTCTTCTCATACATATCTTTTCAGCAGTTATGTCTCTGGAAGAATCGATACATAGTTTTTCTATTTCTTTTTCTCCATATACATGCGTATAAGAATCCAAAGTAGCTAAAGCAGTATCAGAAAGCTCTTTAGATAGATCATCTTTAGTTTTAATTAGATCGCCTTGATAGCCAGCTTTAGAACCAAACATTTGTTCTATTGATCTTATTTTTGTTCTTAGTTTTTCATAATCTTCGATTTCTGCTCTTGATGTATAATGAATACTTGTATCGTAGTTTGAGAAAGGGGTATCCATTTTGATATCTGTGTTTGTTTTATTAAATTCTAAATTGCTTATTTCAGAAACTTTTTTAGAATCTGCTTTTTTCTTTTCATAATGCTTAGACATTTCTTCATAAGCTTTATGCTTCACAGCCTTTTTAGGATCTTTTTCCTCATTAGCCTGTCTAAAAGCTTCTCCAGTAGGACCTAAAGATATCCAATGCTTTTTTGCTGTATGGGAAAGTGTTCCCCCACCTTTGGAAACCGTTCCTCCAGAAACCTTATCACCAGTTTTGGCATCCAAGAGATCTAAATCATCTGTTCCTTCCCAATGAGAAGTTATTGCGGTTCCCTTCATCATGCTGGTACCACTTTCTCCGCTTTGCAATGCAGAAATAGTAATTCTTCCAGTACCGCTTTCTCCTCTTTTTTCTTTTCCTGGATGCCCAAAGATATCGTTCAAATCATTGATCCCATCTTTTTGCATTTTTTTCATAAAATCTCTTGGAGCTTTTATATACTTTGACAAACTCTTTGAATAAGATTCTTCGAAAGCTTTTCTTCTCTCTGAAGGTGCGTCTTGGTAAATATTCCAAAAATAAAAATCTGGATTAGTTACATTCATATCTGATGGATAATATGGATGATGAGGTAAATCCATATCTGGGTAAGCACCTAGCCCAGGGTAATCATGAACCCCATAACCTGCATCATATAATTCCATCAAATCATACTTCTGCAGAAACTCTATGTTGCTCAACATATTGTCTGCTAATTCCATTAGCATTTTTTTAACATGAGATATTTTATTATTTTCCCATGCTGAATTAACTTTAAGTGCATTTAAAAACGCACTAGGTTCTAAATTCTTTCCTTTGTTTAACTGATCTGTTCTTGAATTGGGATCAGCTCTAAATGCTAAGTTAGCTCCCTTGGCTTTACTTTTTGCTTCCCCAGCTATACTTCTATCTGTTTCATCATAGTAATCAGTCGGAGCTACGAGCCAATAAAAAGTATCATCTAGTTGTGGATAGATTCCAAATCTTTTTATATTAGGCTGAGTCATATAAGAAGGTCTACCTGCTACACCTTCTTCATTCTTTGGGCGTAAATAATCTCCCAGGAATTGCAAATGTTCATTTATTACTTGTTCTGTAAGTCCAAAATCAGCAACTACAAATGTTTGCATATAATGGTTTGTGCATAATTGGATTTGTTCTCTTATTATAGTTTTGTATTCTTCTGAAGCTTTTATAAAGTCTGCTTCTATTTTAGTTTTAATATTTGGATTAAAACGATTAAACCATTTCCAATCTACTGATCCATCTATATCGTTAAGACCTAGTTTATTTTCTTTCCAAACTTTATCTGTGATTCTTCCTTTTTGGAATATGGCAAAAAGATCATTATTTCCCCAATGGCTTTCTTCTGTGTGCCATGTTCCGTCTTTTTGTTGAACCCAATTATAATTTTCATCTAAATAATCATTCCAAGCTTCAGGCGTATCAGTCATTGAGGTAAAGTTTCCACGTCGCCACAATTGAAATTTCCCAAGAATATGGGCATGTTGCAGGAATTCATAGCGCATTGATCTTTGATCTATAGTTATTGCTTTATTTGGGTCTGCAGGAGAAAACAATCCGCTTCGCACTGTTTTTCTTGTCTTGAATTTTGGATCATTAATTATTTTATTGGCTTCTTTTGCATCGCCTATAATAAATTGGTTTAGCTGTTTAGCATCCATTGCTCCTACAGTATCCCTAAACCAGTTGCCAGCCCATTGATTCACAAAGAGGTTTGCAAGCCACATGTACATCCAAAACAAATAGTTGGAATACATTTTCCCTTCAATCGGAAGATCATAAAGTTTTTCTTTTACAAATTCTTTATCAAAGGATCCAGGTAGATTAGTATCATGTTCAGCTAAAGCATATCTTGAAAATCTAATTATATTTTCAAGCATATCAAAATATGCTTTCTCCTTTCTTCTGAAAGGAGTCATACCTGTCAAACCTTGTGCAGTCAAAGTATCAATTGGCCATTTGTAATGATCAAATATTCCTGTAACATCAATTACTAGTCCTGCAGCGGATTTATTATTAACTTTAGTCCTAGTTATTTTTTCATCTTGATATTTTTCTCTAATTCCAGGGGCAGCCAATTCTTTTGAAGCCCAACTAACATGGGCTCTTTTACTGTTAAAATCTTTAAAATATTGTCTAATTCCATCTATTGGAATACCATATTTTCTTCTTCTGTACTTTTCCGTTGGTTTTAAAGAATTTTCTTTCTTTCCTGGATCAGAAGTCTGAATGGTATCAAATAAAGCGCCTTTACTTTTAAACCCTGGTTTCATTCCAGTTCTTTTCGCAAACTCTAAAGCGAATTGACTTTTATCGTATTCTGATTCTGCGCTAGAGTAAATCCTTCCTTCAGAAATAAAATCTCCAGAAAAGCTTACCAATATTTTTTTCTCACCCTTCTTAAGACTTTTTTGAAGATTTTCAATATTTTTATCCCAGTCTCCTTCGGGTGAATAAGTAGTAGAACTAATTGTCCTGCTTTCACTAACAGAATTTATTGTTACACCTCCATCATTATCTTTTGTGACTATATGGGTTTTCCCAAAGGTATCTATCATTATCCTTAAATTTTGCTCATTTGCTTCTTTATCTGTAAGTTCTCCAGTATTTAGTAATTTATGTAAAACTTTTTTTCTTTTCTCTTCTTGTGATGGACCAACTTTTCCTGACATAATAATATTTTCTGTAACAAAAGGATTAGTTTCTGAAGAGAGTAATTGTATTATATTAGTTCCAGGAGAACCTTCTCTGGTAGCATTTGTAGTAGAAGTAATTGCAGACCTTTTATTTAAGTCTACATGTGTGTTAACTCTTCCCTTGGTATTCGCTTCAGAATTATCAGAAGCTTCTTTTGTAAAGGTGACGTCATTAGATTTAAACGTTCCAAACAATCTAGTTATGAATGAATCTATAGAACAAGTCCAGCAATCAGGAATGCTTCTAAAGCTTCTTGAATTTTGTTGAAGTAGTGACCTAACTGACTCAATCATAGTACCAGTAGTACCTAACCCATCAAGCAATCCAGATGCACCTTGAGTGTCAGCAAAGCTGACAATTTCAAAGTTATATTCAGGTTCGATAGAACCTAAATGTTGATGAGTTGGAAATTCATGAGATAAGATCGGGATCGTCGCAACAATATGTCTTAACCCTCCAGAAACACCTGTGACAACTCCTCTTTCCTTGATGAGTAAACCATGAGCTTTGTTAGGATCATTTAGCAATGAGGGGTCCATTCCCAAAATTTGAAAATGACTTCTTACGCCATCAAAGTTAAAGTTTGAATTTTGAATATATACTGCATAACTTTTTTTCCAAACGTTAGTAATCATTTCATTACTTTCATAAGGAGTCCAACCGTCACTTCTTAATGTAGTGATAGTCGCTATTATCGCTCTTTCGTCTGCATTTAATTTATCCCAATCACTATTTTTTATTCCATTCTTCTTATAAGGTATCTTTGCATCTTCAGGCAGTACTGCTTTCTTTTTATCTAAATCTTTTTCACAAATATTTTTATCACTTACTCTTCTTTTTAAAAGCAATTCATTGAAATTAACTTCTTCTTCCTTCTCTCTCGTTTCATCTTCTGTCATCTCTTCCTCTGTAAGAGGAGATTTGCTTTTTCTTGCTACTGATATTGGGTGGTTATTATAAGCATAACTTGCAGAGTATTGATCTTGCTGCAAAAACAAGACTACCTTTTTCCCATATGCTTCACTTTTAAAATTAGTAACATCAAAATGTCTACCACGAGCATAGACCCAATACTCGTCTTCTGGTATTGGGTCTCCAATTTTAATACCTCCGCCACCAGCAGGTGGTGCATAATCTTCATGCTCTGGATCGAGACTAGTTTCATATTGAAACTTATCCACACGCCATGGCTCTAAATTCCACTTTTGAAATGTTTTCCATTTTTTTGCATCACACCATATCCATCTTCTGTACGCACCACTAATGTCATAATGAACAAATCTATGAGCATAAGTTCCAATACCTCCTTGAGGTATTTTGTCTGCTTTAATAAGTTTTACTAAAGTTTCATGTATTTTCCATACTGGAACTTTGTCTCCAGTATCAGTTACAGCTGATATATCTGCAGCCATTCCAGCGCAATGGTGACTACATTCTCTTGTTGATGAAAGGAATATTTCTTTTCCATTATTTAATTTTTTCTGTATATGTAATGGAAGTCTTAGCCCTCCATTAGGGGAGACAATTACACCAACACCACCGCCAAATTCACTTTCAAGTTCAGCTTTTATAACTTCTAAAGCATCTGCCAAATCTTTTAAATTGCTAGCTACTTTTAATCTTTCAGGATCATACTTATATAAATTGTAGAAATAATTGTCTTTTGGAAGTTTAGCACTTCCACATGCTTTTTCTTTAGGATCTTTTGCTGTTGCATATTTATCTTTTTCTATAACCAAATTTGTAGCTTGAATGGAAAGATCTCTACCTCCCATTTTTCCCCATCTCTCAAATTCTCTATGAGAAAAATTCTTGCTATATCTTCCTTCTTTTGTTTTTGCTGCACTTTTTGGTGCAGGATCTGTACACAAAACCTCAGACATAGATCTTTGCAACTCTATCCAAGGGTCTCTTCTTTCTGACCCATAAAGAATTTCAAAATGTAAATGAGGTATTTGTTTGTCATCATTTGTACTATCACCTCCAGCGAAACCAATGACTTCGCCTCTTTCTACAATTTGTCCCTTTTGTACTAATAAATCATTCGCATGCAATCCAGAATAAACACTACTAATAGAATGCTTAAACTCTACGCCCCATGTTTCTGCAAGGGTATCTCCTTTTCTATGCTCTATAACTACTGTGTTCCTGTTATCTGATATATTTCTTACATACCCCCGCTCTATGGCAAAAACTGGTGCTCCATCAGTGACCATACGATCTTCATTTTTTATGTCTATCCCACTGTGAATAGTTTTACTACCATGAGCTTTCCATGCATCTGTATCAACCCCTTTACCATGTGTTGAATGGTCCAGATCTTTTTCTTCGAAAGTTCCATAACCATTAATAAGCTCAGCAGCTCTAAGGGGAGGATGCCATTGGTACGCAAGCATTTCATCTTCCCCTCTTAATGAACCACTCCATGAGGTATGCCTATCCCCTAAAAGAGTAACAGTAATTGTTCCTTCAATTGCTTGTGTTTGGCTTTCTATGTATTGCATGGTCGTTGGGTCTAGCTGTATGTAACCCATTTCACCTAATGATTTTTGACCACTAACTTTTTTATCAATACAATGCAAATAAGTTGGAATGTCTACTGGCGCTACTGTATGAATATCATGAGGATTGTTTACCATATTATCTACAATAAGATGTTGTTCCGCTCTCATGTGCTCTGAGAATCTCTCATTAGCTCTTTTTGGAACTTCGTCTACATAGGTAGTAAGCTTTTTTGCTTCTTTTGCTTTTGGTTTGCTTTTATAATTTTTTTTAGCTTTATCTAATTTCTTTTCTCTATTTATATTTTTAGGATCTAATAAAGTAGCTTTCTTATAATCAGGCTCTAAACTTTTCTTTCTTGCTTTTAATATTTTGTTTAATCTTGGAGAATAGTTTAAAGCTCTGTAATCATCATAATATATATAAGTTCCATGCCCGTAGCTTAACATTTTGCTAATTATTTTATCTCTAACTTCATTTGGTAAAGCGCCAGTATGTAATCCTTGGACTATACCTCTACCCGCTTCTTTTCCATAGGTGAAATCCCACCAAAGAGGTTGCTCTCCAAATCCAGTCTTAACTTTTCTTCCTTCGCAAAAAGCAGCAACATCTACTCCAAAGGATAGAAACAATTCTCTTTGCTGAATAGTATTCATATATCTTACATAGATATTAGAAAGAGATGGGTCATGTACAAATTGTGAGGGTTCCATCATGTCTGGCAATGGAGCTAAATCAAATACTTGTCCATAATGAGTTTTGTATAATTGTTCTAAACTATAAGTTGCTTGCCCTTTTTGCTTTTTTGTAACTTGATTAAATCTTTTATATCTGCCTTTCCCCCTGTTAAGACTTCCCATTCCTTTTATTTTGTTTATTTTATAGAATTTTTCTAAATCATATTTAGTCCAAGGTAAATCCATATCTTGAGACTCAAATCTTGGTCCAAAAGTTTCGATTGTTTTTTGTGTAGCTTTCTGTTCTGCAGGCCTTACCTCTCCTTGAGGTTGTTGTATTTTTATATCTTTAGCTTGCTGGCTTCCCCCTTCTACAAACAAGGGTCTAGTTTTCCATTCTTTTCTAAAATAAAAATTAACGTTATAAGGAAAGTAGTTGAACCATCTCAATTCTATCTCTGCTATGAAAGATCCTGGATGACCTTTCATAGATGAAACATTTAAAGAAGTCATAGTGTAAGCCATCTTTTGCCATACGGGCCAATTGGGCACTATTGATTCTCTTAAAAATTGATTCTCAATCCAACAAAAAGGCGAATGTCTGAATTGAACGACAAGCCTGTGTAAGTGCAATAATAGATCTGGAGTAAATACAACGTTTAAGGAAACGTGACAAACTCCATGTCCGCTAGGAACTTTTGTTGATGCTTTGGTTCTCAGTGTTTTCCAAGACCAAACCATGTCTTCTTTAACTACTGTAATCTGAGAAGGGGGTATATGTAAGATTACGTCATTAATTTTAAAAACAAAATTAGGGTCGGTTGCGCCTGCAAGCTGATTCCATTCTTTCGAAGAGGGATCAAAGTTTGGTACGTGTTCCCAACTTTTATCTAGTACACTCATTATTCACCAATAATTCTATCTATATAGTTAGGCGTTATAGGCCTTCTTGTATCGTTAAGTATAACCGAAGACCTACCTCCCATGCTAGCTATAAAGTTTGACATTTCTGAACCACCAGACAATGACATTGCTTGACCTCTTATCTGGTATGAATTTCTTTTTTCAAGATAAGTACTGCCAATAGAGATTGGCCTATCAACCATATTTATTTGTTCAGAGCCTCTAAAAGCTTCTGGTTCTTGCCCAACTTGTCTATTTAAATTACCCTGAGCAATAGCAGAAGAAACTCTCCAGTCACTAATTTCGCCTGGTTGAAGGAATGGAGTATCACTATAGCCTTTCTCTCCTACTGCACTTCCTAAAGCTATTGTTCCAAGTGCACCTAGCATCAAAGGTCCAAGAAGTTTACTATCCATTCTTGCAGCAGCAGAGTCAACTCTTCTGGTTATAGCTGAAATGCTATCTTGTATTTGCCTTACTTTGGAATAATCATCTCTCATCATAGAGCCTCTTATACTCTCTCCATCTCTTACAATGTGGTTCCATATCTTTAAACTATTGCCTGAGTCCAGGTTTGCTACTCCCATCATTTCACGTTGACTTTTCATTCTATCTAAGCCTATGTCACTTGCCGCAGCTATACCTTTTCTTAAAGCTCCCATAGCTTCTCTTCTTTGAGTACTTGTTCCTTCTGCAAATATAGCTCTTACATTCTCTTGCATTTCTCTGCTTGGCAAGCCAGATACATCGACAGAGCTTACAATACCTGCTTCACTTCTAAAAACAGATTGCTTAAATAATGCTTCTATCAGACTAGTATCACCTTTATTTCTAAAGGCATGAGCAAATGCTGTTTCAAATTTATGTGCAAACTCTATTGCAACAGGAGTTTTCTTAGATTTTATAGCTGCAACTTCTTCTACAACTGCTAATAAAGCTAAAGCAGATTGACCTGCTTTTTTCCCTTCTACGCCCTCTACACTATGCATTACTCCTAGCCTTGCAGAATCTAATGCAATATCTAGAGAACCTATTTCTTTAGCATAGAATTCTTTTAATGCTCCTTCTAAAATAAATTGTTTCCCACTCATTGCTCCTGCTGCTATATCTTTAGCCATTACTTTTAATCCTGCTTTAGCTTCTTCCATCATTACTGTAGTCTTTGCAGAAAATGCTAAGTCTTCATATCTCATCCTAGATTTAATAGAAGCATCTTTTAACATTTCCCCTTGTCTTTTATTAGAAACAAACAATTGATAGAAATCACCATCAAAGTCCCCAATCATTCCCGCTGCTTTTGAAAAGTTTATTTTCAAACTTTCCTTACTATGAGTATAATGAACTTCTGCAACCATATCTGGAAAGATCATTCTTCCTTTACCTTGACCTGCAAAATGCGAAATATTTTCTGCCATTTGACTAAAGAAATTTAGTCTTGCTCCTCTTATAGCATTAGTAGTAGGAAGCTCTGCCATAGCTGCAAAGCCACCAACTCTTTCAACTCTACTTCTAAAATGAGCTTTATCCTTTACATTTCTTTCTAAATTTTCTAAAGCTCTATTTCCTACAGCAGTTTCTGTAAATCTTTTAAAAAATTTATCTTCTTGTCCAAAATCATATCTGTAAACAGAAGATATAGCTGTATGTCCAGGACCCAGAATAGGATCTCTTTTGATTATACCTTCTACTCCTCCAAATTTTCCTATTGTTTTTTGCAATCTCCCCTGGTGTCCACTAGCACCACCTTCCATACCCAAAAAGAATGATTCAAATAACTTTGCAGTTTCCTTTTTAGCTGCTCTTGAAGCTGCTGCAGGATTCATTGAAGGTCTTGTTGATGTTCCAGCTATCATTTCATTTTTAGCTCCACCCATGTATTCTCTCATAGCATCTAGAAAACCTTGCCCAGTTGCAAAAACAGCACCTCCTTTTGCAAATTGATTAGCAGACCTAAGAACGTCTGCTCTTCCCTTAGAGATACCTGCAGTTAAATTAGTTCCTGGACCTTCATACAAGCTAACACCAGCACCTGTCATATAAGTTGATCCGCTTAATTTACCAGCTAATGAAGCTTTCCATGTTGAAGTGAATACATCGGCAATAGCCGATCTGAAAGATCCTGCTTGTCTTTGAGCTGCTGCTAGTTCAGAGGTTTGCATAAATTGTGCACTTTGAATAGTTTGTAGATTTGCAGCAAAATCAGCCACCCTTCTTATATATTCATGCTGAACCCTTATTGTTTCTCCACTCTTTCTTATTTCAGCTCCTCTTAAACCTTCAATAAGATCTCCTCCGCCTATATAAATTTGGTTGGCTCCAGCAAACCCTCTTGAGACTCCACCAACGCCAGTTGCTCTATCTCCAAGATTTAACATAAAGCCATGCTTATGCTTAGATAAGAATTCTCTTGTTTTTGCTTCGCTGCCTCCTGCTGCATCAGTAAATGTTTTCCAATCTACTAAAGCTCCTTTACCTCCTGCTGAAGTAGGAGTAACCAAATCTTTATAGAATGAATCTGTAAAGATACCTCTGACTCCTGCCATTGATTCAGAACTCATACCTAAAGTTTTTAATGCTTGAATTTGATCAGTAGCCATTCCCTTCCTAGCCATGATACCAGTCATAAAGTCCGATGTAGCTTCAACTGAAAGCCCTAAAGTATTTCTCAATTTATGAGATAAGAATTGAAAAAATCTAGGCTCCATTGAGCCTAAAGTAGATCTGTATGTAGAGGTTGGAGTTCCTGAAACAAAAGTGCCAGCCCCTAAAGCAATTCCTTGCTCTGCTTGTCTAAACAGATTGCCAAAGAATCTTTCTCCTTTGTCTCCGTAACCTTCTCTAATTGCTTTTTCAACAGAACCTCTATTTAAGCCATATTTGCTATCTATTCCCATTTGCATTATTCCTCCGAATACATACCCTCCAGCTTGAGCTGATACACCTGGCATACCTCCTAAAGCTCTAGCGGATTCTCTAGCTACAGACAGAAGAAATTTACTTTGTTGTCCAAGTGCTGTAGCTTCTGCTCCTATATTTTGAGCACCTACACCTCTTGAAATTCTTCCATATAGTCCTTCCATTCCGCCTATCCCTTCCATTCCGCTTTTGGTTCCAACTAATCCTACGCCAGATACCATCTGGTTACCTAAAAATCCTGCAGCTTTGTTAAGCATAGCTCCTTCACTAATCATTAATTGACTCGAAGACAGTCCCGTCTGTCTGAAAAATTTATCTGAATCTAGACCCATTCTTCCCATTAAGTCTCCAGTCATGCTTCCTGTTAGAGGCATTGTTGTAACCTTACCCATTTGTCCAAAAAGTTTTTCCTGCTCACCTGCTCTCGTCATATAGCCAGATATATGATATCTTTTTCTACCCATAGCCATAGTCTCTTCGACTAGTTCAAAATTTAAAGCTTTAAGATCACTATATCTTGGTATTTCCACCATTTTCCTGTCTAGTTCTCCGAGAATAGCTCCTCCACTTACGCCTCTATATTTATTGAAAAATTCAGAAATAGCTTTTTCACCTTCTATTTTAATATTTGCTGGTCCTGCTCCTGCCATTGAAAGTCTTTTTCTTTCAACTAGATCATTTAGCAATGAAGTTGATGATCCTTTTATATCGAAAGGATTTAAAACTGTTTTTGTGAATTGTGTTGTAATATTTGTTTTAGGCCCAAAGTATGCCATACCTTCACTTAGCCCTAGTCTTTCTGCTCCACCTTTTAGATCCATTAAGACAGCTGTATTGATACCGCCAGTCACCATGTTCCCAGTAAAACCCAAATTTGTTCTATACATATCTATAGACCTTCCTCTGCCTAAAGTGCTTGAGACTGGGTTTATAGCAGTTAGAAATTCTGGTCTTCCTGTCAACTGCCTCAATCTTGCCGTTGCAGGATATATAACTTCATTTTTAAAACCAAGGTCTCTAGCCATAGTGAAGGGATCGCTAGCACCTATATTTGTAGATATGGTTCCGAAAGACAAGCTTCCCATTCTTGTCAGTTCTGGGCTTGCTTGCCCAGTGAATACAGACCCTTCCATTATAGCAAGTCTAGCCGCAAATTGTTTTTGATCGTTTCTACTTAATGTTTCGAAGCCTGACATTCTTGAAACAGAAGATTGAATTTCTGCAGCATTCAATAAATGCCTATTCATGATAGGGTCTAAGTGAGCAATCGTACCAGGACGAGACCCTCTCTCCATTCCTATTGCGCCTTTTCTTCCAAATTCGTCTATCCTCCTAATATTTTTAGAAGTAATATTTTCAGCTCCTCTTAATTCTTTCTCTATGAATCTTAAGTTATATTCCTCTACTCCCATGAAAGCTGAAGAAGCAGAATTGCTTCTTAAAGAAGAGCTTACCTTTTCTCTTGTAGGCGAGACCCCCATATCGAGAAATTGCTGTTTTACTCTTTGTGCATCTCCATAAACTTTAGATCCAAAATAAGTTGTACTTAAATCTGAGCCAAACCTTAGTACAGGCGTACCAAATTCTCCTCCAAATCTAGCACTATGAAGATTATAGGTTAACCATTGGTTTCCAACTCTTGTTCTTGCATAATATGAAGTCCCTCTTGGGCCTCCATGCTCAGTTAGAGTTCCTAGCTCTACTGCTCTGCCAGAACCTACAGCTTTTTTAAATCTTTCCAATCTGCTTTGTGCTAACTCTCTATTCCTTCCTGTAAGTTCGCTGAATACACCTTCTTCTACTTTTTTATATTTTATCCCTGTGCCTACAAGGGGGTCTACTGGTGCTGCTAATTGTTTCGAAGCACCTAAATATTCACTATTAAAAAGTTTTTCAAAAGTTTGTCTTTCTTGTCCGCTCATATTTTCAAAAGAAGTTCGAACAGCTTCAGACAACCTTCTTAAATCATCTTGAGCTAGATCATCTATAGAGCCCATCATACCAACCAATTGATTTCTTATATTGGAAACATCTGTGCTATCATCCATTGTAGCTAAAACAGAAGCAATCATAGCTTTTCTTTGTTCTACATTTCCTTGAAGAGCCATTTGTAAACTACCACCAGACATGATCATACTTGCTAACTCTGTTTGTCTTCTTTGAGCTGCTATGGTTTGCATTTCTTTTAAATGTCTAAGTCTTGTTCCAACATCTTTTCCTGTTGAAGCTAAATCATTTGCTGCTCCTGCTGTAAGTATTCCGCCTGCGTCTCTTACTTGTTTAATACCAACTGCAGCACCAATACCTAATGGAGTTAAACTCCCAACAGTCGCTGCTATTGATAAAGCTGAATCAACTGGACCTGTATTAGGGTTTCCATCATTATCTCTAAATATTTTGTTCCAAAAAGGTGGAAAAGCCATAATTAATTATCTCCTATTCCTACGAAATCTGCCCATCTATCTATCGCTCGATGTATGTCTATCTCTCTGTTATCATTGTAATACATTCTCGCATGACTGGGAGAATAATTTCCACTTGTAGAATGTCCATAGAATTCCAAAGGAGCGCTATGCGAATCTCCCCTAGACAATCTATTTAACTGATGGATTATTCCTGCTCTGTGCGGACCAATTCCATTAAACTGTGCAGAACCTTCTAGGTAAGGTTTTCTAGTCAACATTCTTGCTTGCTTTTGCCAATGGTCATACTCATGCATATCTTTACCCAAGTTATCTACATACTTCAATTGGATATCGTCAACATCAACATCTTCATGCCAGCCAATCCAATCTTTTGGAGGTTTCATTTGTGTTTCCATCATTCCTCCAAGATTTCTATTTTGATACATTAGATAATCATTGTTTACGTCTTTGTTTCTATTTGGGTAGAGTGAAGGGTCTTGGTTATCCAATCTTTTCCAAATAGCTTCATATAGATGAGTTTGATCTTCTGGGATCATTTCAAGAATTCTTTTTCTTTCATCACCAATTGCATATGCAAAAGAATCAAAGAATTTCTTTTCGCTATCAGGGAGACTCATGTATATACTCATAGCGTCTCCTTGAGGATTTACCCCATATCTAGTACCTTGTGCTTTTCTAAGATATTCTTTTCTAGCTCTTGGGTCATCACTACTATTTGCGAGTCTCATCCATTTAGCGAATTCCATTTTGTCGAAATAGCCTGAAATCTTATCTGCATCTTCTCTCCATCCTGGCTTACCATCAAATCCCATCATATGAGCAGCACTATATAGTGACGGACGAAACCAGTCTCTCCAAGGTTTATCCCAAAAAGCTAAAGGAGTTCCGTACATTCTTTCGTATTCATATTGCTCAACCATACCTCTATCTGGCAAAAGTTTTTGAATTGGTCTAAAACCCATTGGAATCATATACTCAACTGGAGCCGCAACATCTCTTAATAGATTTTGGGCTCCAGAATATGCCGCTTGTGTTAAACCTGAACCTGGTAGCTCTATTGCGTTTTCATGAGTATGTGTGAATTCTCTTTTAACCATAACTTTATTTCGCATATAATCAATTTGATCCATATACTTGTTTTCAGATTCAGTAGTAATGCCTTGTGTTCGTCTTGTATAAAGTTGCTCTCTAACTTGTGAGAACTTACTTGAATTTGGTGCAACATCGCTTAGTATTGAATACTTATAAATCAATGGATAAGCTTCTGGGTCTACATCTTTCAGTTCAGGATACAATGCTGCATACCCTGCCCCAGGCAATCTTGCTGATCCGCTTGGTAAGTTTCTATAAGGGTCGCCCCATTTGAATCTATCTGGCATCCAATTAGGCATTGTATTGACAATTGGGTTATATTCTTCTATGCCACTTCTTGGTCTTGGTAGGATACGTCTTAAAGGCTCAGACAAAAAGAAAGCTCCGCCTACTTCTAAATCCCAAAATCTATCTATAGCAGAAGTCATTGATCCAGCGTTTGAAAAAACTGGAGCCATTTGTCCAAATGTTTCCACTCCTGTTGTGCCTTTTTGTATCATATTTTTTGCCCAACCAGTCATACCTTCAATTTCTCTAAATTTATATTGAAGTTCTCCTGCAACAAAAGAAGAAGAAAATGGAGAAGTCGGGACACCTAAAGGTTTTCCTCCAAGCTCCATATTGGGACCTTTATATTCTGGTTTATGAGCAAATTCTATTTCACCATTTTGGCCTACTCGCATATACTCATCAGTATGCATTAACTTTGGAGGCTTAATTAACTTTCCAATTGTGCTAGCTAAGATACCACCTATTATTGGAACATCTTGGAATGCAGCGCTACTCATTGTATATGGTCTATCTTCGTAAGTCCTTCTTTCTAATTCGTAAGTAAAGTTCTTGTAAAAGAACTGCATTATCGGACTTGGTAAATCTTCGCCCCAAACAGCTTTGTCTTTGGCTTTTGTCATGAATAAATGGTAAGCATGGGGTCTATAGTAAGTTTCTTCTCCGCCCCCATAAGAGGTACCGCCAGCTTCCCACCACCTACCTGCTTTAACAGGTATAAGTTTCTTTCCAGAATATATATCTGAAAGATCTTCAGCAGTATCTAAGCTACCTAAAAGTCCGCCAGTTAATAATTGGTGAACTCCTAGTGTCCCAAAGAATATAGTTCCCCATCTACCTAGATTTGGTTTTGCATTTGCTGCTTCAAGCTTTTCTAGAAGAGGACCTCCTTTTAAAGAGGCTCCTAATAATGAATGGTAAAATTGAGAGCCAAAAATTTCAGCTCTTCTTGCCAATCTTGTAAATGGAGATAAAGATCTTTTAGCTTCATTAGCTGCAAAATCTCCGTAATAGCGTCTATTGATTTGCTCCACTCTTCTCAAGTGAGAATCATTTAGAGGGTTATTTATTGTATACTGTTCTCTTGTTCTTGCTATTGCTCTTTGATGACGAGCGTAAGATTCGTCTTCCATCCAATTCGCAACATCTACTGGGTTTTGCCCAGATCGTAAAGCATGATCCCATATACTTCTTCTTACAGCTATTCTTTCTAATTTGGTCGCTTTTGACCAATCTTTTCCCTTTAAGATTTCATCAATCTTATCTCTTCCAATTCTCCATGGTGGTATTTTCTCTGCTTTATTTTGCAGTACGAAACCGTCACCTTTTATATTGTCATATTTTTTTACTAAAGTTTTGCCTAATTTTCCTTCACCCGTTGCCATCGCGACAACTTCTTGAAAATAATTCATCCCCAAATTTCTTGGGAGTGTTTTTTGATCTAAAGCGCTAGCTACTATTCCTACTCTGCCTCTTAATCCAGCAGACGGAGCAAGCAGCTCTTTTTCAATCATTTTATTTCTGTAATTGCTAGCAGACAATCCCATTGCTGCTATTCCAAACAAAGACCCTGTTTGCCAATCAGTAAATCCAGGTAAGAATCCGTCTATAGTTCTTCTATAAAAATTCATTCCAGTAATTCCACCAACAAAAGCAGATGCTGTGTGAATCTTAGTACCTGCTGTAGCTATTCCCTCTACAGTACCTTGATCGAAACCTGGCAGAATCATTTGTCCGAAGAATGATGCAACCCCTACCATGGGTGCAGATATAACCCCTTTTCCTTTTAGAACTTTTCTTGTTAATGCAGCAGCACCTAAAGAGATAGCTCCCGATCCAGCTAACTCTCCAGCAAATCCGTAATCTCTCTTAATGTGATCTACCGTTCTTAAAGCAAGATAAGCTCCGCCTACTTTTGCTGAGCCTAATCCAAAACGAGCAAACATTTTATGAGCTTTATCTGGAGTAGTATTAAAATTTAAACCTAGAACATTACTTGTTGTTGCTCCTAATTTCCCTAAAAATGGTATTTGTTCTGACGCTGCTTCTAATAGTTTTGGAAAGCGACTCATTGAGAACGAAAGCATACCTCCTAAGAATGTTGCTCGTCTACCTAGCTCTCCTGTTGAACCTATCCCCCCTATTGTACTTGGAACAAAACCATATCTTGACCTATTGACAATCTTTCCCTGATTGTCAACTTCGGACCATATTTTGTCTATATTTGTTTCACCTATATTCTCAACAACTCCCATTTGAGCTAGCTGACCTGTGTATATAGGATTTGTTCTATGTGTTTCTAATTTATTGGTAGCTATATCAAATATATCTGCATTACCCCTTGTTGGAGTAAGCATTAAATTCTCTCCTAATAGCTTCCATTCTCCTTTAGCGCCTACACTTCCTTTATCTGCAAGGAAACCCACTTCCCTTGCAAAAAGCTTTCCTCTTGATGAGGCATCTGTTCTTTCGTATCTTAGTTGAAATTGATCCGCTAAATCCAAACCTGCTTTTGTATAAGCACTTCCTACAGCGCCTCTTAAAGCTGCTCTTGATTCAACTGTGCTCGCTTGGTTTGCTCCAATTCCATAATGAAAAATATCTTTTCCATCTAAAATAGAGCGCCCTTTTGCTAGCCCTTGTGCTTGCGGAGATAAGAAGGGGGTCATTAATTCAGGAATTCTAAATGTATTCGCTAATCCGAATGGAGTGATTGCAGAAACATTTCTTATCGTTTTTTGTACTAAGTCAAATGCTGTGGAACCTTCTGTTCCAACTTTTATTTTGGTCATTCCTGCTGCAGCACCTAGTGGGATCCCCAAACCTAAAGTAAGCCCAGCAGCTTGTTCTGCTGGGCTTATCCAGGGAGTCGGAGGAGCTGATGACCAGGTTACATTGTTTCTATCATCGTACTTACTCATGCATCTTTCTCTTTTGCAATTCTCTTAACTGGGCATTACTTAATTTTACAGGTTTCTTTTTCTTAGGCTGCTTTTCTCTAATAGCTTTACTTTCAGCTACTTCTTGATCTCTAATATTGTTAGCACCTACAGCCTTAACTATAGCTTGATTTTCTCTTTCGAAATTAATGCCATGTTTAGTTTTTACTGATTGAGTTTCACTTTGCTTGGCAACTTCACTTAAATTCAATTCTTCGTACTCGGGATTTTGTTTTGCAATTACATTTTCTGAAATAGTAAATTTATTTATAAATTGATTTCTTGTAAGATTCTCCAGTTCTTCAATAGTAGTAGTAGGAAATGCAGCTACTATTGCACCTCTCATATATTCAAATACAGTATCTCTTGGATTTAATCTTCTTGAAAAAGCAATATCGTTTAATAAGGTTTCTGAATCACAGTCTCCAGATAGCCACATAATTAAATTGCCTATTGTGATGCCAACACCAGCTAATTGTGAATCTGGAATTAATTTATATTCACCTATATAGCATCTTTCAAAAACTTTTTCGGATACTATGAAAGGTGAAATTACACCTCCATCTCTTAAAGATTTAAATACTTTGTATTCTTTTAAAGAAAGTAATCTATAAGATAGAGCTATTCCTAAATCTGGAAAAGAAGTTCTATACAAACTTCCATTGGCGTTAATAATTGCATCAATATCCATATCATGATTCTAAAGCTGTGTTGTCAGCAACATTGCTTGCTGTGGAGTTAGGAAGTAAGAATTTAAAAGTATCACTTGGTAAAGGCTATCTACTACACCAGCTCTTGAAGTATAAAAGAACTCAACGGGTAACTGAGGGTACAATATACAATATTGGCAAACTTTTTCTTTTAAAGAATCTTCCATATCGGTGTCGCCAATTTCTTGAGCTTTAGCTGCTAATTCTTGAATTTTCTTCCACTGCCCTCTTTGAAGGTGGGTAAAAACATAAACATCGTTTTCTCCAAAAGCCATAGCGTGAACAGCGTTATCTCCAAACTTAGCTTTCCAATTCGATATATCTGCTTCTGTTGGACCATTTGGAATCCCATTAAGTAAATCTAAAATTTGAGATCGCATATCTCCTGTGGGAACTTCTGCATTTCCTTCATTTAACTTTTCGTCTAATTCTGAATCCATTGCTTCTAGTTCTTCGTCAAAACTCATAGTTTCTTCCTTTTGCTTTTCTTTTCTTTTTCTTCTTCTTTGAGCAGCAGTACTTTTAGGTACGGCTGCTTTTGGGAGTGTTTTTGTTTTCTTGGTATTAGTTTCTGATTCAGTATCTACTTCGTTCATATCTTCTAGTTCACTATTCAAATCATCAATACTATTCAGTATATCGCTTGCAGTAGGTGTGCTACCTCTTAGCAGTTCTAATTGATCAGTAGTTAGCTCTTGCCCTACCTGAATCTTACCAGTCTTTGTTTCTTTCATTATGTCTCCTAAGTTATCTATTGATAATATCTCTTGCAAAGAAATTGTATTCTTCAACAATGGTATTCTCATCTATTTGTATAGCACTTCCATGGCCAACAATAAAAGCAGAATATATGGTTTGGCTATATACACTTTTATCTATTGCTCCATACCGAATATCTATATCAAAAGGACCAGCTAGCGTTACATCTGTAGAAAATGAAGTTGGATTATCATCGCTATTTTTAAAGATATCTGCTCTTGCATAATCTGTCAATTGATCATTTTTATCAAAATGGTATTTCTCTTTTAGAGATTCTTTAACAGCTTGAAGTATTTCTTTTTCATTTCCTGTTCCCTTGAATTTGTTTAAATTTCCAGTTTTAAAATCCTTCTGTAATTTTGCTAGCTCTGCTTCTGTAAATCCATCTTTTGCTAGTTTTTGTATTTTTTGCTGTGCTTTATCTGCAGACTGAGCATATGCATAAGCACTTTCTTTTCCCTTTTGTATAACTCTGTGAAGATAGTTGGGTCCTACAAAATTTACCACCATTGAACCTTGAACTATTTTTTGACCTGGAGCAACAGCGTCAAATAAGCTAGAGCAATAAC
>Ga0163179_10000985_pt1 | contig 20405 bp, 13 predicted proteins | sample AtlANTMetagenome_FD_109643 | JGI IMG/M metagenome (GOLD analysis project Ga0163179, IMG submission 109643) | Marine eukaryotic phytoplankton communities from the Atlantic Ocean - Atlantic ANT 2 Metagenome | ecosystem: Environmental > Aquatic > Marine > Oceanic | place: North Atlantic Ocean... | reverse complement strand
GGAGAAATTATAATGGCTAAAACATTATTGAAGCTGAAGCAGTTAGAAGCTTTGGCGAATAACAATAGAGCTCTTATTTCTGATGGTAACGGTGGTCTTGCTACTGCGTTGACTACCACTACAGAGCTTGAATTACTAAACACTGCTGTAGCAGGTACCCCTGTTGCTTCTAAAGCAGTTATCTACGATGGATCCCTCAATGTGGTCACAAACGACGTTTTGTTGACTGGAGCTGGTGGTGTTGTAAACTTTGACGGCGGTGGAGCATCTTTGACTCACTCTGCAACTGGCACTGATGACAAATTAACATTTGGATCTGGAGATGGTACACTCGAGGTTGATTTCAATAACCACGAAATGACCAACGTAGACATCAATTCTGGTGCTATTGATGGTGTTTCAATTGGGTCTTCTTCTGCGGCTCTTACTTCCCTTACTATGGGCGGTCACGCAATGGATGACATCACTATTTCATCTGATACTCTTGCATCTGATGATGACCACTTGATTACAGCTGGTGCTGTTAAGAAATACGTTGATGCGTCATCTGCTGGACTACGTTGGATGAAACCTGTAGAGATTGCAACTACTGGAGAACTTGCTACAAACCACGCTGGTGTTGTCTATGATGCTGGTACTAATCAACTTAGATGTGCTACCAATAACCAAGCTCTTGGAAATCAAGATGGTGAACCACTTGAATTCAATGCGAATGAAGATCAAGCTACTCGTATTCTTGTAAAAGATCAAGCTGGCCTGAAAGGTGGAATGACTTTCACTGTTGATGCGGTTCCTGCTGCAAGTAACACAGTAGACCTTGAGATGGACGATGTTTACTTTCGACTCACTTTCGTAGATGGTGCTTCAAGTAATGATTTCGGTGGTGGCTCTGGTGAAAATGATGGCTCTAGAAAAACTGCAAACATTAGAAGAAATGATGGTTCAGAAACTACTTCTACTGTAGCTGCTTCTATCAGAGATCTTTTCCAAAATTCGGGTCAAATGAACATTTCAGGTAAAGGCACTGGAAATAGTGTCCAACTGGAACAAAAAGACCCAAAGACACAGACTGTAACAAACGCTATTTCTGCTGATACCAGCAATTTACTCGGCAACCCGAGTGGCGTAGTTGCTGGTAAATCGTCATTCAACGGTATCTACTTTGCAAGAACTAATCACGGTGTTGGTGTTCCTTGGGCTCTTCAAAGAGCTTCTGATGCTATAGATCTTAATGAGCTTTCTTCTGCGGCTGTGTTCGTAGAAAGAGGATTGGCAAATTCTGATCAAGGATACGTTCAAGCTAAAGATGTTGGCGGACCTGGTGAAGACATTGATACTCAGCACCAAGGTTGGATTCAGTTTACTGGAACTGGAGCGATCTCTGCTACCTCAGGTATGGAAAAAGATGGTAGTATTCTCCGTCTCGATTTTGAAACGACTACATCTACTTTTGCATCTCAAGCTCCAGCAGTGGGCGATTTTGTTGCTCTTGGCGACTTATCTGCAGCTGCAGGTACAATGATTCAGGGTACTGTCGGTGGAATGCTTGATCTTATTGCTGGCGATGTGAACGTTGATTCTGCAGGAGCTTCTACTCTTGCTGCAAACTCTGTTGCATCTTCTGAGTTGCATATCTTGGAATTCGACGTAAATATCACAACAGCATCGTCTGAATTGTCAGATGCGATCACTTCAGGTATTTCCCTCAGTGCGCAAAATCAAGGTGCTGTCGATGCATTGGTGGCGAACCCTTTGACTCAAGTATACTTCAATGGTTTGAAACTTAAGAAAGCTTCTAACTTAGCCAACGCACAAAACCCAAGTGGTGACGGTGATTGGTGGTTGAAAAAGAATGCTGCAGACAACAACATCTCAATCGCTTTTGCAGATTCTGATTTTGCTGATGGTGAAGATTTTCTTCTAATCCTTGCGTACTAATCTTCTTAGATTGCCGGTTACAATATAATTATTGTGGCTGTTGATTGTCCCCTAGTTGGTAACAGCTAGGGGACATTTTATTTATTTGGGAGCTCTTATGTTATTCAAGCTTAAATTATACTGGAATGTATTCGTCGTATTTTGGCGAGCACTTTTCTTAGTGAAAGACTGCACAAGTATACTTGGCAGAAAAAATCTTCTTACAAAAAATAGACAAAAACACGTCATCGTCGCTGTCGAAAGTAGATTAAGAAAAGAGGGCCAAAATCCGGACCGCGGATATACTGTATCAAGGCAAGATGTGATCATGTATCTCTTAGCAAAAGCATTCTCTAATACAGAGCTAGAAGCTGCAAGAGAAGAGATGGTTGACATTATTGCAATCCTCGCTGTTTGTGCAGCAGAACCATTAGAGAGCTCAGCTGAGAAACTAGAAGAAATTTCTGTGGATAAAGAATAGCTTTACGTAAATCTTCCAATACGTATAATTATCAAATAATATCGGAGATTGTGAATGGCTGGCATTTTAGATAATAAGTCTCGGATTCTGGATGTTGTTCTAACCGAAATAGGCCGAGATCAAATGAATCGTGGAGAATTTGAAGTAGTTTATGCTTCATTTTCAGACTCTAGTGTAGAATACAAAGACAATGGTTCAGGTATCTACGTAGATATAAGCGATCGATTGACCTTTGAAGCTCACAGTTCTCCAAACGATGAAATCATACCTGAAATTGATAATCAAGGGGAATTCCTCTTGACTAAGCGACTTTCTCCCACGTTGGCAGTAAACAATGGGGTTCTTTATGAAAAGAAAGAAGAAGGTTACCAGAAGGTAGATGCTTTCGCCAGGATCGATAATTACATGGACATAACCACTAGTAGATTTGCAAATATAAAAATTCTCCGAAGTGAAACATCTGTTCCAGCTTTTGAAGTTTCTGCAGAGAGTATTACGATGCAGACCACTATTGATGCAGACAAAACCTTGAAAAGCGATGTAGAGCAGCTTAAGCCAATTCTAATCGATCCTAGATTCAGCGGAAACATTAACACCTTGTTTTTGCCACCTGTTTCTTTGAATAATAATACGATAAAACCCCTTAGAGCGTTCAATCGATTTGGAAAACCAAATAATATAGACAATGTAGTTAGCGAAATAAAGAAAAAGTCCCGAGCAAGAACTAGAATTGAACTGGGTAGTGAGACTTCGTACAAAGACCACAACATCATCGGCCAAATGTATGTTAAAAAAGACCAATCAGTTCGAAAACTCCTCGTTGTAGACGCCGGAGAGTACAAAAATGAGAAAAATCAGATTATAATGCAAATTTACCATTTGGGATTTATCTATAAAGATCAGCAAGGTACATCTAAATTTAGCAGATCTTATTCTTTAGTGTTCCACAACCTTGGAGAATCATCGTGAGACCAATAATCAGAGTCTTCAAAGTACCTAGTAAAACTAATCCAAGCCAAATACATGTAGGTATCCCAGATATTATTAAATTAAGGAATGTTAAGTCAATTGACCTTTCCCAAGTGGAAATATTACCTCCGCCGAAAACTTTAGCGGAACTGATCTTTCGAAAGCCAAAGGTAATTCAAAACAAGCCTATCAACGCTGATAAAAATGTAGAAACATCAGTTTTAGCTCCTGGGTTTAAGATCAATGCTTCTTATCCATTACTGGGCGGAATGATCAAAATACCGCTTGACGTAGAAGAAGTTAATATACCCGATGGATTTGTACACCTAGATGATATATCAAGATGGAACGTGTACAACTACAACAAAGGTTACAAAATAACAGATGAGAACTTTGGTACACTTCCCGGAGAGGAAAATTTACCACTGAAAATAAGATATAGGCTGTTTGTAAAAGGCAGAGAGCTGTATGTAAAGCACGATAAGCAGATTGACTCATGCGAAATTTACTACAAGCGACTCTATCGAGATAGCAACCTCGAGTCTTATTGGATAAAATTGGTTAGTCTAAATAACAGATCAGGTAATTACGAATTCCCCCACAATGGAGAATTTATGCTTCGGATTGTCCCAACTTTCAAAGGCAAGCCTTTGGCTGGTTTTCAAGACACAAAAGTTATGTACGAAGAGGTAGACGAGTTTGACTATGACATAGTGCAACTTAGCCCTGATCGATACCAAGTTCGAATGGAAGGGGTTCTTGGAGAAACAATCAACCATTTAGAAGTCATGGAAGGAAGCTCTAGAAGAGCTACTGTAAGGCTTTCCCCAGATAAAGAGGGCAGAATAGAAAAATCATTTAGGATAAATAACGTATCAGCGACAGAAAATACTGAGCTAGACTTCTATTTCTATAGAAGGAATAAGAAATTTAAGTCCTTTATCAGAAAAGAAAAGAGGACTATTTATCCCAAATTAGCGATCGAACCGGTTATCTTGAATGTGACCAAATTAGACAAAGACACATTCGAAGTATACATAGAGGATACTCAAAACTTACTATACACGCCAATTAATTCAGTGTCTCCTTTTGATGGAGTTGGCTGGAATACAGCTGTGCAAACAGGAAAACTGATGTGTCATCTGCAGATAACTAGACATCAAGATGGAGAAGCTTATAGTTACGGATATTACCCAGTTAATATAACTTCAGAATTAGAGCCTCATTTTATTAGTGCTCCTCCTTTCGGAAATAAAGCAACAAGGTTTGATAAAGGGTACAAGTTTATATTTGAAGATACGAAAGAATTCCGAACTATAAGAAACTTAGACGATCCAAATTTGCAAAAAAGTATATCATACGAGTTTAGATTGTTGTTCTGGACAACGGGGATTGAAAGTTCTCTGAGATTTAATTCAGAATACACTTTTTCAAAAGAGACGCCCATCTTTGTCAAGAAGAAGAGAAGATCATACAAATACAGTTACAATACTTGGAAAGAAGAACATCCTAGAAGAAAATACTTCAACATCATTCCTAAAGATCTAAAATTTTCTTCCGTTGAGGAACTAGTGCTATTAAGTAGTTCGCCGAACGGGTTTCTTCTAACAGCTACACCACAACCTATTCCAGAGACTACGAACATCGAAATCCAACAGCTTGGCTGGAAAGTACTTTATTTTTACAATGACAAAGAAGACGAAATACAGACTTTTCCGTATTATAGTTTTGACATAGAAATTCCAGATAGTTCAAAATTATCAATTGATACCATCACAGTTTCCATCGACAATCCAGATGGCCCAAACATAGTGATTGGCGTATATCATCCATCTGATAGGATTTCCATAGTAGATTTTATCGGATATTACGAAGCTAGAAAGATTATCACCAGAAAAGTTAATATAATTAAGGCTTCGGATAAACAGGAGAGAAGAATAGATAGAAGGCGTCGTAGAAGACGAAGAAGGAATTCCAAGAAAACTAGTTCAAGACGCCATAGAGATAGAGCAACAAATACTCGAGCAAAAAGAAATATGGCAAGAACAAATCAAAGGTCTATGAATTACTCTATCACAAAGTCTGTTGAAAGAGGTATACTAGTATTCAACGTGGACATCAACTATAAGAATAATACGACAACAACTAAAAAACATGGGGCTTTCATAGCTTCGATACCGAGATTACCTCCGGAACCTATAGAAAATCAATGTCTTAGTGTTGGCCATAAGACGATAACTACAAGCAGAAAAATTGTCGATAGAGACATAGCTAAGAATGTGGAAAATCAAATAAAATCGGTTTCTAATGTAAGGAAATCACTAGTGGGTAGGAAATAATGCAAATTCCAGCAGATTTACCGTGTCCGGATCAAGAAAATGTATATTACAGCGTAAATGCTTTAGTGCAAGAATTATCTAATTTTTTCGAACCATCCTTCATAAAAAACATCAGGCAAAAATTATCTGAATATACGATGCCTGCTTTTGTGATCAACACAGACGATGCTCCTAATTCATATCAAATTGACGTGTATCCTCGAGGTGGAACAAAATTTAATGTACTCTTAGATTCGAACGGTGCTTTTTCTGTCGTTAACGAATCTAAAAATCCTCAAGTTACTTCTCCAGAAGGCAAAGATCTTCAAGATGGCGGAAGCAACGTAGAGCTAGACCCAACATTTTATGCAAACACAAAGCTAAAATCTAAAGATTTTTTCACAGAATTGACACCAGATCCAGAAGCAACACCCGGGATCGATACTGTGTTGGCCTCAAAATTTTGGCTAGATGAAGGCTTGATGAAAGAACGAGGCCAGTATTTAGATTTTATCAGATCTCTTGTGAAAGATTCTTTAGAGACTCTTCCAGAAGAAGAATTTGATATATTGAAAGCTAATTTCGAAAAGAAGGAAGAAGAAATCAATGGAGTCTTAAGCGTTTTGACTGACATTCGAGATGGAGAACAAGCATCTGTTGGAAGTTTATATCCGGATAAATTACTTAGGTCATATCCTCAAAGCTCAAATTCTTTGAACAAATTAGAAATTACGAAACAACAGTTTGCTCAGTCATTCAGTGATCTAAACAATGCTGTTGGGTCGACCAAGTACTACCGTAAAGGACAACTAAATGTAGGTTCAGTATCTAACTCAATTAATACTACCACCAGCGGAAGTAATTCATTTGAGCGCTATAGAAGAGTTTGGAATAACTTCATTAAAGTTTTAATAGACAATGGTTTAGTTGAAGAAAACAAAATAAGCTCTCTGACATCTGGCCCCATTATTGATGCTGGTCCCGAATTGAATTCTATACTGAATTTCTCAGACAATGGGGTAGAAAAAGAAACATTTGCAAAGGATGGATGGATCTCTGAGTGGTATTTTGATAATTTTGCTAAGATTCTTAAAGGAGATGATTTAGATTTCTCATCGATGAAGAATTTCTTGGATACGTATGATTCGACTTTAAAGAAAGTTCAACAAACAGCCAAACTAGGAGTCACTGGAGGGAATTTTCTATTAGTGTCACAAGCTATTAAGAAAGCGATATTAAATTTGTGTCAGTCTAATCTAGATGTAACAAATTATGCGCCTATGATGGGCGATACAGATATGTTCACCCAAATGGGAAGATCTGGCGTATTAGGGCCGTCAGGGTGTCATCAAGCTCCTTCTCGATATGTAACTCCAGAAGACGAATACACTATTGATAATTTCACTAAAACTGGATTTCTTTGCTATCATGCTTTATTAAAGCTAATTGACAATTGTTGGAAATATTCAAGAACTAGAACTTTCATTTTAGACAATATTGAAAAATTTGATTCTGATCATGATAAAGTTATCAATATGTGGGATGACATTTCAGAAACTGGTTTGGCTTCTAAACAAACAGTTGGACTGAAAGCTAGAGTAGCAAATGGTGCATGGGTCCTCGATAGAGTAGCAGAGCAAGATAAGAGGGTAGCACACCTCTATCGAAAAAACGAGAGTTGGACTGGAAATAAAATATATTTAATTCCAGCTGGGGATGACAAAACAGGAAAGTCTGAACGCACTTTCATCGGATATAATTTAAGAGGAATAGATCACACTACAGAGCACTCTTACACCAAGCGAGAAAACATGTATCTATCAGAAGGATATGGTTTGAAACCCCTAGCAGACGATAGTTCATCAGCTGTTGATAGCTATGGGAATTTAAGCATATCTAACATACCAACTGCATATAAGCGGATGGGGTACGTCAACAACGCAAGAATGAGCTCTATCTCAGCCCAATCATCTTCTTTTAGTCGAAACCATCGTGTACACTATGGGATCTATAATCCCAGCGCATGGGATAGTAGCAATAGATCGAACAACACTTATGATTTTTGGAGACAAAAAAATTATAATCTTCCTTATTTCTGGTGTAGTACTATGAGCTTATTCAAAGGAATCACCATCGAAGTTTATAGGAATTTATTGGCTTCTGTGAATGAGATATTGGATGTTGATATAGAGTTATCTGACGATGAAATAACCACCATGTTTGACAACTCTAGACTCTGGTACGCTATCAATAATTTGGTAGATATAATTCTATCTGGAACAGGTATTAGACACAACTGCTTTGTTCGAGTTGATGGTACAATCGGGTTTACAGATGATGTATCAGGCACAGATCTGTCAAGAATGTGGCAAACTGAATACAGAAATACTTCTGGGGACAATAACGGAACTATGCTAAGAAATTATGCAAAATTTGCTTCCAGTGTGTCAGGCCATAATTCAATTAAGTTTGTAGACTTACATGAAGAAATTGAGTTTGATTATGCTACGTATCTACCTCCAGAAGGCCTTTCTATTCCTGCGAATAAAAATTTCAAAAATACTCACGGTGGAGGTGGTGCATATATTTCTGATCAATTCTCAACCTATTTCGACCCATTGGAGTTCAGGGAGATCGAATTTCTAGATGCTAGGCCTATCAATAAATCAAAGAATGCATTAGGAACTGATACCACTTTTTTAGAACTATATACTTCCTTCATTGAGACGTCGAAAGAGATGTTCCAGCATTCGATTTTTCACAAAGAGATAAGGCAAGCTTTCGCAAATATGCAAAAATTTATCGAAGGATTTTCCGTAAGCGATGAGATAGTTTCAGTATTTACAGAAGGTGGCATGGATATTAAGACTGATATTCAAAACCCTTCTTTGCTAATTAGTCAAATAAGCTCAAATAGGAAAAGATTCGGGCCCGATCCTAGTGGCATAGGCCAAAGATGGAATGATTTGTTCTTAAAGGATACTCAATCCTTCGTAGATAAATCGAAAGACTGGATATACTGTTACGTGATTGGGATAAAAAAATCTGCGTTTGATGAAGGTGGAGGTGTAGCAATACAGCCAGAATACATTGGTTCTGACAACATTGTAGAATTTCCTGAGTTAAGAAAACAATTTTCTTTGGTACCCAACGATGCATCAGACGAATTAGAATCAGCTGATATTCTTAGATACTTTCATTTGGTCAGAGGTCTAGACATCTCTGAAATCACATTTTCTTCGAAGACAGAATTAATTTTCGAGCAAAATATTATAGATTCTGAAAGCGGAGTATTCCCATGGATAGCCGATGATTTTGAAGAAGGAAAACCGAAGGAAAAAATGGATAACGCATTCGCTATATCTCCTTTGGTGCACCCGACAAACTATTTTTATGATGTGTGCATACAAAACGAGTATGCTAGAGTGGTTGGCGTAGTTCTCAAAGCTTCTGACTTTGAAAATTATTTAGACGAAGTTGACTCTATTGATCAGAATAACGTTATTAGAGAATTAATTGGATCTATTAGATGGGTAATACCGGAGAACAGCACATGATTGCGACTGAAATTTTGAATCATTTTGACCTACCTAGCGAACTCAAAGGCGTAACAGGCACATTTCGCTATCGTTATTTCGAACCTTTAGAAAAAGTAGAAGAAAATACGAGATTTGCAGAAGACAGTGAAGCTTGGCCAAGATATACTTTGATTGAATGGGAAGGAGAGAATGACCCGATCAATATTGATGTTTCAACCCAAGATTATGTTCATAGAGAAAATTTATTTTTTCCTAGTGATCTCAATAGTGGGTTTACGTCTCTTACGACTTCTGAAGAAGAGGCGGCTGAGCAACAAACACACATCGTTAGTGACAATACCAGTGTCGCATCTAAGCTAGAGTACCTTCTTGAGTCTGTGGCAAGCGACAAATACACAGAGAACCTCGAAGAAAACATCAATTCTTCAAGATCAGTCATTCCAGTTCTAGACCCTACAACAAATGTTCCTATTGTCGGTAAAAATGCTGTTGAAAACCCTAATCAAGCTCCTGACATCTTGATACGAAGTGCTAATGCGTATTCCTGCATTGCAAAATCGGTCGATTCACCACTGAGTGGTGGGACTTTGGATAGTTTTAAGGCTATAACGAAGACTATATCGAAAAAAGCAATAAAAGAGCTAGAAGAAAGAAACGAAGAAAGGCTCCTTAGTACCTTTGCACATGCATTGAAACAGTTGGGTGCTCCGAATGAGAAAGGTGAGATCACAACTCGACTTTTCACTGTCTCTAGGAATTCTGATGCTTCTAAATTGCTAGAAGATTGGAAACTGATAGGCTACTTTCTTAGTAAATTTCGAATAGAAAACAATACAGAAAAATATATGTACTCTAGAGTCGTATATAATAAGAAATATGAAGACCCATACGTTGCTTATGGTAAGACATACCGTTATGAAATACGGCCGATCTTTTGTAAGTATATAATGGAAGACTCTAATAGGGTCGTATTCTTGTGTAGCGACGAATCTTCTTTCATAGACGTGGAGTGCATAGAGAAAAGAGCGCCAAGCCCGCCCAGGAACTTAAGATTTAATTACATAGGTAACGAAAATATAGAAATAACTTGGGAAAGACCTGAAAGTATAATAGTCGACAAGAACAAGTCTTACGATACAGATGACATTAAGGGTTATCAGCTGTTTTACAGACACTCTTTGACTGAGCCTTACCAACTATATCGGTACTTTACGTTCAATAACACTTTCCCTCAGACTTATGCTTCGAGATCTGCAGAGATAATTTCAGATGATTTGATTATTTCTTCTGAATACTCGCCAACTGGCGAATTAGATCCGAAAAATTTACCAAGATTTGTAGAATTTAGAAAATATATTTTTAAGATCCGGCCGAATACAGACTATTTATTCGCAATGTGCTCTATTGATGCACATGGTAATTCGTCTCAGTATTCAGTACAGTACAAAATAAGAAGGAATAACGTCACGGGGGAAGTGGATATACAGGTGCTTTCTATACAGGGGGCTCCTAAACAGTATCCAAACATGCTAATACAGGGCAAACTAGTTGATTCTTCTATGAAAGTTTCCGGCTATCAATTTATGGATATATATTTTGCACCTGACACCATTATTTCTGCACCAAACAGAAATGAACCTGCAACAAAATTGCAGCTTTTCGACTTAGAGACGCAAGTCGAAAAAAATATCACGATAACAATAAATGAAACATAAAATAGTTTCTGATTTCGAAAGCTATAGTATAATTAAGTTGAAATTAGAGGAGTTCAAACATGGGATTTTTAGATCACTCAACAAATAACATCATCGTAGACGCTGTTCTTACAGATGTCGGAAGAGAAAAGCTCGCATCAGCAACAGCTTCTGAAAACTTCGTTGCTGCTTATGCTTTCGCAGATGACGAAATCGATTACACGATGATAAAAAAATATGGAACGATCGTTGGTAAAGAAAAAATTGAAAAGAATACGCCAATTTTTGAAGCTTCGACCAACGCTGAGTTAGGTGTAAAGTATTATTTGTCGACAAGTGCAAATCCAATTGTGGCACAGCCAACTTTGACAACGACAGTCACTAAGTCAACACTAACAACTAGTAGTACCTCGACTGTCATGACAATTGCACTTACAGATGAAGAAAATATATTGCCCGGTGTTTCATATTACATCACTTACGATTGGCAATATGTGGCACCAGTTGGAAGTTACCAACCGAAAAATGTGCCTAACAGTAGAACTCGTAGATTTATCCTCGTTGAATCGCCTTCGAAAGAGGATATTACTATTAGGTTCCAAATGTCTACTAGAGGTCGAGAGGTTCTCAGTAGAATTGGAAAGAAACAGACAAATGTATCAATAGAAGTTAGGTCATCAACAGGAATTAGAAACAGAGTTCCTGTTATCGTTAATTACGAATAGGAGTTAAGATGAGTTTTAAGGATTTCAATGCAGACACCAAGAAGACGGTGCAATCAAATCTAAATCAGGTGATTGACATCATCCAAGAAGACATTAGTGGGTCTGCAACCCGTAGAAAATACCAAACATTCGTGACTGGTGGCTTAGGGCCAGGAGTAACGTCTAGTTTGTATCAAACAGTTTATGATCAAGACTTTACTTTGCAGACTGCAAATCCAGTAATTGATATGACGATAGGATTATTCCATTCAGACGATGGAACTACCAAAAGAGAAAACCTTGTTACTCAAGGGACAGGTTATTCATTAAGTACCACCACTGGTCAACTGTTATTTAATTCTAGTACAACGATGATGATGAGAGAAAAGATCAACATTTATCGACAGTATGCGAATTATTTACTGGGGGATCCAAATGCTGCGTTTATTTTAGACGCTGACAACTATCCTTCTTCTTCTGGAAAGACTTCATTCAATGTTACAACAGATGTTACAGTTATAGATGCAGCTCTTTTCTTAAATGTTAAGAGGCTATTTGCAAGAGACGGTATTCGCAAAGAAACTTTTGCGATCCGGCTATATAAAAATGCTCCAGACTGGGACAACACTATAAAAGTAGATGCTTGGGATTATAATTACGAAATTTCTGGTACTAGCATTGTATTAGATACAAGTCCTAACACTCAAAGTTCGTCCATGCCTAACTTGTTTGGTACTAGCACTTTGAGTTCACACGATGGCGTACAAATCATCGCTGACCTCACAGCTGCGCAGAATTTCAAATCAGATAATGCTGCAGGAGATGTTGCTTTACTAAGGTTAGCAAGCGATTCTACTGTTATTGTGGGTCTTTTGTTTTACCAAGCAGGAATTGCTGTTCTAAATCTTGGAGGGTCAAGTGTATTAGCCGGTTCAAGTCATGCAACTGGACTAGATCTTGATGTAGGCCTCGGACAAATACTTTCAGGTACGAATACTATTCAGCCAGTTTTAGAGCCAAGAGATCAAATCAACGGAGTCATCGATGGTATGAGTAATACTTCAGGGACAACTAACAATTGGGCCAATGGAACAGGGTCTAATCTAACTGCAGCTGCAGGTCAAGCTTTCATTGGAAGACCCACTCTTGCGAGTGCGACAAAAACAGATGGTCCTTCTGTTACAGCAAGAGCAACTTCAAATGTTACACCTCAAGCTACATTCTACCCAGACCTTCTTGTAAGTGCTTCTATTGATAACATCATTGATCACATCGGAGCAACAAGATTTTCTTCTGGATCTCTAACTGCGATGGCTTTCCAAAATCAAACGAAAATTAATTCTTCTATCTACTTCTGCAGAGCGAGTGCGAACGAATTTAACACTAGTGCGAACCCTACGTTCTTAGATACTGATGGTGTACCTATCATGATCCAAGATGCTGAAAATGATAAACCGTTTACATACATCACCACTGTCGCATTGGCAGACTCTAAAGGGGATGTCGTTGCAATCGCAAAATTAAATCGACCAATTGAAAAGAACGATGAGTCTGAGCTGACTATTAGAGTACGCCTAGACTTCTAGGAGTATGTGATGGCAATAATTCGCCTTGCTGATAAATATAAATCAAAACAGAATGTCCAGTTTACGCCCGCTAGAACGTATATTTCGTCTTCTAATGGCATAACTGGTTCTGTATACGTGTTTCCCAATAGGTCGATAACCCAAAAGGATAATATCGACGAAAGACTCGATCTAGCGCCTATGGTAGAGGAAGGTTCAGAATTTTCTGGTACTCCTATCAAGGCTTATGACTCAAATTCGCTTGAACAGCGCAGAATAGAAATTTATCAGGGCCAATTTGGAAAACTGATTGGCGGAATGTTTGCTGATGCATTGCAATACGAGTACTCGGTGAATTTCAATAGTTCAGCCACTGATCCAGAGGGGAATGCTGTTGCTGCTTCATACACAGGTGAATTTATCAATGGCAAATTAGACTCTAGTATACCTCCTATCGAGTGGGATTTGTACAATTCGAATACAGGTCAATTTTTCAATAGCGGAGCAGCTGTTGCAACTAGGATTGCAGATGGAATTGCATTTACATACAGGGATGATGATCGATGGATGGATGTTCACGGTGATCTATTTAATACCCTCCCTGAAAGTGATAGAGACGACAACGGAAAGAATTTTGAAATTGCATTAGGGCTATTGCTTGATGGTGCTCATCCATTTACTGGAGGAGAGGATACTGATCCTCACGCTTGGAGAAAAGAAGTCATACAGAAGGTTGCAGATGGTGAAGCAGGATATAACTTGGGTAATTCTTCCTTTACAGGAACAAGCCCAAGTGATCGGTATCTATATCAATTCACTGGTTTTAGCATATTCGAAGACGAATTAGGAATTCCGTATCTAGATAGTCCATTGACATCCAAAACCCAAGTCAACCCGTGGCCTCCAGAAGTTGCAAAATGGGATGTACCCATCATTACAAATTTTGTTGTGTCAGGTTATTCCGATCTGAGCATGCATCCGAGAAACGCAACTAAAAAAGAGATATTGCGGAAAAGAGCTGATCATAACTTATTTTCTAGCGGATCTTTATATCAGAAGGTAATTGCGAATAGAATTGCTGACTTAGATGCTATCGAATCTGGGTGGTGGGTACATAACAACCACTCGCTTTGTCTCAGCAAGTACGACACTAACAAAGTTCCAGCACTGTGCTATGCAAATACTTCTGATAGGTACAAGATTAATTGGCAGACAGATAAAACTACGTTTGAATTTTGGATCAAGCCCTGCAAAGAACAGGTTCAATCAGGCACCATCTGTCATCTTGGAGGGAATTATGGTATCACTTTAATTCCAGATCTTACATCTAAAAAGAACGATTACTACGAAAATTATAGAATTGGGATTTTCTTTGGGACAAAAGCAGTAAAGACTGCAGATCCGCAGCCCGGAGGAGCAAATGTATTCCCGCTTTCATCTACAAATGCGACAGGCTCGGATGATGGAATATACATCACCAAAGCTTGGCTTAAGAAAGATAACTGGCATCACGTGGTAGTGAGGTTTGGTTCAGACTTTAATAATGGTCTTCTGAACGTGTATGTTGATGGCTTGAGTGAAACTACTGGAAACGTCGATGGAATTCATAACGGAAGTACAAGAACAGATGGGTTTGTGAATACTGGTGTGGGATCAAGTGCAGACGACACTCTGATAATTGGAGGTTGGTCTGCTGCCGCTGGAATGACAAAAATTTACGGTGACTATGGTGTCAAGCAAGAGCATGCCAAAACCGAGTCTGATAACTACTCACTTGGATATGCTGTTGTGCCAAGATACCAATTAAAGTCAGAGTTAGGTGATTTTCGAATATGGAATGTGTGCAAACCAGAAGTAGAGCTCAATGCTGCCAAGTACAAGTCGCTTACAGCAACAACTGGTCTGATCTGTTACATTAATTTCCAATTTGATCCGACTACAACGGCTCCAACTTGGAACAGGAAGGGGTTCAGGCCTAATACTTTTGATGCAGAAACTAGTGCAGAGTATTATAGAGAGGGAACTTTTCTCAATATAACGTCTAGTAATTTAGCAAGTGACTATAATAAAGTTCAGTTCTGTCCGAATTCTGGATATATCGTGGGTATGCCTTTTGTCAACGTACATTCGCACTGCAAAGAGTACAAAAACTCTGCTTATCCGATTATTACACAGTTTTTAGATCTTACTGACGAAACAAATGCTACTCTGTACCCTAGTATTCGAAATCAGACTCCTGCTAATCATAAAGTGGCATATTTTGCAAATAATTGGGAAAATTTCACGTGGTTACATTCTATAAATTCTATGATAATTCCAAATGATAACGCATTGTTCACTCAAGACTATACTCTAAATTCTAAGCTGTATCACAAGCATCTGACTGACGAAATGCTCAAGCTGAGTGGCGAGGGGATTGCTAGCACCATAGACGAATATGAGATCTCGAGATTTTATGACGACGAAATATACACCATTCAAGACTCAGTAAAAAGCATTGATCCAGAAATTGATGTCTTTGGTGGAAAAGAGGAAAATTTTCAAACTAGTGCATTAGTTTCGAACAGTAGGCTTTCAGAGAACGACTATATTTCGCCTATTTCTACCATCTTCAGCATTCCTCAGATATATTATGGAAACAAAATCCATGAAGAAACTCTAGAGATCAAATTTCAAATCAATGATGACGGAAAAGTAATAACAATTAAAGATTATGCAGGGACTTTATATAGGACAGACACTCCGGAGAGTTGCTATAAATCAAAAGTAGGCCATGTAGACTATGGAACAGGCATTATTGTAATATTTTCTCCTTTGCTGACAAACATAGGCATTACTAATTTTGAGATTAGACTAAAGGGACAAAAGAACATGCATGTAATGCAATTAGACATACCCTGTGGTGAAGGAATAGCAAATTTATCTCAGAACTCTACATATCAAAACTTAAAGTCTAGTGCAAACCCGAACGAAACGTCTGGGAATATGACTTACATTTCTACTATTTACTTACATGATGAGAACCTTAATATAATAGGGAAGGTCAACCTTACAAAACCCGTACAGAAGCGAGAGGAAGACTCATTTATCTTTAGAGTAAAAGTGGATTTTTAATGATTGTTGGATTAGATGCGAGTACAAGTACAGTGGGTATTTGTATTCTAGATGAAAATGGAGAGATTGTACAAAATTATTTTCTGAAATTAAAGAAGCAGAAGGAATTATGTACGAAAGGAGACGTGCTTAAAGATGAATTAGAAAGAATTCAGTCTAAGTACGATATAACGCAGGTCTTTATAGAAGACTATGCTCAGAGAATGGCTAGAGGAACTTCTAGTGCGCAAACTATCACGAGGCTAGCGGCTTGGAACGGGATCTGTCAGTATTTGTCTTACCAAATCTTTCACGTACAGCCCGAAGTTTTGAATGTTGCAAGAGCTAGAAAGTTACTACAAATTAAGACACAGTCCAAGAAGAAGACAGGTATACCCGTCAAGGACCAAGTCTTTGCTTGGGTCACAAACCATCTCAGTGCTGAATGGCCCACAAAAGTCCTACAGTCTGGTCCTAGAAAAGGACAAGAGGTTATCTTAGACGAAGCAAAAGATATGGCTGATGCTTGGGTGGTTGCAAAAGCAGGGTATATTTCGTCACAAGCTCTATAATTAGATGCTGTACAAAGAAAATAACCAAAGGGAGTTCATGACATGAGCAAATTATTAAAAGAACAGTGGTCTAGATTAGCATTCGGGGAAAGAAACACTAGCATCACTGAAGGCAGAGCCGGACATAGTGATGAAGAGTTTTTCGATACTATCGAAAGAGTATTAACAACCCTCCCACCAGATGAAGCAAAAAGTGCAGCTTGGACTTTGACTCGATACGAATGGGGCTGGAGACATGCTCTCGTTGAATTGGGTGTGGGTGAACTTGATCCAGATACTATCGGAAGAGGCAGCAGCGAAGGCCTTCTGGGGCCCATCCCCGGAACTCAGGGAATCGAAGGTATCAAAAACATGCAGACCGGTATACCAATCGGGATAATGCGTAGCCAACACTATGCTGAAAACCCTGGTATAGCTATAGAAGTGATGAAACGTGCAAAAGAGATGGACCCTAAAGGTTATGCTAAAACTGTACGAGCATTTATGAGTGAATACGGAAATAAGTAATTTGTAAAATGAAATTGAGTACATTACAGTAAGTTTATGTACGTATCGAAGATCAAGTTTCTAAGTAGAGTCTATAATTAAGAGTGAATAACTTTGGAGACATCAATGAAACTCACCAAAAGACAATTGAAAAGAATTATCAAAGAAGAAAGACAAAAGATACTATCCGAGTCGGAAGAATATCAAACAGGTCTTGCTGATGGCCAAGAAGATAGGGCTGCAGAAGAGAGTGGCGGTGCTGTTTATGGGCCAGAAAAATCAGATGAAGAATACATGAGAGGCTATGAAGAAGGTTTCGAAGGTAGTTTATCTGAAGCAGTTGGACGTCGCGGTCCGGTTCCGAGACAAGGTCTACAACCTGATGACCAATTGATTGTTGATGAAATTATAGAGCTCATCCTTGATCGAGACCCCGACATTGGAACAAGAGAAAGAGCATTGCGCCAACTTAAATACTATATCAATAACATGAAGTAGCTTGTAAATTCTAGAATTGTACATTACAATAAGTTTATGTACGAATCAAAGATCAAGTTTCTAAGTAGAGTCTGGCCGAGACATCAAATCACTTCTGGTGGCCGTGAATTTAAAGTCATGTGTCCCAAATGTGGTGATAAGTCTCGGCCAGATAAGATTAAGTTATGTATCAGGCTTGACAATGACTTGTATCACTGTTGGGTATGTGATCTCAAAGGGAGATCTGTTGCAAGACTTATTAGAAAAGTCAAACCTCAATTAGCAGGTGCATATCAGAACCAATTCGGGTCTATCAAGTACGACAGCCAAGAAGAAGACTTTGTCAAGTGCGAACTTCCAGAAGATTTTAGATTGGTGATGAATAATTTGTACGATCCAGATGCGAAAAGAGTACGACGTTATGCACATACCCGTGGGATAACCGATAGTGAACTGTGGAGATACCGTGTGGGTTATTCTCCGAAGCTTAGGCGACGTATGATACTTCCTTCTTTCGACGAAGATGGTCGACTCAACTATTGGACAGCGAGAAGATGTGATGATGACCCCGACTGGCGATACCTCAATGCTAAAGTACCAAAGACCCAGTTCGTAGTGGGTGAATTGGATTTGGACTGGAGTGCTGAAGAAATCGTATTAGTTGAGGGCCCTACTGATCTTATCAAATGTTCAATGCTTAATGCAACATGTTTACTCGGGAGTACATTAGCAGAAACAAGTGTGCTATTCAGAAAACTGATCACTTATCCCGAGAGAATCGTATTAGCCCTCGATGCCGATGCGAGAAAGAAACAAGATAAGATAGCAAAGCTTCTCATGTCGTACGACAAAGAGGTGTTTTGGGTAGAACCACCTGAAGAAGGTTACGATTGGGGCGACTTAGAGCCACAAGAAGTACATCAGAAAATGCAAAATAAGCATCAATACACTTCCCAATCGAATTTGCTTAGGATGATTCAGGATTTATAGTATAATTAGTGATGAACAATCGTAGGAGACATCGATGAAACTTACAAAAAGACAATTAAGACAAATCATCCGTGAAGAGAAAAGAAGGCTACTTCGAGAAGATGAATCAATGGAGTCTTCAGTGCACAATAGGGCCGGCGCGCCACTGGAAACAGCAATGCAGCAAATGCTGGATGAAGGATATACAGAAAGAAACATAGTTGATAGAGTGCTCAAACAATGCTGTCCTTCTGAGGATGCTCGATACGACATGATAAGCGGCCTTGTTGAATCTCTTTCCAGTGAAGACAGAGATTTTCTTTTCAGCGAATTCGAATATTTCCCAGCGCCTACTGACGGTTACGAATATGAATGACAAGTTCAATGGGTAGGCCTGAATAATTAATCCTTTTGTAAACCACGCCATAAGTGAGTATAATGTATCTATCAAGTAGGAGAAGATCTATGAAGATAGTACATATTGCTGATGTTCATTGGCGTGGTTTACAACGCCATGAGGAATACAGAAGCTCATTCGAAGACATGTTTTCAAAATGTAGGGAAATCAATCCAGATGCGATAGTCATCGCAGGAGATATTGTTCATTCGAAAACGCAAGGCATATCACCTGAATTAATTGATTCGTTAGCATGGTGGTTCACAGAAATGCATAAGATATGCCCTGTGCATGTGATGTTAGGAAACCACGATGGTCTCGTACTTAATGCCGACAGACAAGATGCGATTTCGCCCATTGTGAACATGCTTAATCTACCACGTTTGTACCTATATAAAGGAACAGGTGTTTATCCAGACCCTCATCTCTCTGATGTTGAGTGGTGTGTTTACTGTCCATTTGACACGAAAGGATACGATTCTTTAAGGCCGAGTGGCACAAGGCCTATCTCAATTGCGTTATATCACGGGTCTGTGTGGGGCTCTCATACTGATGGTGACTTTATGCTAGAAGGTGAGACAAAAATGTCACGTTTTAGAGAGTTCACTTTTACGATGCTAGGCGACATTCACAAGCGTCAGCAGATGGACAAAGACGGAAGAATACATTATCCGGGCTCCACGATACAACAAAACTATGGAGAAACACCCGATAAGGGCTTTTTGTGTTGGCATATTAACGATGCAAACGACTTTTCGGTCCACTATCACTCGGTTTCACACGATAATCCGTTCGTAACTGTCGATTGGCAGGGTAATATCATAGCTACCATCAACAAATGTGTCGAAACTTGGCCAAAAGGCGCAAGGTATCGCATCAGGGCTAACGAACAACTCGATCCAAAAACGCAAAGAAAGGTTTCAACAGTACTAAGACGAGAATATAATGCCTATGAAGTAGTTTTCAAGCTTGTTCCTAAGAAGTCATCACAGTCGGAAGGCGAATATACCGAAAAATTAGAGGTATTGGATCTATCTAATAACGAGACGCATAAAGAATTACTGCGAGAATACGGCTCTGATGAAGGTTTCGACGAATCATTTTGGTTCGAGTGTGAAGAAATTATGGATAAAACCATAAAAGAGCTAGATTACACAATACCGGTGGCGAAAAAATGGTCTCTTAGAAAGATGAACTTTGATAATATGTTTGGTTATGGCTCTG
>Ga0163179_10000984_pt1 | contig 20406 bp, 27 predicted proteins | sample AtlANTMetagenome_FD_109643 | JGI IMG/M metagenome (GOLD analysis project Ga0163179, IMG submission 109643) | Marine eukaryotic phytoplankton communities from the Atlantic Ocean - Atlantic ANT 2 Metagenome | ecosystem: Environmental > Aquatic > Marine > Oceanic | place: North Atlantic Ocean... | reverse complement strand
GAAGAAGAAGAAAAGCAGGAAGAGGAAAAGGCAGCCAAGAAAATAGCCGAGCAGCTGACGAAGGTACAAGCAGATCTAGGATTTAAAGGCATCCAAGAGTTCGGCAGGTCGATACAGGAAAAGATGATTAAGGACAAGGACACGACAGCCAAGAACCAAGCCAAAGATATTAACGGGATCAAAGGGCTGCAGGAACAGAACAACGACATACAGATGCGACAATTAGAACAGTTGGAAAAGAATGACAACGGGGGACTAGCATAATGCCAGTGCTGAATGGGATCGTATTTCAAGAGCTGGGTGGCTCACCAAAGTTTGCCAAAACAAAAGACTCAGTCACTGCGTCAGATCTGTGGCTGATGAGTGCCAGCGACACAGGCGCGTTCATGGAGACAGTGCTGCCGTCCCCTATCGTTGTCAACGGTGTACCATTGCAACGTCTAGGGTTGGCCAATAGATATATCGCAGGATTCGCAGAGTCGGTTTCGGTTGATCCGTTTTACTCAGAGGAGCCGATGCTGACAGGAACGTCGGAGGCGTCGCAGTTAGCAAGGGTGACAATATCTTACAAGTCGCCAGAGCCGCAAGACGAAGACGAAGAAGAACGAGACGAAGACGATCCAGAAACATTTCTGACGCACAGGCTGACATTAGGTGCGGAGTTTATGACCGTTCCACCTGCGGCGTTAGAGATACCCGAGGAGGAAATATCGCCCGGCGAGCTGGACAAAGATGGCGACGGAGAGATCACAGAAGCCGAGAGAGAAGCAGCGAAAAAGCTTAAGCGGGAAGACATGCCCATCACGTTGCTAATGCCACAGGCAGAGCATCAGTTTACATTCAAGTCTATGATCAACCCGCCGTGGGGTGCGATATACAACGCTATCGGAAAAGTAAATGAAACGTCTTTTCTAGGCGCCGCTAAGGAGTGTTTGTTATTCTTAGGAGTGGACGCACAAAGAGAATTCACAACCAACGGACAGAAGCCGTGGACAGTTGACTATAGGTTCAGCCACAGGCTGGCGGAACCCGCAGGCAATCAAATAACATGGAATCATTTTTATGATCCAGCGGCAGGCAGGTGGCGAATCGTACAGATGAATGGAAGCAAGATATACACGCCGACGAGCTTCAGTGGTATATTCGGGGGCACGTCAAACAGAGCAGCGCGTGGTGGTGGAAATGCACAGGCGGCAGCACCAGCAGAGGACAACCAAGCAGCAGGTGGCGCACTAGCAGGTCACGCAGAAGTATCATAAGAGGGGCGGCAACGTCGTAAAAGAAAATGCCCATAGGCAAGTTCCCAGATTTTAATAAGAACCGAGGCGAACGCATATCTGCGGCGGAGTGGAACAGGTTGCAGCGTGATGTTGCAATGCTGAAAAACCAGCGCACCGGATCGTATCAATCTGGCATACAAACGTCGGCTGGCTATCAGACAACGCAGCCGCCAGTATCCAAGCTGTGCATCGCACAGATGGGTGAAGCACTCGGGCCGGAAGACAGCGAAGAGTTCAGGTACAGAAAAGCCAACAAGCTGTACATGGAGATGGATCGCTGGTTCGTAAACAAAGACGAAGACATCGCCGTCACCGACCCATTCGAACATGCGCCGATGCATGCCGGTCAGCGGTTCGTAGCATACCTGCATAATCTATCTAACACATGGGTACCTGTGTCACCAGTGGTTTATCGTAACGTGCGAACGTGCGGTTACACGACGGGCAAAGATAACGATGTCACGCTGCACTACCCACTGGCCGGTCGTTCTGTGACGTTTGAAATGGCCAACTGTTTTAAGGAGCAGGAGAAAAGCGAAGACGACGAAGAAGAAAAGAGATACAGGGACTACCCGTGCCCGCTGGACAACCCGACGATCTACCCAATCGAACACATCAAGACAGAATACAAAACACACCATCAGGCTATCGACACCGCCAATCGAGATCCCGACGGTGAAGAAATAAGTCCCGACGACCTGTGGGATCAAATGCTGTCGATCAGTAGCATAGCCTCTGAAAAGTTAAACCCACACGACTGGAATCAAGGCAGGCAACCGCATGGCGGTCTGTTGCAGGAAGAGCTGGCGAGCAAGGGAGTGCGATCGCACACACATACGGAGTTTACAGACACGGGGTTCGTGTACAATCTGGCAGAGGACGCGCTGGATGAACCGCAGTTTATTGCGAGGGGCGCAGTTATACCCGCATGGTTTTTTAATGGCCAATGGTATTGCTGGGCAAAGGCGGATCTACAGGACACAAGCAGCTCGTCGTCATCAAGTTCGTCGAGCAGTTCGTCATCAAGTTCGTCGTCGAGTTCATCGAGTAGTTCATCATCGAGTTCATCATCGAGTTCATCGAGCAGTTCGTCATCCAGTTCGTCGAGCAGTTCGTCGAGTTCATCTAGTAGTTCGTCTAGTTCATCGTCGAGTTCGTCTAGTTCATCGAGCAGTTCGTCTAGTTCATCGAGCAGTTCGTCATCGTCCAGCAGTTCGTCATCGAGTTCATCGAGCAGTTCGTCATCGAGTTCATCATCAAGTTCGTCGTCGAGTTCATCATCAAGTTCGTCGTCGAGTTCATCTAGCAGTTCGTCGTCCAGTTCGTCTTCAAGTTCATCGACAAGTTCGTCGTCAAGTTCATCGACAAGTTCGTCGAGTTCCAGTTCATCATCTAGTTCATCGTCCAGTTCGTCATCAAGTTCATCGTCGAGTTCGTCTTCAAGTTCGTCATCAAGTTCATCGACAAGTTCGTCGAGTTCCAGTTCGGTTTCGTTTAGTGACTCTTCTAGTTCATCATCGAGTTCATCATCGACCAGTACATTGGCAACAGGCGAGTGTTATGTGTACGGCCCGACCATGACGATCGACGGCTGCACGTTATGCGTGAAGGTCTACCGGCTGAGTGTTGTCGGTGGATCGCTACAATGTCAGGAGTTGGGGTACGACTGCGTAGAAATACCAGATACTTGTGACCCAGATCCGTCATCAAGTAGTTCGTCGTCGAGTTCATCATCATCAAGTTCATCGTCGAGTTCGTCAAGTTCGTCGAGTAGCTCGTCATCGTCAGAGGCAAGCACCAGTAGTTCATCGTCGAGTTCATCAAGTGAAGGCGACGACGGAGGTGGCGGAGAGAATAGCAGTTCATCAGGCGACACCCGATGCATCGGCGGCCCGTGTGTATACTACTGGACAGGATACTACAGCGGCGACCCGAGTGGAGCGTGGGATCTCTTAAGCGACGGCGGGTGTGCTGGGGAGACCTATGCGACGTGCGGATGCAGTCCACCAAGCACCACGTGGAGTGGTGGCAATCCAGAGCCGGACTTCATGGAAGAGCGTAATGGTACATGTGCCGCAATATAATCAAGGGAGAACCTAATGGCTTTACTGATTGAAGGGTATGTCACATTCACAGATGACACAACACTGGCGTTTAATCTGGTCGGAGACTCAAAGCAGATCGACATGGTAATCCCAGCAGAGGACTGGACGATACCAGTCGATACCAACAAACAGAGGGAGCAGCACTTGATTGCTGTGCACTACTGGGCGAACATCTTGGAAGAGAAGATCGGGCACAAGACAGTCAAGTCAATGCACACCACCAACTACGTCAACGGAGCACCACAGAATACACGCACGCACAATTTTAACGTGAACGTGCCGAGCCGTGTGCGCATGGGCATGACATATGCGTCTGCACTGTACAAGTGGAACAAAGCAGGCAAGCCCGAAAGAGGAGCCGACGAAGTCGCTGATATATTCTCCAGCAAGTGCCAGCCATGCAGGTATTTTAGCGAGATGATCGGCGGGGGACAATGTACGCTGTGCGGCTGTCTGTTGAACACCAGCGAGTCAGCCTTGCATAATAAAATTAAGATGGGAACGGAAAGCTGCCCCATCAGTAAGTGGTAACAATGAACTGCGTTGTGATATACACATCTCTTTATGACCGCAAACAGATCGACGTGCGGGAACAGATAAATGGCAAGACCATTCTGCGACATGTGTATGAGTCAGTTATAAAATGCAGATCAGTTGACAAGATCGTCGTCGTGTCACCCAGCGGCGAAGCCATTGATCTGGCAGACAGTGAAGGATTGCATGCAGTGAGATCGCACACGTCGGACAAGTGGACTAACCTGTCGATCGCAATCGAAGACAATATGCGAACAGCTGAGTGTGTGGTGTTGGTGAATCCGAACTATCCAACGCTGTCGCATCAAGGCATTGATCTGATGGTTGACAGCATCATGCAGGGGTCACATCTTTGCAGTGCGTACGTGCATGAGTATAATCCTTTACAGGCAGCACTGACACATGTCACCGTCACCGCACGAGGCAAGGCTGTATACTGGAGCAAACGCAAGCATAAGGGCAGCAGACCACACGCTGACATGTTTGCATTCCGTCCAGCTGTAGCAAGCACGATAGCAAAATTAAAGAACAGTACACTGAGGCAAGAGTGTAAGGTCGAGCAGATGGGGTGGGCGGACGTCGGTGTATTCTGTGACATGGTAAAGTTGCAGCAGATGCCGCTGGATATTACAACGCAAGAGGGGCTGGCGACGTGGCAAGGCAAATTAATCGACAAAGATGTCAACATCTAGGGAAGCATCTTGCAACACGCACATATATCGGCGGCATCAAAAGAGATATCCATCGGTGTAATCACAAGAGTCACGGCGATGTTACCAGCGCCTACTGCGCAACGTGTCCAGACTACAACAGCAAGGACAAGCCACGCCCTATTCCGCCCATCCCTGTCAAGCTGACAAGCATCCCCCAAAAACCACAGCCTGCACAAGTCATTGAACCGTTGCCAGACGATAGCAGTCGAAAGCAAAAGCGGGAATGGAGGCGACGTCGCAAGTCGTTCCAAAGCGATCGCAGCAAACGGATGAGAGTGGCGGATGTGATGGCAACACGAGACCGGATGGATCGTGGTGGAGGCATGGCTGGTTTGCTGTGGGGTAGTTCTATGTTTTTACTATTAGGCGGCCCGAGCACAAGATCGCTTGACCTGAATAGATTAAACGCACGAGGCTGCACAGTGATGGCTGTTAACAACGCAGCCATGTTAGTCAGGCCGCAGTTCTTTATCTGTGGCGATCCGCCTCGTAAGTTTCACGAGGCTATCTGGCGAGATCCTAGCATTATCAAGTTTGTCCCACGCAAGAAATTAAACGATAACATTCGCACGATCGGCGACGACGGGAAACTGCGGGAGACATACGAACAGGTGAGGTACCAGCCGTCGGTTGTGCCCTACCAACGGAACAGCAATTTTGATCCGTCGACATGGCTGCATGAGGGCAGCTTCAACTGGGGCAACGGAAGAGTGGCTGCTGAGAAGAACGAATACCCTCGTGTTCTAAGCACGATGCTGGCAGCACTAAAGGCGTGCTACTGGCTTGGCGCGTTTCGGGTGTACTTGCTAGGGTGCGACTGGCAGTGGAAGATCGGGCAGAACCCGTACGCATTTGAACAGGAAAGGCACAGCGGCGCGTATCAGTCTAACATGGGCAGCTATCAAAAACTGACGCACATGTTGGCATTGCTTAAACCACAATTCGACAAAGAACAGTTTGAAATATACAACTGTAATGCAGACAGTCGGCTCGGCGTCTTTCCGTTCGTCAGTTACGACGACGCGCTGGCCGACGTCACGGGTGAGATACCCGACAACCTAAACACCGGAGGATGGTATGGAAGCGCAAAAGATTGAAGTCGGTATCGGACAGTTTCGGCACGAATCACCAGTCGAGTCAAACGAGGAGTTGAAGCAACGCATTAAAGAGATGCAACAGAATGGCAGATACTTCATAGCCATGTGGAGCATCCAAGACGGGCAGCTGAACTTCTCGCAAGTCATGCGTGATTTCCCAACCAGCGACCTGTACACATGCAACGAGCAACTGCAGGATCTTATGAATAAAACCATAACCGAAAACGTGACCAACGTGGGAAGTTTGCCACCAACAAAAGAGTAGTTGCTGTGAAGAACCAGACAAAGCTATGGGGCAACACGACCAACTTGATCATGACCGACAAGTTGCAGATCGAGCTGCTGCAAATTGATGCTGGCGGGTACTGTTCATTACACCGCCACGTTAACAAGTTTAATCTGTTTGCTGTCATCGAAGGCACGCTGTCAGTGTTTGTCGAACAGGACAACAACGAGCAACTGCACAGGCTGGGGGAGGATCACGAAATCCTGATCGTCCCGCCGTTGATGTGGCACATGTTTGCGAACACGAGCAAAGAACCAGTCGTCTGTGTGGAGATGTACTGGCGCCGCAATAAGCAGGTGCTGGTTGAACAAAAAGATATTGAAAGATTATCAGAGGGTGGGACATGGGACTTCCAATAACCGTAGTCGTCGGGCTAGACAAAGAACACTGCCGAGAGTTTCAGATAAGCTGGTGGAGTTGGATGTAAAAACGTCAACAGATAAAAGACTGAAAGGTGTTGCGGGTATGCGATCCGCGCGTATGTAATGCACGAGACTGGAGTAAGTACGCATCTTCACTTGGGCACGATGCTGTCGAGTGTGTTATGTGGAACAACGAGATGAGAGAGGCAGGAGCCACGCAACGGGAGTACATGTTGACCGGTCTGATGTGGGCGGCGGGCAGCGTTGTCGACACGCAATACTATCTTAAACTGGACACTGACACCGTAGCAAAAACAGAGGGCGATCTATTCGACCCGCAATGGATTAAGAGAGACATCGCATACGCATCGCATAGGTGGGGGTACACAAAGCCAGCAAAGTTTATACGGGACTGCAAGCGGTGGGCGGACGACGTTGAAGAGCTACGCATGCGACCAGAGGTTTCTGTGCAGCTGCCCGAGTCACTTAAACAACGAGTGTATCACCCACGTATACAATCGTTTTATTTTTTAGCCAGCACACACTACACTCGCAAGGTGTGGGAATGGTGTGCAAAAGGCCAGAGGCTGCCATGCCCATCGCAAGATACAACGATGTGGTACTGTGCTGACCGAATGAAGTGGCCAGTCGTTCGTGTTAATATGAAGCGACGAGGGTGGTCACATGGACGCAACGCACTCAAAGAGCAGATCGCAGAACAGGTTCGCTAAATGGATATAACAGAGCACAGCCAGATCGCCGACCTGACTATTGTTCTTACAAACTACCGACGACCCAACAATCTAAAACCAATACTGGAAGCTATCAACAACAGCACGGTATTGCCAGAGCGGGTGGTGTTGGTAGACAACAGTGGAGGGGTGCCAAGATTTTCACCGGCCAGAGAACTCACAGAAGTGTTTCACGATGTCGTTCACTTTGAAGATAACGCTGGCCCGAGTTGTCGGTTCGCTGGTGCAATATTCCAGCCGACAAAATACTGCATGTTCTTGGATGACGACTTTGTTATTGGCAGCCAATGGGTGACGACATGCCTGTCAGTGGCAGCGCTGCACGATGACAAGTTCTCAACGATCACAGGGATCGCACGCAACTGCAGAGGGCGAGGCGGCGGCAGCAGGAAGAAGTACAGGTTAAGGGGTAGCAACGTGCCACGAGATACGAAGGCGGCACGAGGGATAGACGTGTCATGCCGTGGGCACTTTATAAAGACACGCGCGGTTGCCTCAGCAATCAAATGGCGTTTGCTGGCAAAAGAAGAAGGTCTGCCAGAAAGTGCGCTGCGGAATGATGACATGTTCTTGGCGTTAGGATCGCAGTTAGACTATGGTGAGATGTCATACCTAGCGCCAGCAGCGAGGCCAGAGCAGAAGATGGTTTTTAGAAACCTGTCAGCACCGCATGCATGCAGTGCACACAGCGACCATAATCACAGCAGGCAAGTGTTAATTGAATGGTTCACTCGCAAGGGCTGGAGATCATTAAAAAGAAACGGGGGATAAAATGGAACGTGGTGTAATGTATTTAATAATGGGTCGCAAGCACTGGGTGGTGGCGGCTGTCAGCATGCTGTCATTGCGTCGTGTGTACGATGGTGCGATCGGTATCATGTACGACGAGGACGAGGACGACGCCAAGCAGTTCGTCGAGATGGCAATGCAAGACAAGACGCTGTCGCCAGTCGTGCCTGTTCCGTTTAATGCCAAGCGGAGGCGACGGCACACGGCATACATGAACAAGCCACGAATGATAGAGACCAGTCCCTTTAGTTCTACGTTGTTCATCGACGCTGACACCGTGATCGTGGATACCATCGACCCGATGTTTGTCAGCCCCGAGGGTGGCGTCAGGTTCACGCAGTTCAGTGACTGGGTTACAACTGGCAACAAGATTAGCAAACGATGCCTTAAGTGGCAGAAGCGTTGCCCCGAGTTGGTAGACGCAGCACTGGCAAAGTCGTGGCCAGCACTCAACACTGGCGTCGTCAGTTTCGGGTCAGGTGATCGTGCCAAGATGATCGGGAAACGATGGCAAGAGATCGTATGGATGAACCCGTCTTTTATAGCTGACGAGATCGCTGCCCAGTTGCTGATAACAGAGCAGGACTGCGAGGTTGTTGACGATCGCTTTAACTGCAGCCCGTTGCATGGGCACTACCGAGACGATGCACATATCTGGCACTTTCATGGACGCAAGCACATGCACCCGAAAGGTAAAGTGATCTGGGAGCCGTGGTACAGGGAAGCAGTCGATCGCAATGTCATGAACATTAGAGAGTGGACGCCAGCGGGCGACCAGAGACTTGCCCATGCTATCCGCCACGAGGAGGTATACACATGTACAGACTAGACATATCGCTGGTCGGTGACGTCGATCTGTTAACAGGTAGGAAGCTGGCGGAAGAAATAGATAGACATAAAGAAGTTTACCGTATCGTTAGCAGTGAGTGCTACGACCTAAACGTCGACACGGGAACACGCACGACTGCATGGATCTGTCCGCCGTCGCACACGGTTCCGTTCAAGCCACCTAAACTTGGCCAGCAGCTGATACGAATGAAGCACGAGGGCATAGCGTTGTCACTGTGGAGCGATGAAGAGATCGTTGTCAGCAGTACCCTGTCGCCGCTGGCAGCATGTGCAAAATGGTTTTTGGATCGTCAGGTAGACGTTACTGTGTTCGGCGCAGACGAGTCGCCGCTATGGAACGAACCACACAAACGCCTGCAGGTTATCGCATGAAAACTTTAGAGATCGTCACACACTGCTGGAACTATGCCAACTGCCTGACGTGGCAACTGGCTAGTGTCCTATTGTTTCCGCCAGCAGAACCGAACCGTGTAGTGGTGACGGTTTTCATTGAAACAAAAAAAGATCAGAGAACGGTAGAACGTATGGCCAGAATTATGCAATGGCCAAGACCTGATAACGTAGATATCAATGTGTACCATCTACCGAAGACGCTGTTGTGTCGCAGGGCAATCGGCAGGAACATCGCAAGCCAGAGGTCGACGTCAGACATTATGTGGTTCGCTGATTGTGACATGATGGTCGGCAAGCAGTCCATTGACAGAATTATAAAGTTGTTAGAAGAAGATAATCAGGGGCATCTCTGGTATCCGCGCACTGTCAAAGCCACCCAACAGGAAGACGGCGACAGACTGATCAGTGAAGGCGAAGATATGATGCAGCCGAGGGCAGTCGACACCGATAGCATGTTTAGTTTCGGATACCGCAAGGCAGTCGGCGGTGTGCAGTTTGCACGCACATCGTCATGCAGACAGATCGGTTACTGTGCGAGAGGCGAGCACCAGAACCGCGCAGAGGAATGGCGGAGAACATATTCAGACATCACGTTTAGGGAGTCAATGCACGAGGCATTCGGGTGCGGCAATGGGCGGCGGGTGAAGCTGCCTAACCTCATCCGTTTTAGACATACAGAACGAGGACGTTTTACAAAAGGGTTAGAGTTATGAAACAGAAGCCACAACGCAAGCGTGCAGCCATTCGCATACCGCTCAGTATTGTACAGGAGGCGATCGGAATGCCACCACAGTTTGACCTGACAGGAGTATATCAAGATCATGATGCATGGGTAGCTGGTGAGATTTATGCGATAGTCGAAGGTGCCATGCTGCCCGATGAGTTCCTGACAGACAACCACCCCGTGATGGGCGACGCCAACTGGGAACAAACAGACAGCGACATCGTCCTGACGATACAGCCGCAAGCACCTGCACAGGAAGCAGAAAAATAATTCTAAAAAAATGTCCCAACTGGGGTTGCAGTATTGGAGCGGATAGCCATAATTGACGATATAAGAAACAAGCAACTAACAAACAAACAAACAAACAGGAAACAAGCAGATGAGAAACTCAACTATCCAAAACGCAAACGAAACACAAGCCGATAACTTTATCAGCGATCACACAGAAAACGGCCAATACTTCTTCGGCACCAACCACTTCTTCAAGAGCAACTCAAAACAGTACCACAACACCAACGCCCTCAGCAGTAACAACGGGCGATATGTTTATGTCTTCCAAGCTATGGACGGCAAGACACGGGCAGATATTGTGGATCACTTAATCGCCGCAGAAGCATCGCCTAGAATTCACCACCAAGAGTACGACACGGTTCAGGGTGCACGAATCGGGGCGGCATCACTGGCAAAAGGCAGCCGCCTGACAAAAGGCAACGACATCGCCATCGTGCCACAGGAAGCCGACGACTTTGGCGTTCGGTATCGCTTGATCACTTTCAAGTCAGCCGTTTATCAAGGCAAGGTTCGATGGGCAAGCGAAGCCGAAATGTCAGCGTAACAAAAGGAAACAGACCGCCCTGTATTGTGGGGACTGCGGGGTGGTCTGTTTAATTAAGACAGGAAACAAACAGATGAAAAACAAATATCATAAAATCAGATTCACGACAGACAGAGGCCGCAAGACGTGGTGGTGTGTGGATCTTAAAAAGGTGGGCGACAGCTACGCATTCTTCCGAACAAAAAAAGACGGTGACATATGGTTCGGAAATTCCAAACACATGGGTGTCATGCACGCCGAAGATATTGTCTACATAAAACCGGCAACCATGAATAAGACTTTTTGCGAACTAGAACTGAGTGATTAGAACAGCATGCAGAACTACATTGTCGAAGCGACTGTGTTCAGAGAAACAAAACGGTACAACATTGTCGGCGCCGTCGGGTCGTTCCTTGTCGGGGTAGAACTTGATGGTCGTGGTCAGTGCATGATAGGGGCGAGCAATGTGCAAGACAAGAAACAGTTCCACGAGATCCTCGAAGCAATGGGTGGCGGTATCTACTACCCCAGACAAGAAGGTCGTGACGAGCACGTTGACGCCGAGACAGACGAAGGTCATGGCAGACTTGCTGGCGATTAGGTTCCGAAGGCAGCGGCGTGCATTGGTGCTTTGGCGGATCACTGTCGTCGCTTTTACATCGTACTGGATTATGAGGTGGCTAGATGTTATTTGAAACACAACCTGAGACCGTGAACAGGCTGACAACATTCGGGTCGGTTGTAGATGGGTACCAGTTTATGATCAGCGACGCTATCGTATGGAACCTGTCAGAGACGACTGCGTACTTGCAGGTGCCAGCGGATCGACAAGTCGAGCAGGTTCCATTTGATAATCCACACTGGAATCGTGACGTCGTCCACTGCTTTAACCAGAAGGTGGCATGGCTGACAACGGACGGGCAAGACGTAAAGGCGACATACCAGCGTGAGCCGATCACGATCACGTGGGAGGATTGCAAGGATAGACCGCCACATCAGTCAGTGGATGGGTGGAAGTGGCTACAGGCAGCAGTGCCGCATGGCAAGATCCGCATCGCAGCGTGGTGTATAAAGTGGCAAGCAAATGATCAGTGGATCGAGATGCATGTCGGGGCGTCAGGTATCGCTGAGGATTGCAGGGCATACATACAGGCATGTGACACCGCAGGGGACGAGCCAGAACGGGCAGCGATGGAGCGATCGTATTATCCAGCGTGCATTTGGGTGCCGGACGATGCGTCAGCCGGTGCAGTCAAACCAAGCCACCACATATTTGCAGAGAATTTTACAGGACGAGAGTCAGGGGTATACAGATGGCAGCGCCAGATATTAACATCTTAATCGGGACGCCAGCGTATGGCGGTCAAGTATTTCTAACTTACATGAAGAGCATGCTGGACTTGCAGCAGCTGGCACGTGAAAAGGGTTGGCGCCTGCATCTCGCAACACCGGCAGGCGAGTCGCTGATCACACGAGCACGCAATGCGATCAGCTCAATGTTCATAGCCGACACTAAATACACGCACCTGCTATTTCTTGACGCTGACATTCAGTTCAATGCGTTAGGGATCGGGAGGTTGTTGGAGAAGGCGATCGAAACAGACGAGCTAGTTGTCGGTTGTTACCCAAAAAAATACATAGACTTCGACAAGCTGATCGAGCAGGCACGCCATCCGAACAGAAGGCACACCACTCAGCAGTTGCTGCAGCGGTCTATGGATTATGTCTTTGGTATGGACGTGGGCGGCGAATGGACGGCAGAGGTTAAAGACGGGTTCATGGAGGTTGCCGAGGCGGGCACGGGCGTCATGCTGGCATCTCGCAAAGTGTTCGACCTGCTGACGGAACACCACCCTGAAAAGTATGTCGGGGAACTAGACGTCAACTACGACGCAATCAGTCCATTGATCGCCAAAAACTTTTGGACGTTCTTCGAGACTGCGATCGAGGACGGTCGATACCTGAGCGAAGACTATGCCTTCTGCAAGTTGTACAGAAGGGCGGGCGGAAAAATACACATGGATGTGATGAGTGCATACACGCACAGCGGTCGCATGCATTACGAAGGGCATGTCATGCAGATCTTTGAATGGGTCGATGACAAAGACAAAGGAATAAACGAATGAGTAAGACGACAACAAAATGCGAACACTGGGAAGTCGACAACACTGACTACCATGCAGATCGAACATGCGACAGTTCCAGCACGTTAAAGCTGGCGCGCCAATCAATGGCAGCGTACCAGCACCAGCGGCAGAACAGCCAGCCGTCGCAAGAGACGGATGCCATGCGATTCGGAACAGCGTTTCATGCCGCAGTGCTGCAGCCGGACGAGTACGACAGCCTCGTCGCAGTGGAGCCACAGGACATAGAAGGGGAGGCAGTGAACAGGCGGTTGAAAAAGCACAGAGAGTTCCTTCAAAAGTTTGCAGAAGATGCCGCAGGCAAAACTGTGATCAAGAACACGGAACAGGTGACGATCGACAAGATGATCAGCAAAGTCAGACAGTGCCCCGCCGCGCGGCGGTTGTTTGATGTTGATGGCAGCGACGGGATCATGACCGAGCACGCCGTCAAGTTTACATGGCACGAACACCCGATGAAGGCGATGATGGACTACGTGGACACGGGCAGCGATATGATCGTTGACGTAAAGACGACACGGCTGTCAGGCGACCACCACGTATTCCAAAAAGAAATAGAGACGAGGGAATACTACGCACAGGCATCGGTGTATTGTGAAGCGTACAAGCAGATGACAGGACGCACGCCAAAGTTCTACTGGTTGTTTGTGCACACAGAAGAGCCGCACGAGGTTGATGTGTTTGAGTGCGACAGCGAGCTGCTGCGGTACGGCGATCTGCTGAACGAACAAACGATCGCCATGATCCGCACGGCGGAGATCATGGAGGACTACAGCCGCGCATCATATCGAGCAGCACAGAAAATAAAACCTAGTCCATATCTGACAAGCAGATTCGAAAAAAGCATCGGAGGATTTTAATGATGGCAAAGAAAACCACACCAGCAAAATACTGGAAGGGCAAGGACTGGACGAGCACGGAATGCGCCAGCATGCAAATCGAGATCAGGGGAGACGCTGCGGAATACATAAACCAGCACGCAGGCATCCGTGTGAATGGCACCCCGAAAAAAGTGCTGGCGCAGCATCTGGTCGAAGAGGCAATCGAAGCACGACTAAAATCGAAACAACAAGCGGCAAGCATTAAGCAGCCGCCAGCGAGCCGCAATTTACTGGCTAAAATCTTCAGAAAAAAAATAACAAAATAAACGCCAGCTGGGGTTGCAGGGTTAAAGCGGGGAGCTATAATTGACGATATAAGAAACAAGCAAGTCAAACAAACAAACAAACAACAGGAACAAAACGATGGCCAACGAAATGACAACAAGCGAAGGCGACTACCTAGCGAACAAAATCCTGCAGGACGTTAACAGCTTGTACGAGGATGTCGAGCAGTCAGCAAGGGACGGCGAAGAACACTTCATGGTAGTGAACAAATTGCAACAGCTGACCGTTCTAGAAACGATGATGACCAAGTTAAACACAACGGAGCACTGGGCGAACAAGGTCACCCGCATGATCGCCCAAATCCGATATACTGCAAATTTCAACTGGCCTGAAAATTTCCCACTCTAAACAAACAACAACAAGCAAACGCAACGCAAGGAACAAACCATGAATAAACTATCACACCTGACAGTCGAACAAATTAAATCCGAGATCGCAGTGTATTCGGACATCGTCAAGATCCGACACGAGAAACAGCTGGAAGCAAAAACAGAAAAGAACTTCCTGTCTGAACTGCGGCAAGAACTAGAGCTGAGAAAATAAGGGAGGGCAGAATGCCACAACAGAAGACCCCAGAAGCTGGGAAGATCTACACGTTAATACCACAGGTGACCAAAGCGATAGGAGCGATCCGCAAGGAACAGCAGAACAGCCACATGCGTTACAGGTACCGAGGGATCGACGACGCACTAAACTGTGTCAGCCCTGTGCTGGTCGAGCATGGTATTAGTGTGTCGGTAAAAACCAAAGACCACGTCGTCGAATGCACGGAAGAGAAGGGCAAGACAAAGTACCACGCCACCCTGAGTTTGCGCGTTACATTTTACGCAGACGATGGCAGCAGTATATCGACGACGGCGTCAGGTGAAGGGTTAAGCCATGCCGACGACAAAGCGACAGCGAAGGCGATGTCGGGAGCAATGAAGTACGCCCTGTACTTCGGGCTGATGATACCAGTCGAAGCGAACGAGCTGCAAGACCCTGACAAGGATGCCAGCCAGTCGTCTGTGTACAATCAAGCGAAGGAGCTGATCGAACAAGCAGCAGACGATCAGGGCAAGCTGGAAGAGCTGCGGGAGCGTGTTAACAAGTCAGCGAATTTTAACGACGAGCAGCGAGCCAGTCTTAACTTTTTAATCGACAATCTCACAAAGTAAGGGGAACCAAAGAATGGGTTACGACATTAACGAATTGATCGAGCAAGCAACCGAGCAGTGTGACTGGCACGAAGCTGCCAACATGTTTCCGCTGTTTGCTGGTGATGACTTTGACGCACTGGTCGACGACATAAAAACCAATGGACAGATGGAGCCGATCCTGACGATCGACGGCAAGGTTGTCGACGGACGCAACCGTCAGCTGGCATGCATCGCCGCAGGGGTCGACCCGCAGATGAGAGAGATGCCCAGCGATATGGACAGGACGCAGATCGCACAGTGGGTCTGGTCGTTAAATTACAACAGGCGACACCTGACGCCAAGCCAGCGAGGGATGGCGACCGCTGAGATGCGCAAGTATCTCGACAACAAAACAGTCAAGCAGGCGGCACAGGTTACAGGTGCAAGTGTGCGATCCGCAGAGCGTGCCGAGCGTGTCAAGAAAAACGGACACGCCAAGCTGGTCAAGGCTGTGCAGTCTGGTGCCGTTACGCTGACAGATGCCGAGAGGATCTTGTCGTTGTCACAAAACGAACAAGAGAAGCGTGTCGACATGGTGCAGGCGGGGCAGATTGCCAGCGTTGTGTATGCGAACATCGAGCCAGACCTGTCAGACAATGAGACGCAGTGGATGCAGTCGATGCAGCAGCCGTACGATGATGCCGTTAAGAAAATTGACGACGCGCTTAAAATTGTAAGCCAGCTACAAAACGACACGAGGCATTCAGTGCACCTTCCCACGACACGGATCAGGGTCGAGTTGACAGCAGCCAAGTCAGCCCTGACAGCGAACTATCCGTACGTGTACTGCGGCGGAAATTCTGCTGACGAATCAGACATAACGAAGGGCGCGGGATTCTTGACCAAGTTTGTGTGGGAAGGATTAACAGAAGAGCAACGTCACAATATTAGGAGCACACTGCAAGATGAACGAACAACAACGGACGCTGTGGGGTAAGCCAGAGAACAGCGAACAGGTTGAAGTATTCCCGCGCCAGATCACGCTGCGGGACTATCAGGACAAGTGCGTCGCAGCGATCGAAGACCATCTAGGGTTTACGAGCGACAGCAAACAACGCAGCACGGTCGTGCAACTGGCAACCGGTCTCGGGAAGACAGAAGTGTTTTGTGAGATCGTGCGGGCGAACCTTCACAAGGTCGGGCGTGCGATGGTAATTGCACACACCACCGAGTTGGTGAGACAGGCGGCTAACAAATTGAAGGCACGCACGGGTATCGTGCCAGCAATAGAGCAGGGCAAGAGCTACAGCCCAGAGAGTCGAGATTATCGTGCGCCTATTGTCTGTGCATCTGTGCAGTCGTTGCACGAGAATCGTCTGGAACGGTTCAGCGACATCGGCCTTTTGATTATAGACGAAGCACACCATGCCAGCTGGGAAAACAAAAGCTACAGGCAGGTGATCGAGCACCTGAGAAAAGACAACCCAGACCTGCGGGTGTTGGGTGTGACGGCTACGGCACAGCGTGCTGACAAGTCTGCACTGGGTCGTGTGTTTGAAAGCTGCGCGTTTAATTATGGTATAGACGTGGCAACAAAGGACGGGTGGCTGGTGCCGCCTAAAGTCAACGTCTGCCAAGTGACCAGCCTAGACTTGCGAAGTGTCAAAACAGTCGCAGGGGATCTTCAGAAGTCAGCGATGGCGGCGATCCTAGAACAGGAGGCACCGCTGCATGAGATTGCCGACGTAGCTGTCAAAGAGGGCGCGGGCAAATACAAGACCTTGATTTTCTGCGTGTCAGTGAATCAGGCGGAAGCACTCAGCCATATTTTGAACGACCGCTACAACGTCCCGACCGGATGGGTGTGCGGTGACACACGCCGGTGCACGAAGGAAGAGAGAGCCGAAATCCTAGACAGATTCGAGACAGGCAGCCTTCGATGTCTGGTAAACGTGGCGGTGTTGACCGAGGGCTGGGACTGCACAGGAATCAGAGATCCAGAGACAGGCGAAGTAGTGGACGCTGGTGTCGAGCATATAGTCATGGCGAGACCGACGAAGAGTTTGTCAGCGTACACTCAGATGTTCGGACGTGGCACGAGACCATTGCCGGACACTGTAGACTTCGATGGCAGCACCGCAGAGTTGCGTCGCCAAGCGATAGCAGAATCGGGCAAACCATTTATCAGGATTACCGATTTAGTAGACAATTCATTGAAGCACAGACTGGTATCAGTGGCGGATGTTTTGGGTGGCACACACTACCCTGAGAACGTCGTCGAGCGTGCAAAGAAAAATTTGCGGGAGAGGAAGACGCCGGAAGAGATCGAAGAGGCGCTAGAGTTGGCACAGAAGCAACTGGAGCGTGAGGCGAAGAGGCGGGAGAAGTTGAAGGTCGAGCGGATGAAACGGGAGAACGTAAGGGCAGAGGCGTTGTACGAGCGTCTGAACGTCAACCCGTTCGACGCATACGGCAGGCAGTTTACAGACGTCAGGCAGGTCGAGCCAGCGACAGGTTCGCAGATCCGAATGTTGCGCTGGAAGAAGTGGACGTCGAACATCCCGCTGACAAAAAGAGAGGCGGGTATTATTATCGGAAGAATTCAGAAGGGCGAGAACGTCCGAGCAATCCAAAAGCACTTCGAAGGAAAAGCAAAGGAACGCACGCAGGTCAGTCAGCCCAAAAAGAAAGAGCAGGTGAAGCGAGACCTGACCGTTGACGAGATCAATGACCTGCTGCGTGGGATGTAATCTAACGAGTGACTAATGTCTAACAGACAACTGTATGAAAGTCGTCGATAACTTCATCACGTCACACATGAGATCAAGTGTTTGATAGACATTGTAATAACACAATACATAAAAAGAACGTGGCAACAAGGGGGGGGCAAATGGGAAACCCAGAATTTTACGCAAAGATTTTTGACAGGCTGGAAAACTTACAGCACAAAAGTGACAACGCATTCACAGCGAGATGCCCGTCACATGACGACAACACAAACAGCCTCAGCGGATCGTATGGGCAGGACGGCAGGCTGCTGCTGAATTGTCACGCAGGCTGCAGCATCAAACAGATACAGAAGGATCTGGACATTACCATGCAAGACATGTTCCCCCCAAGCATGCAGAAGAGGACGAGCACAATCGAGAAGACTTACGACTACGTCGATGAGTCTGGCACGCTGTTGTATCAGGCGGTGCGTAAAAACCCAAAAGGGTTTATACAACGCAGGCCAGAGGGGTCGGGCTGGCAGTACAAACTCGGCAACACTCGCAGGGTGTTGTACAAACTTGTCGAGCTGTTGGCGGCTAACACTCAGCGGTGGGTATTGGTGTGCGAAGGCGAGAAGGATTGCGACCGTCTGATGTCGATGGGTATGATCGCAACCTGCAACGCAGGGGGCGCTGGAAAATGGCGGGATGATTACAGCAAAACATTGCGAGGTCGCAACGTCGCCATCCTGCCAGACAATGATGACGCAGGACGGGCACACGCCTATCAGGTAGCAAACAGTCTAAGAGGTAAGGCGGCCAACATTAAGATCGTCGAGCTGCCAGACATTCCAAACAAAGGCGACGTGTATGACTATCTAGAAACGCATACGGTAGAACAACTGCAAGACATCATACGAGACACTGGCGTCTGGGACGGCACGACCCCAAAGGAAATAGCAAACGGGTCGAAGGAATTGCTGACAGTGACGCCGCGCAGTAACGTGTCGCCAGAGATGCAGGCGTGGCGATCTGCAGCCCATGAAATTCTAAAGGCGACAGAGCAACACGACGCTGCCACTGCATCAAATATTTGCTACGGAATAGTAGAGAAGGTCAGGTTGAAATATGCTACTACGTAATTGCCCATTTTGTAATGCTGATCCGATCAGGCTGGAGTACGACCAGCGTGGAAACGAGACAGGCGATAGTGATCTGTGGTTTGTTCGATGCATGGAGTGCGGGGCAGACGGCCCGCCAGCAGAGTGTGATCAGCGAGCGACAGATCTGTGGAACGGGATAACCGATGGCACTCACAGATAAAGATCGCAGGATGTTCGAAATGTTCATCGCAGAGTTTACATTTTGCTGGGGCTGTGGATGGAGACCAAAAGGCAAAAGGCTGACAGGGTTGTATGATGTGTGGGCTGCCCCAATGAAACTAGAGAACCATCACATATTCGGAGGCGCAAGACGCAAGCATGTACGCAACAACATCGCACGGCTGTGTTCGTTTTGCCATCGTGTTTTTCATGGTGACAGGTTCACGCTGGCAGGTGTGGAAGTTCCACCGCTGACGTTAGAGAATGTCTTGTGGCTAAAGCAAACGCACGACCCACAGTGGTACGATCGGCAGCAGATGGAACAGTTGGCGGATCACGCAGTTAACAAGGAAGCAAGACCAGATGAATGGTTCATCAAACAATACGAGACAAGGCGGGTCGCATATCCGTGCGACGCTGACATGGGAACAAGTCGATGAGGCTGTACGAATTGGAGCAGCCCGCAGGATCGCATGTTTAAAGCGTGGCACAAGAGATAGGCACGGGGCGAACCCTGAGAAGATTGCATGGAAGGCAGACATTGAAGGGGCTGCAGCAGAGTTTGCATTCTGCCAGTGGGCGGGCATACGATGGAATCGGTCAGTTGACCAGCGTGGTGTTGCAGATGTGCCGCCTAACATCGAGATCAGAAGGACATACCCTTCGCTGATTGTGAGGCCAGCTGATTATGATGATCGGTTTTATGTTGCGATGCAGGGGTGGGCGCCCAACTATCAGATACTGGGATGGATCAAGGGAGCCGACGCCAAGCGAGAAGAGTGGAAGACAGATTTTGGTAAAGCAAACAGGCCGTCATGTTTCTGTGTTCCGGTCGAGCATCTACAACCAATGGAGGACTTAATGCTACCGACAATACAATGGGACAGACGAATGGAAGAACAGACAGACATCCTTGCCACGTTGATCGCATTCGATCCAGTGACGCAAAACACTGTGCAGAAATTTATAGATGTGACAGCGGCTTCAATGAATGCACAGACGCAGCCATGCGTTAAGGTGGTTGTGATCGGTAAGCAATGCAGCGATGCAGATCGTGATCGGATAGCGAACGCAGTCAGCGATGCAGTCATCGTCGACGTGTACAAAGACGAGGTCATAATGCAAGAAATTTTCAGCCCGCTGTACTTCGATCTGGCAGATCAGTGTTACGAATTGCGTGTCACGATTTTAGACCACGGCTGTGCAATTAATTCGAGGTACATGGAGGCGGTCAGCAGGTTGTTGTT
>Ga0163179_10000983_pt1 | contig 20423 bp, 12 predicted proteins | sample AtlANTMetagenome_FD_109643 | JGI IMG/M metagenome (GOLD analysis project Ga0163179, IMG submission 109643) | Marine eukaryotic phytoplankton communities from the Atlantic Ocean - Atlantic ANT 2 Metagenome | ecosystem: Environmental > Aquatic > Marine > Oceanic | place: North Atlantic Ocean... | reverse complement strand
CCATTTGAACCCATATTAAGATACTGTATATTATCAATTACCGTTGGAGTACTGGGAGTTGCTCCACCAAATATCATTCCACGAGTAGGTGATGCACACCCATTCATGTATGTTCCTGCACCAATAGGAGTCATATCACCAAAATCAAAGAATGAACTTGTTGTTGCAATGGTCATTCCAATTATTTGATTACTATGTGTTCCAGCATCTGATCCACCTGCTCTAAATCCTTTAATTTGATTTGAAAATGTTGCACCACCCATATTATCATTTGTAATCTCACCAAATGATATTGCATCTCCCGTTGTTGCTATTGTTACAAATTCTGTTGTTTGATCATTTTGACCGTTTACAAATATTCCTCTTGTATTTGATGCAAGAGCACCACGATATGCATTTCCATATGATAAAGAACCAAAAGCAGTTGCGTTTCCTGTTGTTGGTATGGTTATAAAATCTATATTAGTTGCACCACTACCACCTGGAATACTATAACCACTTCCAATTATTCCACGTTCGCCACCATTAAGATTTGGTGTATTACTCGCCATCTCCCACCACTGATCCTGTGCAAAGAACTCCATCTTCTGAGAATCAGTATTAAATCTTATTGCACCTTGTGGTACTTCTACTGGGGGTTTAGACATATTATTCTACCTCTTTCATATTTATGAGAGACCACCGTGACTGTCAGATGTTGCACCACCATTTTGCCTTTCTACTGTAAAATCACCAAAATCTAGTGCATTTCCTAGTGTTGCAATCGTTACATAATCAATAGTATTTTGTCTTGCAGGGCTGGTTGTTCCACCCATAAAAATACCACGAGTTCCATTAGAAGTGCCATCTGCAATTGCTCTTGCTAAAGTCAAATCACCAAAATCTTCTGCAGTTCCTGTTGATGCAATAGTAACATAATCAATTATACTAACTGCAGAGGGCATACCACCACCACCAAATAATGCTCTTGTTGAACTAGAAAGACCACCTGGTGCTTTTCTTACTGATGATAGAGCACCAAAATTAGTATAACTTGATGTTGATGCGATAGTAAAATAATCTATAGTGGCAACAGCAGAAGGAGTATAACCACCAGCAAATAATGCACGAGTTGAAGATGAAGCACTAGCTGCTAATAATGCAGTCGTAGATGAAGCATCCCCAAAGTCTGCTGCATTTCCTATACTTGCAATAGTAAAATAATCAACTTGTGCTGTATTCGCAGGACTTCCGTTTCCACCATAAACTAAACCTCTTGTTTGATTTGATACAGAAGCATTATTTCTTCTTCCGACATCTAATTGTCCAAAGTTAATTGAATTTGAAGAGGTTGCAATGGTTACATACTCCATAGTCGTATTATTTGCACTACCAGTCCACCCACCATTAGTTACCATTCTTGTTGAACTACTACATGCAGAGCAGTTAGCATGAGCAGTAGTGCTTAAGTCTCCAAATTTTTGTGTTATTCCACCACTTTCAATTTCAATAGAATCGATGGCAGTTGTAGTATTAGGGGTCTTATATCCACCAGCATATAATGCACGACCTCTATTTCTACTTTCAGTTGTTCCTTTTGGTGGAACCATGTATAAAAGAGTATCAAATTTTGTATTATCTGTAAATGATACCCCATTATCTACTCCCAATGGTGGTACATCTACTGGTGCTTTAGGTTCAGCAATACGAAAGAGTCCAACACTATAAAATTCTCCAACACCATGCTGGTTGGTAATTATTCTAAAATTAGAATTGGCACTTCCTGCATCAAGTTCCCAAAAACTACAACCAGATCCAGTTACACTCCATATTCTATTATTACCAATACCAACATCAAAACCACCAGAAGACATATTATAGTCAAGTTTAATTCTATACCTTCCTTCTTTTATACTTGATGCAAAAAGTTGTTGTGTTGCATATGCATCATTCGTTCTACCATTATCAGCAACATTCAATTTATTACCACTGATAGTATATTCACCACTTGGAGTAGAACTAAAACTCCAACCTGTTGCTGAGTCATAAAAGTTTGGGTTGGCAAGTATATTTTCATTCTCTTCAGGATACCATAATTCGATACGAAGATCATCCACATAAAAATCATTAACATTATTTGAAGAAGATTCGTTAAATGTAACATGAGTTGTATTAGATGTTGCCATTCCTATCCACTCAACATATGTCCAATTACCTAATCCACTATAAGCTTGACCTGCTGTTCGTGATTCATAATTTTCATTTCCTCCAGCACCAGAACCAATTTTCATTTTTGCTCTAGCACTCGTACCAAGAGGCCCTACGCAGTTTAGATAAGCACTAATCTTATATCTTCTAGTGGTATCAAGAGTAACGGGAATAGTGTATGCGATTAAATCTCCATTATCGTTACTCACAGCATGAATTGAATAAGATCCTGAATGTGAGAAGTTAGATATTTCAAAAGTAGCACAGCCATGGTTAGACCAATTAGTAGTAGTGCCAGTCTCAAGGTTTCCATTAGTTGCTAAGTTTGAATATCTCTTACCATAATATACACCACCCTGTCCAAAAATTTCTTTTCCTGTTGCTTCTGCTGTAGGATTATCAGAATCTTGACAACATAATAAAACAGTGCCCTCAATTGCTTTTAATACTTGTGTTGGTGGTGTAAAGTATGATGTATATAATGCTGTTCCTTTTACAACACGAAGATTGGAGAGATGTCCTCCAAATGGATTATTTGCAAAATTAGGGCCCTCTCCACCAATAGTTGGTCTATTGTAGTTTGCAATATATGAATTAGTATCACTATATGTACTACCTTCTTGTACACCATTAAGAAATAATTTTGTACTGCCACTTGATCTACAGAGTGCTATATGATGCCATGAATCATGAGAAATATCTGTTGTGCCAGTAATCTTATCACCTGAAGCTGTATAATACCTTATCTTTCCACTAACCAAATAAAGCATTGGAGCAATATCCGTTGAGCCTCTTCGACCATCATATAATAAATCATATGAACCAGTAGCACCATGCTTCATCCAAAATTCTATCGTAAAATCACCAGTTCCAAATGTAAAATCAGCATTACCACCTAATATAATAACCTGTAGTGCTGTAACATCATCTCTACCATCAAAATATACTGACCCATTGGCAGCATTTCTACCACCCAATCCAGCGATATTATCAGCACGTAATATTCCCATTATCCTAAACCTCCGTGGTTATTAGAACATGCACCACCTGCTAAATGTTGATTTGTAATTAAAGTCCCAAAATCAACTGCATTTCCTTGTGTTGCAACGTTTATATAATCCATTGCATCTATAGCTGTTGGGGTTTGACCACCACCAAATACTCCTCTTACTGTATCAGAAGTTCCCATTGTCCATCCCATATCACTTGTCAACTCACCAAAATTTGTTGTGTTTCCTTTTGTTGCGAATGTAAGATATTCAATTATCTTATAGACATTTGAACCTCCTGCATACACTGCCCTTGTTGAGGATGATGCTCCATTATTATAACAATTATTTGAAATTAAATCACCAAAATCGTGACTATCTCCTAATGTTGCAATCGTTACATACTCAATACTATCCCTTATAGATGGCCAACTTGCACCCCCTGCAAATACTGCCCTAGTTGGAGATGCAGTTCCTCCTTGGTTAGAATTATTTACCTTTAACTCACCAAAAGTTTTTGCATGAATTCCTTGTGATGCGATTGTAACGTATTGAATTACCTTATCATAATCTGCAGATCCTGTGTATCCTCCTGCGATTATACCACGAGTTTGATTTCCAGCACAACCAACATATGTTCTTGCTGCTATTAAATTTCCAAAATCACTTAAAATTCCTGTTGTTGCAATAGTTACGTATTCAATTTCATCATGCTTTCCAGAGGTATTTTCTCCTCCTGCAACAACCCCACGAGTATTTGATGAAAATGCACTACAATATTTCCTGTTCTCCGTCATATCAGCAAAATCAATTGCATTTCCTGCAGTCGGAATGGTTATATATTCAACTGTATTTCCATTTGTTGTAGGACTTCCACCCATGAATAATCCACGAGCACCTGCAACTTTATCTGCAGAGTTACCTGTTGGATTTGCAGCAGGGCCGCCATTATCACCCAAATTAGGTGAGAATGTATGAATCTGCATCCACACATCACCATTAAAATACTCCAACTTCTGAGAATCAGAGTTGAATCGCATTGCTCCTAATGGTATCTCTACTGGTGGTAAACTCATGTTATTACTCTCCTATTCATATTTAGAGACCCCCATGACTATCAGATGTCATACCTCTATATGCACCAGTGGTTAACATATCACCAAAGTCTTGTGCATCTCCTGTGCTTGCGATTGTAACATGTTGTATGGTATTGGTAAAAGCATTTGCTGGTTGATTATCCCCTCCTGCTATTATTCCTCTAATATTATTTGATGTAGCGGAAGAAGCTTGTAAAGTGGTATTACATATGAGATCTCCAAAATCTGATGCATTTCCTGTAGTTGCAATCGTAACAAAATCCATGATGTTGTTAGTTGGGTTAGAACCACCTGCGAATATTCCCCTTGTGCTTGAGCAAAAACCATTAAAATTACCTCTTCCTTGAGTTAACTCACCAAAATTTATACTATCTCCTGTGGTTGCAATGGTTATAAATTCTATGTTCCTTGTTCCAGTTGGTGAAATATATCCACCACCAATTAAACCTCTTGTAGAGGAGTTAACTGCTGTTCTGTTACTATCTGCTCTTAGTGTGGTCAAACCACCAAAATCTACTGAATTACCAGTGGTTGCTATAGTTACAAAATCAATATTATTGAATGTACTTGGATAAGCATATCCTCCTGCAAATATTCCACGAGTTTCATTACTAATAGGAGTGTAATTACCATTACCACCATTCAGGGTTCCAAAATTAGTTGCATTTCCTGTTGTGGCAATGGTGAAATATTCTATCGTAGAAACATTAGCTGGAGCAACATATCCACTACCTGATACTGCACGAGTTGATGATGCAAAAACAGCGTTACCACGCACTGCTGCAGATGCATCTCCAAATCTAATTGAATTGCCCATCGATTGTATATTTACATATTCACATACTTTGGTATTTGCTGGTGCAATATAATTGGCAACTATCAATCCACGACCTCTTCCTCTTTGTGCGGTATCTCCTGTTGGGAAATACATATATCCTTGACAATTTACTTTTGTATCTCCCTCAAATGTTACTCCCTCATCTATTCCCACTGATGGAAGAACTTTAGGTGCCTCTCCTTGTGGTGCTAATTTAATTGAGGCAAGATACCAATAAGATCTTACATTACTACTATTACCTGAATCATGTGAATAAAATCTTATTTGTGTGCTTGTACTTGTAGCAGTAAAATAATATCTATATTCAAGTTCTGCCGAGTTATTATTGTCAGCAACATAATTAATAGTTGTTCCTGCTATTTGCCAATAAGCCGTGTTTGCCTCTGCAGAACTTGCTAATACTCTTGCTACATATCTCTTTCCAACAACTGTAGTAACATTTTGATAGATATTACGCTGCGTATTACCATTACCAAAATGCATCAATGCACCGCTACTGTGCGACCATTGAACTCCACTAGCAGTCCACCCACTTATATTATTAGTAAATCCACTATTTGTTACTAATTCAATATCATTAGATTCCTGAAGACTTCCAAAACCAGTAATAGTTTTTCCTGTTGCTTCTTGTATCGGATTATCAGAATCCTGACAACAAAGAAGAACTGTATTTTCAATTGGTTTTAATTTATATGTTGGTGGTATAAAGTCTGCTGTATAAAGTGCTGTTTTTACTACACGAAGATTTGAAATATATCCTTTAAATCTGTATAAACTTATGTTAAAAATAGTTGAAGGTTGTCCAACTGTTCCACCAGCATCTGTATAGTTACTAGAACCTGTGTTTATACTTCCAGAAACTTTTACTCCATTGAGAAATACATATCCACTACTTCCATTTCTTACAACTGCAAAATGATTCCATTCTCTTTCTTTAGTAATTTTATAATTTGCAACTGCAGTTCCACTAGGGAATCCATAAGTATAGAGATTATCATTACTGTTGATACCAACAAAAAGTCCAGTGCTAAAATTATCACTAGTTCTAGTATCAAAAAGTGCCCTGACAGTTCCAGCACCTGAACTATTAAACCACCCTTCAATTGTAAAATCATCTACTCCAAAAGCAAAATCAGATGAATTCATTTGAAGACCTGTTACGTCTTTATCAAAAAACAATGCTCCATCAATGGCATTTCTTCCACCAGTTCCAGTTAAATTGTCTGCTCTTAAATTTGCCATGTTAGAAACCTCCTAGTCCACCGTGAGAATCTGATATAGATGCACCAGCCCACCTTGCAAGAGTTAAATCACCCCAATCTAATGAATTACCTGATGATGCAATTTCAACATATTCAATTGTATTAACATAAACACCAAAACCAGGAGCATTATTATATCCTCCAAAAATAAATCCTCTTGTTTGACTTGCAGTTCCATTAACAACAATTCTACCATGACGTAAATCACCAAAATGAATCGCATTACCTGTAGAGGCAATATTAATCATATCAATTTTTTTTCTATTGCTTGGTTCTCCACCAGCAAAGAATCCACGAACTGAATTACTAAAACCACCAGGATTTCCAGTAAGTGTAGTTAAATTACCAAACAATACTGAATTTCCTTTTGATGCAATAGTTACATATTCAATATCTCTAGTTCTACTTGGAGATGGATATGCAGGACCTTCTCCACCTGCAATAATTCCTCTTACTGGTGATGAACATCCACTTACCCATTGCCTTGCATTTCTAATATCTCCAAAATCTTTTGCATCTCCTGTAGTTGCAATTTCTACATAATCAATTGTATCTTGGGATGTACCAGGTGATCTTCCTCCAGCCCATAATCCACGAGTGGATGAAGAAAATCCACCAGCAGTTCCCCTTCCATTGAACATATCAGCAAAATCTATTGAATTTCCTTCCGATGCAATTGTAATGTATTCAATTACTTCATGGTTACTATCTTGATCTGATCCAGCACTTAAACCACGAGTTTCAGAACCACAACCTGATCTTCTTGATTCTGCAGTCAATGTTTCGCCAAAATTAACTGCATTACCTTTTGATGACATATTAAAATAATCAATTACTTTCAAATTTGAACTATTTGCACCACCCACAAAAACAGCACGACCTCTATTACCCATATCAACATAAGAATTCACTGCTTTCCATTCCATACCAGTATAAAATTCAAGTGCTCCTAAATTCTCATTAAACCTCATTGTTCCTGCTGTTGGTTTATCATCACTAATACCAGGAAGAGTAAAATTATCTGTGACTGTTAAATTTTCTGGGCCGCTGGTAACTGTTGTTCCTGATGATACTGTAATATCTCCTTCAATAATAATTTCACCAGACAATGAATGTGCCTTAGAATCTAAATTAATATCTGTATTTGTTAATGTTACTTCTTTGTCTACAAATCCCTCATATGTTGTAATTGTGGTGATTCCTCCACCAGCATCAATATTATGAGCAGTAATATCTCCCGTTACATGTAGAGTATCAAGAGCTAAATCTGTACCAATACCAACTGTCTCGTTTTCTACTTCAAATTGGGTTGAAAAACCTATGCGTACTTTTGCCATCTTAGTAACCTCCTAACCCACCATGAGAATCAGATAATCCCACCAGTTGATTTCTTCCTTGAGATAAATCACCAAAATCTGCTGCACTACCGAATGTTTGAATAGTTATCATATCTATGGTGTTAATGGTACCAGGTGCTCCACCTGCAAATAAACCTCTTACCATATTTTGAACACCTGCTCTAAATCCATTTGTTGATCCAGCAAATGCTTTTATCTCACCAAAATCCATCGCAACTCCTGTTGATTGTAACTGGATTGCTTCCATTTTATAAGAATTCACATATGCATTATTTTCACTATATCCACCAGTGATTATCCCTCTTGTTTTATCGCCAACAGCCGTGTGTCCACGATTACCATACATTATATCACCAAACTCAGTAGTATTAGCTGATGTTGCCATGATTTTTGTATCATATTTTTGATATATTGCTGGATTATATCCACCAGTGAATATTGCTCTTACTGGAGAGCAAGCTCCATGATCACCTCTTCCTCTTGCTGCAGTAATGTCTCCCCAATCATGTTTTGCTCCTGTTGTTGAAAAGAAAAACATATCAATTGTTGTTGTTGCATTTGGATAATCTCCTCCTGCACTTATTGCTCTAACAGAATCAGATGCTCCTATAGATCCCCAACCACCAGTATTATCAACTTCAAAATCTATAGAATGTCCCTCTGATGCGATTGTTATATATTCTATATCAAGATCATCACCTGCAGGTCCCCAGCCACCCATCATTAATCCCCTTGTCTCATTAGAAGCACCAGCACCACCATAAAGACTATTAGTAACTTCACCAAAATCTTTTGTATTTCCTGTTGATGAAACATTGACATATTCCATATTTTTATAACCTGTGAATATTCCACGACCTCTTCTTGTTGTATTATCTACCTGTCTCCAGAAATTACCATCCCAATATTCAATCGTCTTAAAATCTTTGTTATAATATAATGCTCCTGGTTTTGGTGCTGATGGTCTATCATTTGTTCTACCAATCGGAGGATTGAATGTATTACTTACTTTCATACTTTCAATAGTTCCTTGACCAGTTGTTGCACCAGTTCCTACAGACATTGTAAGAGCAGATCCTACAACTATCTCACCTGATAATGTTCCACTATCTCCAGTATTAATATTCACACCATCAGAATATTCCATATCCTGATTCATATAACCATCAATAGATGTGACAGTAGTAATACCTGAACTAGATTTAATATTTGCTGCTCTTACTGTACCAATAACTTCTACTTTTGCCGATGGAAGTGCAGTTCCTATACCAACTTTACCGTCATCCTTAAGGACAAAATCATCTAAGTGACTAAATCTTACTTTTACCATATCAATAACCTCCTAATCCACCGTGGGAATCACTAGTACCAGTTGGTGTATTATATTGTGTAGTAGTCAAATCACCAAAAGACATTGCATTTCCTGTTGATGCGATTTCCACATATTCTATAATATTAGTTCCAGGATTACCACCAGCGAAAATACAACGAGTCTGAGTTGAATTAACACCAGATCTTTGGTTTGTAGTCAACTCTCCAAAATATGCTGTATTTCCATTAGATGCAATAGTTATATAAGTCACCATACCAGAAGAACCTTTATTTTCAGCGATAATTCCTCTCGTTTGACTACTTCCACCTGATGCTCCTCCTTGTGGTTTCTGTAAATCTCCAAATTCAACAGCATTACCATCACTTCCCATCTGTTTTACATCAATTACTGAAAGATAACCAGGAGTATATCCACCATGAAATGTTCCTCTAATTGGAGAATTGCATCCAGTTGTACCCATATATGCTCTTGCAACCGTTAAATCACCATAATCTACTTTTGATCCAGTAGTTGAAAAAAGATGCATCTCCATTTGATTTGTAAATGGCGAAGAATAATCACCACCTCCAGCAATTCCTCTTGTAGAATTAGATATTGCACCCATACCCCATCCATTACCATTAGCACCCCAATCAGTTCCATTTCCTTTTGATGAGATGGTATAATATTCAATATCAAGATTATTACCAGTAGCAGGTAACCAACTACCACTATACACTGCACGAACACTATTAGACATTCCAGCAGATCCATATCCACCACTAAAACAAGTACCAAAATTTATTGAATGTCCTAATGTCGATGCCTGAACATAATGAGTTTCATTAACGTTAACTATAGATGCCTTGATAAGTATCCTTCCATTTGCACCACTCACAGTAAATTGTCTCCACTCTACTCCATTATAAAATTCAAGTGTATTTAAATCTCTATTGTATCTAACAGTTCCTTCTATTGGAACTTCTGTTCTATCTTCTATATTACCTATTGGAGGAGAAAAATGAGTTCCGATACTTACACTCTCAACACTTCCAACATCAACAGTAGAACCAGTTGATACTCTAAATGTTTCTCCTGTTCCTACAACAATATCTCCTGTTGTTTGATGTTCTCCAGTAAGTGTTATTTTACCAGAAACTTCATCTGCAGAAAAACCAGAATAACTAACAAAAGTCGTTACGCCAGAAGCAGAAAGTCCTGAAGTTTTTAATGTACCATCAATTATAAGATTTCCCAGTCCAGTAGTAGTACTACCAACTCCAACTGCGTTATCTTTAAGTTGAAACTCTGACCCAATTCCGATGCGGTAAGTTGCCATGTTACCTCACCTATACCGTAATTTTGTCAATAATCGTCGTAACTGTTGCAGAAGACGCACTACCCATCGTAACCTTAACTTCTACGTTAGAACCATTAATCGCAGCACTGATAGTTCCTAACATTGAGTTAGTAGCAATTGCAGCTTCTTCAACTATTGTTGCAGTCGTATCATCATGTATTAATAGATATCTACCAACTTGATAATTAGAACCTTGTTTTATTTGTACTCTAAGAGATGCAGAACGATAATCTGCCTTTGCAAATGTTGTTAAATTTGTTGCACTAGTTGATGAAACAGTTACATCTATCTCTGTACCACCACCGAGTCCACCCCATGCATTATTTCCATACCCTTCGTAACTATTAAGATCTGTATTATATCTTATATCACCATCTACAACTACAGATGCTCCTGGTCTTTGACTAGTATTACCAACAGGAATTCTTATATGTGATGTTGATGAAGCAGTCGTTATACCAGTAATGAATACGCCATGACTATTTGTATTTAATCTTGCAGTATTTGCACCATCATTTAATTGACAACCACTATCTGCAGTGAACACAGCAATATTAGCATCAGCTTCTTCAATCGTAATAATTCCACTTGCTGCAGTTACTATTTTAAGAGATCCTGTTCCTTCATCATTTATGTAACTGTCCGAACCATTATGATATATGGTTAAATCTGTAGAATCTCCAAATTTTGCTTTTATATTATCTTTAAACTTCAATGAAGCATCAGACTGATCCCAGAAAGCAGAAGTAATACCAGCACCACCACCAATAAGATTTACATCAGCAGAGAATGTAGCAGTCTCGGCTACATTAAGAACATCTAAATCAGTTTGACCATCAACGTCTAGAGCACCATTAAGATCTGCTGCACCAGTAACTGTTAGTCCACCACCAACTTTAACGTCAGTAAATGTTCCAATACCAGTGTGATTAATATCAACAAAATTAACTTGATTTTTAAAAGTAGAAATACCAACAACAGAAATACCTGCACCAACTTGTACGTTAGATGCAGCAGTAATAACACCAACCGAGTTTATATCAGTTACGTTTGTATAATTTAATGTTCCCTTTGCGTCAATATTACCCTGTACAACAACATTTCCACCAATATGTAAATTCTCTTCTACGCCCACGCCACCCTCTACTACAAGAGCACCAGTATCTTTATTAGTTGATCCTGTGGCATTATCTATTTTAACTGCACCAGTGGCAGTAGTAACACCAGTTACATGTAAATCTAATGTTGTAGTAAGACCTACTCTATTATTATGAACATATAGAGTTCCAATCGAAGAAACTCCAACAGCTTCAAAATTAGTTGTACTTGTTAATCCACTAACTCTGAAATCATTAGAAACAGTGCCTTTTCCTGTGAGTGCAAATGTAGTTTCATCAAATGTTAAGTTACTGCTACCTGTTATTGATCCAGCAGCACCAGCAGTAACAACCTGATTATCAGTTAAATTTGATGCTAAAAGATAGTTCGCACGTAATCCATCATTAACAAATACTGTGGCAATACCAACGCCCATACCAAAGGTAGTAACACCAACAAATGTAAATCCACCACCAGTACCTGGAAGAAAACTTGACAATCCAACAATAGAACAGCCAGTTAGATCTAGAGCATCCCCCAATGGCAACTCTTTCAGGTGAAGATTAGTTGTGTCTACAATTAAAGGAACTCTGTTCGCCATTATATTTCTACTGGTTTAGTTGTATTTATGCAGGGTTAATTAGTATAGGTACAATAGAATCATGACCTAAATCCGTTCTACCATATACTGGGACGTTTGTTGCTTCTAAAGGTATGGTATGTCTACTTCCTGCCCTATTGAAAACTGGAATAGATTTCATTCCACCAGTGTGGAAAGTATTACCCAAAGACATTATATAGAATGATGTTGGACTTCCAGCTGGTGCAGAAGTAAAAGTTATCGCATCATTAAATATAGTAAATGCTGTAACTGGTTCTTGAATTGCACCATTCAATACCACCATTAATGTATAGGCATTAGTAGTATAATAAGGATCACCACCCAAAGTTAAATTAAACGTTGTTTCACTGCCATCAAAAGAACCCGATATATCATCGAGTTTTCTGTATGCACCTATTTCTGGGGATCTTCCTTTGTATGCCATATCGTTTATTAGTTATTTATGATGGTTTAATTGGCCAAGTAAAATTATCAAAGTCAGAATTTTGTGTCATTGTTGAAGGTAGATCACGAAGTGTTTTACGATATGCCTTTCTTTCATCAGTCAATGTTACATCAGCACTAGCCCACCAATCTGTCTCTGCTATTTTTTCATCTCTAATACGTCTTAATATTTTCATCTTATTATTATAAGACAAAGTAATAGCAGTTGATTCATCTAATCCACTAATAAACTTCCAAGATACATCAAATTTACTGCTGTCAGATGGGTCTGGAACAACATACATAGGATCATGTTCAAACTCACCACCATTATGAGTCCAAACTCCATTTTCCCATTGTTTAAATTCTTCTAATAATGCCATTTTAATTCTCCAAATTAACTAAAGCGAGCATACTGTAAATATACTGCTGCAATCCTGATGTTATCATTACCTAAATTACCATTATCAGTATCATATTTAATGGCAATTGAAGGAACATCAAATCCACCAGCAAAATCAGATGATGATATCCAATTACTTGCAGTCCAACGATAACCTCTCTCAGAGTCAGTTCCATTGAAATTCCATGAACTACCACTTACATCTGTCCACCCACCACTATAATAATATGATTGCATCTTAAATGTAATTGAGTTTGTATTATAACCATCAGTTGTATTAGCTCTTGAAGCTCTGAAAATCACACGAACACGATTATATTCTATGCCTTCACCACCACCTCCATAGGTTACACCAAAACCACCCTGAAACATTGAAGCAGTTCCACCAGTAGCACCAACCAGTCTAAGTGTCAAACGACCTCCTTCAGCAACATCATCATACCCACCACCATTACTATGAGATGCATATGCTCTTGGCCAGTAATAAATTGGGCCAATTACACCTTCTCTACTTCTGAAAGCACTAGGATATGTCAGTGCATCTGATGGAGCCTGTCCGTGATATGCAATTGTGGTTCCCTTGTTGGTGATGCGAAGATTTTCATTTGTACCGTCTGTAACGCTTCCACCCGCTTCTGTGTGAAATGTTAGTTGACCATTATATACGTATGAAATAGCTGCACGAATATCGCCATAGTTTGGAGCACTACGATCATTTCTTGCACCGAAACCAATCATAGGTCCGTAGAAATCTGTTCCAGATGTGTGATCTAGATCATTATGATCCATTCCCCAAATAGTTAAAGCAACTTTATGGGAAGAATCTGTTGTATCTCCACCATAGTCTTTTCTAAAGATGGCCCCTATAGGTTCTGGACCGATTTCTGATGTAACATCTAGTGTACCTTCTGGAAGAGTAGTATTGATACCAACTCTACCTTGTGCACTAAGATGAACTACTGGATGTGGTTTATAACCACCATAGTTTCTTTCAATATTCCAACGATTATATCCACCAGCGTCCTCCATTCTGATACCAAAAGCACCAGCTTGGAAGAAGTGTTCTCCAATATTTGAACTATTTCTATCTGATATATGAACTTCACCAGTCGATTTTATACGGAGTTTTTCTAATGCTGCTCCTCCTCCTGTAGGTCTTGTGGAGAACCTCATATATCCTGCAGTATCATCAGCAGTTCCATTCTCTTTTGCTACCTGAATGGTTCCACCCATTTCATAACCACTATTATCGTGATTATAGAAAGTTATACCTGATCCTCTGTTTATACTATTATTAGTACTCTTAGTAAAAAGTTTTAGTGCATCATCGTCTTCAGGTTGTAATGCACCTGCACGAGTTCCTTTGACCTCTATTTTACCATCTGATGTGATGCGAAGTCTTTCATCTGCATCACCACCATCACCATTATTAAATGTTAGATAACTATTACCAGCATTATCCTCTGCAATACATTTAATAGCTGCCGTGACACCAGCATCATCTGAATCATTATGTTTAAAGTCAATTTGACCGAGTACATCACCTGCACTTGCTGATGTTCCTGAATTTTCTAATCTAATGTGTGGTAAACCACCTGTAATATGTAATGGTGCATCAGGAGATGTTTCGTTTATACCAATATTACCGCCATTAAGGTAACTCACACCAGAAGTATCTAATTTAATTTTTACTGATCCTGAATTATTTTCTCCAATAAATTGACCATTAGAAGTTTTACCTACCCTAATATTTCCACCAATTACATCAAGTGTATTTGCTGGAATTTCAGTGTTGATACCAACTAGACCTGCTGATGTGATGCGAAGTCTTTCTGTTAATTGTCCTGTTTCTGGTTTGGTGCTAAAAAGTAAATGACCACCAGAATCAGATCCTGCATTACCATCAGTGGTCTCTGATTTGACATCAATCGAAGAAACTAATTTTGATTGATTGTGATTTGCAGCAGTTGCGACACTATTATTTTCATTTACAAATTGAATTGTTCCGATGTCGGCATCATCACTACCAGTTCTACCACCTAATGCGAGTATTCCTCTCTTACCAGCAGTCGTTCCACCATAGATATCAACAACTACGTTAGTTCCACTTGAATCATCAAAAATTCTTGATCCGTGATTACCTAAAAGTAGATCACCAACTGAGTTGATGCGAAGTCTTTCTGTTGGGGAACCACCGTTTAAACCTGTATAAAAACTTAATGCTCTTGCACTATCTCCATTATTTCCATTTTCTTTAAATGCTCTTAATTCACAAGATCCACTTGTTGTTCCTGTGTTTCCTGTGAGTAATTTAAATTCAATCGCAGTAGTTGTATCTGCTGCATATGAGGTTGTATCTGCATTATATAGAGAAAGAATAGAACCACTTGACCCCTGAACATTTAATGCCTTTGGATAAGACCAAGCACCACCAGAACCGATAATTACATCTCCACCTGATCCAATGCGAAGTGCTTCATTACCAGCAGTCTCTACTGTAAATGTATCATCAGCAGGGAATCTAATTGAAGTATCAGTGTTACCAACATGATGTATAGAATCTGCAATTCCTACACTAGTACTAAATGTTGTTATACCTGTTGCTGCCTCAAACTTACCTGATGTTGCACCAATTCCAAAATGTACACCAGATTGTGCAGTAACAATACCAATCGAATCTATATTGGTTACGTCTGTATATGTTAATGTACCACCAATCGAGACATTACCCGTAAATGTTGCAGCAACACCCGTTAAATTCTTTAAATTTATATCTGTATTCTGTAAGTCTGAACGAATAACTGAGACATTACCAGTTCTACCATAAAAACCAGTAACTCCACCACCACCAGATCCACCACCAGATCCACCAGCATAACCTATATGTCTTACTGCTATTGCTGCATTGATTGTAGGTGCAGTAGTAAAGGTTACTACTGATGCATTTAAAGTATATGCTCGTGTAGTTGCTGAATCAGATGGATATTGAGTAACACCATCAATGGTAACTAAAATATTATCAGCATTTGCTGGAGTCTTAGAAAGAGTATATGTAGTTGTTGATCCATTTCCAGTAAAATTATCTATCTTATTATCAGACATCTCCCATGAGGAGAGATTACTGGTCAAGTAATGACCCCAGAAAGTATCTAATACAGTAGGAGCTGTAGAGAATACTATAACATTATTAGATTCTATTCCAAATCCATTACTTGGTGTATTATTCTGTGGTTCCTGAATAACACCATTCATAGAAATCATAAGTTGTCCAGGTCTTGTCAACTTAATATGAATTCCACCAGTTGTTGCTTTGAATTTTGTATTCGTACCATCAAATGCAACAGTTAATTCATGAGCTGTTCCACCTGGTGCAACAGCAGTAATATTAACTGCAGTTAATGCAGCTGCATTGGATTCACTGGTAGCAAGTTGTATTGTATCTTTATCTTGTCGTATTACATAATAAACAGTGGCATCTGTTAGTCCAGTAATTACTGTACCACCACTACCTTTACTATATGTTACTCTCTGCCCCTGAATAAATCTGTGATCATAAAATGTAAGAGTATCATCACTTGTGGATACTACGGCAGCAGAAGATCCATCAAAAGTTTTGGTATAAGAGGATATGTCATCTAATACCTTAAAACTATTGGTTTCTCCTGCAATTGGTTGGTTACCGTAGTATGCCATTATACTTTTTAAATATTTAGGATGGTGGTGTAGGCCAGTTTATCGAAGTCTTATCTAAAGTACCATCAGAATTTAAATCGGGGGCATTTCCTTCAGGAAGATCTCTTAATCTCTGACGATATATTTTCCATTCCTCTGATACAATAAGGTCTGAATTTGCTCTCCAATCTGTTTCTTGTAAAAGACGATTTCTTTCTATACGAAGAAGTCTCATTGGTTCTGCATTTTGTAATTCAGTAATCTTCGCATTTATTTCATCCTCTGTTGGTTTTGTTTGAGATTCATCTAACCATGTCAGACGAGAGTATTGATCTCCTATAACTGCCCATTCAGAATTGGGTTTAAGTGCTTCGAGAGCTCTAGTAAAATAACTACTCATGATCCTACTGCTAAAGATGGTGTATATCCTGATGCTATCTCAAACAAGAACATACGTGAACGTTGATAACCATCATTAGCAGGAAATTCAACGGTTCCACTTTGAGATCTAATATAAACTTTATAAGTTACTTGAGATGTTGTATTTGGACTGTCTAAAAAAGGCATTGCCACAGGAACATGAATTCTGCTATTATGTCCATTAATCATAGCAAAACCATAATTTTGATCTATACTGGTACTATCGTTTCTTCCATTGGTGGCAAGATTTTCAAAGTCTTTATTTTGACCTAGTATGTGTCTATAGTAAGTCATATACATTTGATTACCAGTTCCATTGTTATTTCCATCTCCACCTAAAGTAATATAAATTTTACTTGATGCAAATCTAGGAGTGATAGTTGCGTACATATCTGTAGGTTGATAAGTACCACTTGATGTTGCAGTTCTGAATTCAGTTTCACCAGCAACAAGTTGTATGATACTGCCATATGGCATTTTATCATAGGGAACTTTATCAAAGTCCAACTCTGATATTTTTTCTCTAAAGTTAATTTCTGGTTTTGTAATTCTGACTGTCATACTATTGCTCCGCTATAAGTCCATCAGATGCAGAAATTGCAGTTGTGACTGCTGTAGTAGTATTATTTATTCTCCTCAATCCAACGAAGTCGCTGCGACCTGCAGATGTTCCTAGATGCAAGACATCTCTGGTTGAATCATATGCTTGTGCAGTAACTAGGTTAGATGATCCATATAATGAGCAATTTGCATTTTCAACAAATAATTCTTTTTCATCCTCATAAATTTGTTTTGCAATATCTACTGTGAGTTCTCCTCTTCCTATTCTCAATAATGCCATTTTACCATGTGCAAATGCGGCCCCAGTTGCATTATCAGATGGATAAGTATCACATCTGTCAGTTCCAATATTAATTGCCATATTCACATTTGATAAACTTACATTTGCTACACTACTATTATTGTATGTGTGCACACCATTCACAAAGAAATGTAATTCTCCACTATTTTGACTTAAACGAGCAAATGCAACATGATTCCAACCATTTAATGGCATCGTAATACCGCCTGTATTGTTATTATTAGTTCCTCCATTTTGTTGGAAAAATCCAAGATTACCAGCAGCACTATTACCATTTACATACCAAGCCCATCTTTGATCACTAGAGTTACTACCACTACTACGAGAAAAACCAGAACATATAACATTTGTTGTTGAGTATTCTGTCATGTTAACCCAAGCCATTCCCCAGATACTATTTGTACCAAGATCATCAAATTTATTATATGAAGTATAACTTGCTCTGTTATTTGGACATTGAATATAATTAGAATTACCAAAGGGCCCATAAGAAAGCAATTCAGAATTAGGATTTACTACTTGTTTCGGTACAGACCCAATAACTCGAAGACCACCACCTTGTCCACCATCATACTCTGATGTTGCATGATCTCTTTCTGCTTCTTCAAAGACAACATCAGAAACATATATGTCTTTACTACTTCCAGATGAAGAAACTCTCAACGATATGTACGTGGTTGTGGATTTTGCCATAATTGAGACACCATGTCTTATGCCCTCACCAAATGGGTTTATATTTGCTAGATCTAGTCCAGATCCACCGTGACCTGATGAACCAATTTGCACCCACAAACTAGAATTTCCATCAGTTTCAAGATTAAGTGATAAAACATATTGCTTACCAGCAACAGTTGTTGCAGATGCATATGCATAACCTTGAGAATCTGTTAAAATTCTCAATTTACCACCTGAAACACTTAAAGTTGCACCTGATGCAGTCCAACCAGTTGTATTACCAAAATGTCCATTAGATAATAAATTTTTTGCTACTGCATCATTTGTTTCTTCGATTTTAAAATTACTTATTTCAATATATGCTCCGTTTGAATATATTACAAGATCATCATTACCTGCACTTTTTGCAACGAAAACTCCAGTCACAACATGTGAACTGCTGGTATTATTATTCCAAGTCTCAAAAACAGTAGTTCCTTCAGTACCATGATTATGATCAATTCTGTGACTATATCCAGCATCTAATGTTGCGTGTGCAGAACGTGTCATTGTTATCTTATATTTTTGACCCACTGTCAATCCATTAAGATTAATTGCCAGATAACCATTATCAGTTGAAGCATCATCCTGTATTACAAAACTTGTATCACCATCATCGTAATTTTCAGATGTTAATCTACCAGTAGCGTATTGAGTTGCCTGTAGTGCATAATTGACACCATCTAGTTCCGTGAATACTTTAGACGTATCCGCTAGAAATGCTCCTCTAACATCACTGAACAACCAACCACTATTATAATCAGATCCAATATATGCAATTTGACTTAATGAAGAATATGTAGGATTTTGAAGTGTATCAGTACCATCATATTCTCTCATTAAGTTATATACGGTAGGGTAACAAGTGGTAGGAGAGTCTCTTGTCATTATACCATATTTTGCATATCCAGCACTTATGAGACCATTTATATAATTACCTCTTATTTTTGGAACTGTATCATTACCTCCCGTTTGGACTCTTCTAGTATGATATTGAAATCTTGTGTACGTATTGCCAGTTGTTCCTACTGTTGTAGATATTTCATATGGATGTTGATTTTCAGGAGGAAGAACATTTAATTTATACTGTCCTGCTCCACCACCACCAGTACCATAATCATCACTAAAAATTACAGCATTTGTTTCAGTATCAAAATCAACATACATTACTTGATTATATTCACTACCACTGGTACCATGATTACCACGATATCCACTAACAACTTTATTCGATTGAAGTATATCAACACCATGATCATGAGCAACAGCAACTGTTGGACTCGGTAATCCAGTTACACTATCAACCTTTGCATTTGGAAGTACAGTCATTGCTATATCACGATGAGCGTGATCTCTAGCATATCCTGTGAATCTTTCAAGCATTGTAGTTCTAGATGATACAAGATTGTTTCTATCAGCTATTCCTTTTCCATTATCTCTATATCCACAAGTGTTTGCTGCATTGTAAAAGTAAATCCACCTCTCACCAATAAAATCTGCACCATAAGAACCAGCAGTATGTGTAGTCCACATCACCAAACCATTTTTTGCAGATACAGCAGTACAATTATTACCATTATTTCCATCCCATAGTGATGTTGGACTTGCGTCTGATCCCCTATTAAATACCATCCACATTGGACAATTTGGATCATCACCATCATAAATCGTAATCTGTGTTGTTTCAGCAATGATGATTGCAACTGTAGGAAATTCTTTTCGAGCACCTCTAATCGAACTTGCACCTTCAGTATACCAAGAAGTTCCTTGTGTACGATGTCTCCATGCACCACCATCAGAATCTTT
>Ga0163179_10000981_pt1 | contig 20454 bp, 15 predicted proteins | sample AtlANTMetagenome_FD_109643 | JGI IMG/M metagenome (GOLD analysis project Ga0163179, IMG submission 109643) | Marine eukaryotic phytoplankton communities from the Atlantic Ocean - Atlantic ANT 2 Metagenome | ecosystem: Environmental > Aquatic > Marine > Oceanic | place: North Atlantic Ocean... | reverse complement strand
GGTCGTGGGGAAACTATCTTGGATACAGAGTTCCGTGGCGGTGTTTCAATGACTATGCGAACGGATCTGGTCGGTGATTCTCGTTTGCTTTTGCCACACACAGGTGATAATTCAGTTGAATCTCGCGTTTTTGCGATTGGTGAAAGAGCAACTGGTGATACGCAAAAAGATAAAATATTAGCAGAACTTACTGGCGCAACAGTTTTGACTATTGGTGATAGCCAGGTCGATGTTAATGGCAGAGTTGTTTCCGATGGATTCCAAATCAAGGTATCAAATCCGCCTGGAATAGAAGACGATGCAGTTGTAACTGCTACAGTTGTTGACGCTATTACGGAGGCTTTTGGCGATGACCTTGATGTGCCGCCTGCGCTTGTATTTACTGGCTTAGGGACAGGAGCATTTGAAAAATATACACTCAAGATTCCTCAAGATGCATCGACTGTTGGCGAACTTCTCTCATTGAGTTCACGCGGTGACATTTCTGATTATCGAGGTGGAGTTTTGGTTGTTGTCGAAGATATAATTCCCGCAACGACAATAGAAGATATTGAGAATCGAATCGATAGGATGAGGCAGCAGCCAGAGTTTGCTCGTGATGCTGGTGGTCGTGATGTTGAAGTCTTTGGCATCAAGCGTGCTTCAGCAGGTGGCTATTCTGCTGTGGCTGTTGCAGTATACGATTCGGATCTAAACTATTTAAAAAACAACCCCGAGGTTGTTGATGAGCGAGTCGCTGCAAATGAATGGAATCTAGTTTCAACTGCTCTTTCACAACCGCAGAGCCTTGAGCAAGTTAGTAGTTTTTCATCTCAAATTGCTGAGACAATGAAGGCAAATGCAATTGTCGCAGTTGTATTATCTTTACTTGGCATTTTGGCATATATTTGGTTTAGATTTGGTTCATTTCGATATTCGCTTGCTGCTATTGTTGCTTTACTGCACGATGTGACTATTACTCTTGGCGCACTAGCGCTTGCTGGCTATATTGCAGACATTGCATTTTTCAGTCAGACATTAAAAATTGAAGCATTTCAAATTGATCTCGGTGTTATTGCGGCCCTTTTGACAGTTATTGGTTACTCCCTGAATGATACGATTGTCATACTCGACCGTATTCGTGAAAATCGCGGTAAGAGACCATTGCCTACTCAGGAAATAGTGAATAATTCTATCAATCAGACAGTCAGTCGGACGGTTCTTACCTCTGTAACTACACTGATTGCTGTGCTCATCATATATCTAGCTGGCGGCGGTGGCATTAGACCATTTGCATTTGCACTTTTGATTGGAATTTTGGTTGGTACATATAGCTCTGTTGCAATCGCTGCGCCTCTAGTCTTTAAAGGCCGTTCCCCAAAACGCACTGCAGAAGATTCTTAGCGCGCTGTAAATCTTTAGCAAAAACGTGGTTTTTCTCCCATGTTTCAAGAAAAATATACTCTTTAGCCGATTCTTATATAGGAGCCAAGGAGGGCCTCTTTATGTCTGGAACATCAAAAGCAGTTGTATCAATATGTGTCTTACTACTTGCAGCTCTCGTTGTGTATTACGGTGCAACACCGCCTGCATCTATTGACACTGGCTTGGTAGATTTGCCTGCACAGCGACCCTCGATGTTTGGCGGTGACCCAGCTGAAAAACTTATTGCTATGGGGATACCAATGCCAGCGGTCGAGCTTAATGTTAATGAGAAGATTGATGTTCCAATGGAGTTAATCCCTATTAATCCAGAAGTATCGGTTTCACCTTCCCTCGAATCTACCGTTGTTGTTACAGAGCCAAAACCAGTTGAAGTTGAGGTAAAAAAGCACCGGCTTGTTACTGTCCTTGATGGCGAAACACTTAGTGAGATTGCAAAACGAGAGCTCGGCAGCTCTCTGAAATGGAGCGCCATTGCATCGCTTAATAATATTGATGATCCTAGCCGAATTCGTGCTGGACGAGTGCTTCGCCTACCGTTTGAAGAATCTAAAGTAGCTAGCAGCAATGTACTTTCAGTTATTACTCTAGAGGGTGCGATTAGCGATGCCGTTCATATAGTCGAATCAGGTGATACGTTTAGTTCGATTGCGGAAAAGTACTACAATAATCGAAACAAATATTTATTGCTTCTAAGAGCAAACCCACAGGCGGAACCAAATCGATTAAAAGTCGGAATGTTGATTAAGATTCCAAAGCAGTAAACAAATCGTAATTTTCTTTCATGCGTTCAAGAGACGAACTTCCAAGCACCGTGCAAAAATTTCCATCGCGAGGTGTTTTTTTTCTAATAAAATCAAGGGCATCCTTCGCTGCCAGGTGACCGCTCTGCAAAACTTTTTTAAGAAGAATTTTTTTACTTTTACCTCTTGCTTCAACTATTACAGGTTCGTTTGATTGATTTTGTAGGCTGTACTCAATCATCATAACGTCCGCCCATTCTAGCGCTTGTAATTGTGCTTTGACTGTCTTTCCACTGAAACCAATAGACCGGGTTTTGCCATCCTGTTTAAGTTGTTGTAACGTTTCTACAGCATCAGTCTTATGTAATACATCAAGATCGTTAGGCGGAGCATGAAGAAGGAGAATATCAAGATAATCTGTTCGTAAGGTGCGGAGGCTGTTTTCTACACACCTAAGCATTCCTTGTGTAGTGAAGTCAAAGCTAGATTTGTTATCTTGAAATAATTCGCCTACCTTCGAACATAAATTGTATTCGCTACGTCTTTCAGAAATGTACTTCCCAATACGTTCTTCACTTAGCCCATATGACGGAGCTGTGTCGATTAAGCGTATCCCTGAATCTAATACTCCATTTAGAATTGTTTTAGCCGCATCTTCATTCGGAATTTGTTGGCCATACTTAAAGTATTTTTTGCCTGGAACACGGCCAATGTGAAATGCCCCAAAGCCAATTTCTGATAGTGGGGCTGTTAGAAGAGTTTTCATACTCATTCGTTATGTGCCATTTCAAGGGTTGTCCAGGGTTGGTCACTTTCCCAAGGGGGGAGTGCGACTTGCGGTCTTGGCCACGTATTTAAAGATTCAATTTCGATGTCCTTAAGTTCAGATTTTTCGAATAACTTAGTGATTTCTGTCGCTAGTCGCGGGGCAAATGCAAGTTTTGTTGGCCAGCATGTAAAGATATTATTTTCTTTAAGTATCGAAATATCGGCTGGTCTACGACCTTTCGAATTTTGTTCTGCGCGTGTTGTTAGGTATGTCATGAATTCAGTGCCCTCAAGAGATATAGCAGGCAGTACTTCTTGCAATTCTCTAGCAGTATGACAGATGAGCTCATTCGAAGTCATATGAACGCCCTCTTCTGCAAGTTGTCCTCCAATTTGCCAGACATTTCTTCCGGCATAATCTTCAGTCGAAGTAATAGTAATGCGAGTCTTGGACCCATCAATGCAGTGGCCATTTAATATTGGGAGATCACCTCTTGCAAGGACCATATGTAATGGGCGTTTTTGAGTCTTGTGAGGCTCTAGTTGAAAAAGTTCTCTTAGTTTAGAATTTCCACTGCCGGCAGTAAGAATAACTTTTTTTGTAATAATATCTAGGGGCTCACCTGTTTCTGGGTTTAATAGCCTGATGAGCCAGCCATTGTCTGCCTTTGACACTTCAACGCCACCTTCTGCCGTTTTAAGAATATTTTGTTCTAAGTTTGATCCCATTACTTCGAGCAAACTGCGTGGTTCAATGACTTGTTCATTAAGGCGAGCTACAGTTCCGGGTATTCCATGTAGTGCAGGAGGCAATTCGCTTTCTTCAAGTACCGTTGGCTTAGTCCTTAGAGCAAGTTTTGCTGCAAGCCAACCTAGTTTGGAAGTCATTGAATCTGTTCGCCATAAATAACAAAAATCAGAGCGTATACTTACTTTTTGTAAATCAGGCAAAGATTCACCTGCGAGTGCACGCCTCCACAAGAGTGGCATTTCCCTTATGGCACTTGCGGAATTAGCACCTGAAGCAGTGATAGCATATTTTAAACCACCATGAATGATGCCTTGAGAATCGATGGTTTGGCCAGTTCCAAGTGCCTTAGACTCAAGTAGTAGGGTTTTAATACCCTCTTGTAAAAAGCGATCCAGTATAAATAATCCGGCAATTCCTCCTCCAAAAATAACACAATCTATGGGCATTACCCTAATTGACATATCTGTATCTTATCTTCTTAAATCCATTCGTTTGTAACTAATGTAGGATGTTTGTATGAAGACTCAAAATTGGACTCGATCTGGTAGTAATGGAGAAGTAATCCATGGCACAACGCATGAAGCACAGGGATATTTTCACGGCGTTGTACTTATGGCACATGGTTTTAAGGGATATAAGGATTACGGGATGTTTCCTTGGCTTGCGAACCAGTTTGCGAATTTAGGATACCAAGTGCATCGTTTTAATTTTTCACATTCTGGTATGGATGAGGGTGATGGCGACTTTAAACGGCTAGATCTTTTTGAAAAATCTACATGGAATCGTCAGGTTGAGGACTTGGCGTGCCTGGCTAGAGACTTTGCAGTGGCGGATTCTCCATTGTTTTTATTCGGCCATTCAAGAGGCGGAGTATCGTCACTCTTAGCTACTGGTAGAGGTGTGGTCAAAGCAGATGGAATTATTACTCTTTCAGCGCCATCATCATGTTTATCAATGGACCAGGGTGCTCAAGAGATGCTTCTCAAAGAAGGTCGTATGCCTTCGCCTTCAGGACGAACCGGGCAAATGATGTACGTTGGAAAGGTCTTTCTCGAAGAGCAAATTGAATCACCGGATTGTCATGATTTAGAGGCAATTGCAAGTCGTATTGATATCCCATGCCTGCTCATTCATGGAGTAGATGATCCTACAGTTCCCAAAGAAGCAGCAGCTAAACTGCATAATATTATTTCAACATCAACGTTGGAGCTTATTCAGGGAGCTAATCATGTGTTTAACACTCCGAATCCATTCTTCGTCGATGATATGCCCTCATGTCAGTTAGTTAATGTATGGAAAACTATAGAATCTTGGCTGGAGTTGAAGCAGTAGTTTCCACAACCGGCATTTCATTTTCAATTCTTTTATGTGCCTTAGAGTCTATTTCGCCTTTTTCACCTACTTCGTCAACAGTGACAGCAACATGTTTCGATACTCCTCGTTCCTGCATGGTGACACCGTAAAGTTTGTTACAGCCAATCATGGTTCGCTTGTGGTGAGTGATCACAATAAAGTGACTCTTTTCAAGAAATTGACTTAGGGAACTTATGAATCGATGGGTATTTGCTTCATCGAGCGCAGCATCTACTTCGTCAAGAACACAAAATGGTGAAGGTTTTGCTTTGAAAATACTAAGCAGAAGAGCAACAGCAGTCATGGCTTGTTCACCACCGCTCAGCTGGGAAATTACTCGAGGCTGTTTCCCTGGAGGCTTCGCTTTAATTTCTATACCTGCCTCGAGCAAGTCGAGGTGGCCATTTTCGTCAGGAAGCATCATAATGTCAGCACTGCCCCCGCCGAATAGTTTTCGGAACATACCTTGAGGTCCAGCAAAGTGTTCGCGGATTAAATTAAATGTTTCTTCAAATTTTGTTTTACTAACTTCTTCTAGTTCTTTAATCAATGAAGTGAGTGATTCGACAGAAGCATCAATATCAACAACTTGTTGTGCAAGGTCAACATTGCGCTCTTGAAGGTTTTTCTCCTCTTCAATTGCATCAAGATTGACATTGCCTAGTTTCTTTATTTCTATCCGTAAGAGTTCGCCTTCGTGTTCAATTGAATCTCTGTCTGCAGCCGGCCGAGCACCTTCTTCAGACTGGGCCTTCCAATGGCCGTATTCCGTGCATACATCAAGCTCGAGTTCTTCGATTGTTCGTTCTTCGAGATTTTCTCGTTTGATCTCAGCTTCGCGCCTACTTAATTCAATTGCATGGAATTCGCGTTCGATTCGTTGGCCTTTATCGCGTGCAGATTGCAACATAGCAGCAGCTGTTTCAACATTATTGTCAGCAGCTACAACTTGTTCATTAAAGGTATTGATTTCCATCTGGCATTTTGCAAAAGCAGTTTTGCCTTGTTCGATTTCATCATAACTTTGTTGCCTTGAAGCTTCAAATTGTTCAAGTTGCCCAAGTCGTCTTGCAACTTGGTCTTGTAGTAAGATTTTTTGACGATCGGTTTCTTCAATTGCTGCATTTATGTGTCGCAATTCTCTTCGGTCGGCTTCGTGCTTTTCGCCGACTTGGCCAAGATCGACACGTGCAGCGGTAAGTTGTTCACTGGCTTTCTCTGAACTATTCTGATCTCTATTTAAAATTTCACGTTTTTCAGTTCGCGAAGCGATGAGAGATTCAGTATTCGTGGTGATTTCTTCAGCTTTATTCTTCGCTTCAGTGTGTTCTATTCGACTTATTGTGATTCTTTGATTAAGTTCTTCAACTTCCTCGTCGAGGACGTGGGCTTGACGGCTGCATCGATGTACATCATCATCGAATCTTTGTAATTGGTATTCATATTCTACTACTGCATTTCGTGCATCTCGAACGCGCTTTGCTGAATCTCGTTGCTGTTGTTTTGCCTGTTCATTTTCATGGAGCAATTCGCTTAGCTGACTTTGACGTTGATCGATTTGTTGATCGAGTGCGGAAACTTCAACTGTGAGCGCATTTATTTCAATTCTACGTGTGAGCCAGCCTTTTTGGTCACCTGTTTTTGTTTTTCCAACAAACATTCTTCCATCTGTTTCAATAAGTTCGCCAAACTCCGTCACAAACCGCCAGTCAGGCAAAGTTCGTTGTAGCTCCACTGCACTCTGGAGATTGCTGACAACAGCAGTTTTGCCAAGCAAATTTTGAGCTGCGTGCATTGCGTGATCGGCAACTTTTATGAGACTAAGTAGGGGGGTGGCTGATGGAGGGGTTTTATCAATTTCGTTCGTTTGAACATCTGTTGGCAGTAGGCCTACTCGACCGTTGACAGTTTGGAGTGCTTTTTCAACTTCTGCAACCGAGCTGCTCGAATCAACTAGTAAAAGTTGTATGTTTTGACCTAAAGCAATTTCAACTAAGTAAGCATCTGCATGGTTTGCATCAATTGCGTCGCCAAGCATGCCTTTAATTTGAGGAAAAACCTTGGCATTGTCAAGTACATGTTTTACGGCATCAGTAAGACCTTCTCTTGCATGCTGCATTTCTTCCAGCAAGTGCAGGCGAGAACTTGAGGCTGCGTGTTGATGTCGCATTCGATCTAGATCGTTTGTTAAAATCTCTGCTTGTTCACCAAGTGCAAGAGCGGCAGTATCATGTTGTTGTAATACTTGTTCATGCTTTTTAACTGTACTCTTCGCTTCATCAATAGATTGCGAGGTTTGATTTCGATTGAATTGCAAGCTGGCAAGTTCTTCAGCAACAGTGGACTTGCTTGATTGTGTACGTCCTAATTGTTCTTGTTGGTTTTGAAGCCGTTCATTCGCTGACTGTGCAACAGCTTCTAAGCGAGACTTCGTTGAATTTTGCTCCTCTATCTGATCTTGAATTTTCGCGAGTATGTCTTGTAGCTCAACGACTCGCTGCCCAATTAATGCATGTTCGCTTGACAATGCATCTACTTGTCGATCAATTTCAGATAATCGTTCTGCCGAAGCTGCAATTTGTTCTGCTGCATCGTTTCGCTGTCCAGATAGAACTTCTTGGCGTGTTTTAACTTCGGACAGGCGAGTTCGCTCTTCATCAACTTGCTGTTTCGACTCGTTTATCGAGCGGTCCATCATTTCGCATCGTTGTGATGCATGTCGAATTGTTGATTCATGCTCAGTGGATTTTTGAACCAAAATCTGATGATTTAATTGAAGCTGATGTCGTTCAACTTCTCTTTGTCGTTTTGCATCTTCTAAGTCAATGAGTTCTTGGCTTGCTTTGCTTCGTTCTTCTTCGAGCGACGCAAGTCGACTCGTAAGACCCATCAGTTGTGTGTGCAATTCGTGGTACTGGTCAAGAACAACATGTGTTCTGACTTCTCTCATGCGAATGTCAAGGTCAGTGAACTTTTTAGCTTTTTCTGCTTGGCTACGAACAATGCGGAGGCGGCGTTCCGTACTGGCAAGTTGTTCGCGAACACGAACGAGGTTTACTTCAGTGCGTTCAAGTTTTCGTTCCGCTTCCTTTCGCCTTGTTTTGAAGCGAGCAATTCCTGCAGCTTCTTCAAGAATGCTACGTCGTTCAGACGGGTTTGCGTTGAGCATTGCAGCAACGCGGCCTTGTTCAATAATCGAATATGCGTTTGTGCCAATTCCAGTATCAAGGAATAATTCTCGAATGTCTTTCAGGCGCACTTTGTTACCGTTTATTAAGTAATCGCTTCTTCCATCACGAAACAAGCGACGTGTAACTCCTACCTCATCTGTGTCAACAGAAAGGAACCTCCGGTCAGAAGGGTCTTTTGCGTTCTCGTGTCGCACTGGATTTTCAAATGTTAAAGTTACAGATGCTGCTCCTAGTGGTTTGCGTACAGCTGAACCTGCAAAAATAACATCTAGCATTGCTTCGCCACGTAAACTTTTAGCTGAGCGTTCCCCAAGAACCCATTTGATGGCATCAACAACATTCGATTTGCCACAGCCATTTGGACCGACAATACCAATAATTGGTTCGTCGAAAATAAACTCCGTCGAATCGGCGAAGGATTTAAAGCCTGCGATTGTAATTTTAGATAGCCGCATGTAAAGTAAGACCTCCTGTCTCGTGCCATAGCTCCATCCTGAAGCTACTTCCTAATATCCAAAAATATGGATACACGGGTCTATATTAACGGAAAAAACTTTATTGCCAAGGTAAATATCCCCGTTATTCCACTCATAAAGCCAAAAAAGCAAGATTCTAGACTATCCGGTTACTCGCTTGATCGCTCTGGTAGACCTTCTTGCATAAAACGAGGGTCAATTTCAAGTTCTGAAACGGCTTTTTCTTGTATTTCTTCTGGCATAAAATCAGGTCGTTCGACGTATGTAGTTTCGTTTGCAAGTCTTTGAATTGCAGCGAGTAATCGATCTTGTTCAACTTTGAAGTCGCTATTTAGATATTCTTGCCTCCAAAGAGCATGAAGTGCTCCAATGGTTCGGCTGTACGATAAATCGAGGCCTGGAACTGCATTCTCTGGGGTTGGTCTGTGGGCAAGGAACATTGTAAAAGAGGCCAGATCAGGGCTAACCTCTTCATGAACTAGCTGTCTTCGAGTTTCATCTCTAAAGCGAACCTCCACCAGCTCAGAATTGTCTTGAGATTCTCGAATTAGCAAATGATTATCCCATGTTGAGAGTGTGAGAGGTAATTTGATTTCAACGTCACCCATCAAAATAATTTGAGGGAGCCCTGTTTGTGTGACATAAACCATTTCATGTATAGAGGGGACAAGCAAGAGCTCGAATTTTTTGTTTACTAAAAAATTCCGAACAATAGGGTCATTTCGGTATGCCAATGTTTCCGCGGCCTGCAATCGAATTTCAACATCATCTGAATCAAGAAGTGGTCGCAAGCCGGTCTCAATTCGGTAATCACTGGGCATATCTTTTAGCATTCTTAAGGCATCGAGCTTTGTGCCTAAGCCTACAGGGGCGATTGCCATTTCAATCAAATATGGGACAGCGACCGCATCTTTTAAGCCTCCGCCTGCACGAAGTGCGGCAGTTCGCGGCAATTCATCAGGATGATCGTATAGTTCTCTGATAACAGGAAGTGAGCGTTCGCCAATAGATTGCCAGCGCCAAGTTGCTGCATCGGCGTTTTTAGGGCTTGGGTCAGCAAGAATTAAGCGTTTTACAGAAAGCGCTACTGATTCTGGATTTTGTGAGCGTAGCGTAATGTGCGTTAACAGATTCATAAAAGTAGGCACATCATCTTTCCATGATGGTGGAACGCGAATTTCAATCTGTTCATCATTCATTCCACGCGCAGTCGGCCCATCTTGTCCAAATTCTTCAGGAAATACGCGATTGATTGCAGTTTGAATAAGTGAAGCTCGAGCATGGCTTGGTTCAATAAGTATTAGACGCATTGGCATGTTGTGAAGAACTTCTCCGCCTTCGAGAATTCTGCCAGCAGTTCGTTTAATGTAGTCTTTATTAATTGCGTCCGGTTCCGCAAAAGGATTAATAAACAAACTTCCAGAAGCAGTAGCAACATCACGTGCTTGCGACTTTCCAGTAGTTAATTGACCAAGACGTAAATATGAAGGCAGTAAAAAACCTCCTTCTAAGCTTGCGGTTGTGCTGCTTGGTTCAGCAAATACATGCACATCGATTATTGTCCCGCGCAACGATTTGTGATTACTATCATAATTTCCGCGCGAAGTTTTTCTTCCTGTTGATGCCTGTGGAATAATTGCTTCAATAACGACGACAGCTGTATTTTTTGAGTCAAGCAATTCGCTTGGGGTGAGATTTCCCCAGCCCTTCGTTGATTGACCGATTCCGCGTTTTGCAAGATCGGCAAGCATATGTGCTCGGACCTGCGGGGGCATTTCGCTTGAACCAGTACCATCCAGATCGACAACAAGACCATATCCGCGCGCAATAAGTGGCTCGTAGGTATCGCTATAGGTTTCATCGTAGCCCATTAAAGCAACGTGTTGTTTGATCGTCCCTTTGAGCATGTTGGGGACATCTCCGCTGTAGCCCCCAGTTGAACGTACAGGAGCAGCATATTCACCGTGTCTCTCGACAGTTTTACAGCCGAGAATGCTAACGAGAGTTAAGATTGGTATTAATAACCGCATCTGTGTATTGTACAGTTTTGGCCAGGTAAAAGACTTATGATTCAGTTAAAGGCGAACTTCGCTGAGTTTATTTTGGCATTGCGAGTGCTAGCCCATCGCCAATTGGGATTAATGTGTAGTTGATACGATCATCTTTAATAAGCTTCGCAGCAAGTTCTTTTGTAGCAATGGCATTTGGGTTTTGGGGGTTATCTTCTGCGACTTCACCACCATAAAACATATTGTCAATCGCAATAATTCCACCACATCGAATCAGTTGCAAGCCAAATTCATAATAATTGTACGCGTTTATTTTATCTGCATCGATATACATGAAGTCAAAAGTTTTAGCTCTACCTTCATCAAGGAGTATTTGCAATGTGTCTAATGCAGGCGCAACGCGTAGATCAATTTTATGATCAACTTGAGCATCTTTCCATGCAGGGTAGCAGTGGCTTATGTAATCAGCAGAGATGTCGCAGGCTACAAGCGATCCACTATCTGGCAGAACTTCCGCAATGGCTAGAGTGCTTGCTCCTGTAAAGACTCCAACCTCAATTGCATTTTTTGCCTCTATAGATTTCGCAAGGAAAGCAAGTAGTTGTAGCTGTTCTGGCGATGTTAGCATTTCTGCATTATCTAGTGAGTGAGTAGCCTTGATTAGGTTGCGCAATGATGGAGATGGTTTTGACGCATGGGTTTGCATCCATTCTCGCATTGATGTATTTAATTGATTTGTGTGATTAGCCATTGTTTCAATATTCTAATGCCTATGCCATCAACTAATCAAGTAGTGGGGTGCTAGGATTGATTTGTTCAGGTACAATTAACAATCAACATTTTCTCCCTTTCAACTGATGTTACATACAGCAGATCCAAATTTACGAAATGTCGCAATTATTGCACATGTTGATCATGGTAAAACGACTCTAGTCGATTCTATGCTCGCCTTTTGTGGTGCGATGGATTTGAATCGCGATGAGGAAGATTGTATTTTGGATTCAGATCCACTTGAGCGAGAGCGTGGCATCACAATAACTTCTAAAAACTGTGCTGTCACATACCGGCCACATATAGGCATTCATGCAGATAAGACTTGTCGGATTAACATTATTGATACGCCTGGTCATGCTGACTTTGGAGGAGAAGTTGAGCGTGTTCTAAAAATGGCAGATGGCGTTTTGCTTTTAGTCGATGCTTTTGAAGGACCAATGCCGCAAACAAGATTTGTGCTTGGAAAAGCACTTGAACTAGATCATCCTATCATTGTGGTGGTGAATAAGTGCGATAGACCAAATGCACGAGCTGATGAGGTAGTCAATGAAGTGTTCGATTTGCTTGTTGCACTTGGTGCAAGTGATGAGCGTCTAGATTTTGAAGTTCTCTATGCATCAGGTCGTGATGGCTGGGCAAATATTGAGGAGGGCGTATATGAGGGTAATATGCAGCCTCTCCTTGATGCTGTGATGACTCACCTGCCTTCGCCAGTTGGTTACGCTGATGTGCCTCTTCAAATGTTAATTGCAAGTGCTGACTATACACCTTATGCAGGAAGAATTGCAATAGGTCGAATTATGGCAGGAGCACTATCCGCAGGTCAGCAAGTAATTGTTTGTCACGAACATGAAAACCGACAGGCGCGTGCGCAAAAAGTTTATCGATTTAAAGATTTAGGTAAAACGCCCGCTGAACTTGTTTCAGTGGGTGATTTATGTGCCGTAGAAGGTATTGGAGATTTTGAGATCGGAGATACAATTGCATGCCCAGATCAACCAAATCCAATTGCAAGAATTGCAGTAGATGAACCGACCTTGCATATGTTGTTTCGCGTCAATGATTCGCCTAATGCAGGTACCACTGGTCAATACGTGACTTCTCGCCAGATTGACGAGCGTCTTCAGCGTGAACTTAGAAGCAATCTGGCACTTCGAGTAGAGCCAGGCGATACATCGGAGGAGTTCAAAGTATCTGGCCGCGGTCTTTTGCACTTAGGCATTTTGCTTGAGAATATGCGTCGTGAAGGTTATGAGTTAACTGTTGGAAGGCCGCAAGTAATTGAAAAAGAGATTGATGGTGTGAAATGTGAGCCGATTGAATTGCTCACGATAGACGTTGATGAAGGGCATGTTGGCTCTGCTATGGAACTTCTTGGATTGAGGGGCGGAGAGGTTCAGTCACTCGAGCAACGAGGTAATCGTATGCATATTGAATGCGAAATTCCTGCTCGTGGTTTAATAGGCTTGCGTAGTCACATGCTTACAGCCACAGGTGGTGAAGCAGTGATGTATCACTGCTTCCAAAAGTATGCACCCGTGCGTGCTACAACGTATCGTCGATCTAATGGCGTATTGATTGCAACAGCTTCAGGGCAAGCCACTACCTATTCAATGTTGAATATTTCTCAGCGCGGTATATTGTTCGTTGAGCCGCAGGATATTATTTATGGCGGGCAAATTGTTGGCGAAAACTCAAGAGATAATGATCTTGAAGTAAACATTATTAAGGGCAAGGCATTCTCTAACGTTAGAGAGTCAAATAAAGAGGCTACGACAGTTTTAAAAGCATCTAGAGAAATCACACTTGAATCCGCTTTAGAATATATACAGGATGATGAATTTGTAGAAATAACACCAGGTGATATCCGTTTACGTAAGAAAGAATTAAGCGAAACAAAACGCAAGCAAATCGCACGTAGGAATAAATAGATTAATATATTTAATCGTAGTCAAAAAAACAGTAAAAAAGTAGATACTCTTTTGTTCATTACAGCTTGTGTATTTGCAATTTTTGCAAATATTGGCATGTGGTCTTTCATTATTCCGCAATTTGATTTGCTAGTACATTTTCAAGTTCAATATTTATTTATTTTTGCTTTGATAGCGATGGTCTTTGCTTTTCAAAAAAAGATATTGATGCTGACTATTGTGTTTCTGTTTTCGATTCCAAGTATATCTAAAGTGATTCCATGGTATTTTGGTGATGTAAATAAAGGCTTCCCTTCAATGCATATTTTGTGCGTAAATGTTAAAGCCACAAATACGAATATTGGAGCAATTGAAAAACTTGTAAAAGATACAGATGCAGATTTTCTTGTGCTTTTAGAATCGATGCATCATCATCAGGTAGGATTAGAAAATCTTGAGATTGATTACCCAAACACCTACTCTCATTCTTTAGAAACAGGTTCTGGTTTTTTGCTTTACAGTAAAATTCCAATATCAAACACAGAGGCGTTCGTCAACGGTGCAACTGGTATGGTGACAATCGCTACAACAGTTCGAATAGAAAATAAAGATGTCGACTTAGTGGCGGTTCATCCCATTAGGCCAGGTATTCGACATGGCAGTCGGATACGCGATAAAGAGATGCAGAATATAAGTGCATTTTTGAAAACTAGAAGTGGTGACGCAGTCGTTATTGGTGATTTGAATACAACAATGTGGTCAAGAGCGTACGCTAATTTTATTTTAACAAATGGGTTGTTTAATCTTCGTAAAGGCAGGGGGATTCTGCCAAGTTGGAGGTTGGATCCATTTGGCCCGCTGTTTGCAATTCCAATTGATCACTGCTTTGTTAGAGGTGGAGTTGAGGGGGCCTCATTAAATTTTCATTCGCTTGATGGTTCGGATCATGACGCAATATTAGTAGGTATATCTATTAACTAGTTAAATCTTTTGCAAGCCTTGTTTTACGGCTTCAACAAGCGTATCAACTTCAGATTCGCCCATTGGTGTTGAGAGCGCTCCTGAACAAGTATTAATCATGATGAAGCCTTCGTCGAACATATGATTAAGCAAAGTTTTTAATTTTGCATTTTCTTCAGGTGACATATATGCTTCTCGAAAATTCTTTGGTGGCGTAGGTTTCATGTGAATGCGAAACATTGATCCGGCACCAGTAACGCAAGCAGTAGCGCCTGTATCTTTAATTGCTTTTTCAATTCCATGTATGGCTCGAGTTGTTAATTTGTTCAACCTTTCAACAGCAGAGGCGTCAAATAGTTTCATCGATGTTAAGCCGGCAGTAAGTGTAATTGGATTTGCTGAAAATGTTCCAGAGTGTGGGAATAGCACTTTATTTGCAAGAGGATTCATGACGTCCATGACATCATTACGACCTGCAATTGCCCCCACTGGAAAGCCGCCTCCAATAGCTTTGCCCATCGCAGTAATGTCTGGCTTTATGTTGTACTGTTGTTGTAGCCCGCCGACTTCGGAACGGAAGGTAATGACTTCATCGATGACGAGTAATACATCGTTTTCGTCTGTCCACTCGCGAATAGCTTCGACAAATTCTGGTTCAGCAGGTCTCAGCCCGACTCGGTGTGGCATCAAATCTAGAAGTACACAGGCAAGTTCGTCTTTGTAAAGATCTAGCCGCGCTATCGCTCGTTTTGTGTCATTAAAAGGGATAATGACAACATCTTCAAGTGCAGAATTAGGTGTTCCGTGTGCAACAGGCACGCTATTTGGCTGATCGATATTCCCCCATGTGTCTGGAGAGGGTGTTTGACTTACTTCAGCGTAGTCGTACTGCCCATGATACGCGCCTTCGGCTTTTGCAATTTTTGGTTTTCCAGTGAAAGCGCGCGAAGCTTTTAAGCTTGCCATAATTGCTTCTGTCCCAGAATTTACAAAGCGAAGTTTCTCAAAAGAGGGACTGCGATTAATTAAGAATTCGGCATATTGAAGTTCAATTTCAGTAGCCATTGTAAAGGCTGAGCCACGTTGTAATTGTTCGGTAACTGCATTGACAATGGCTGGACATGCATGTCCGTGCAGGAGTGATGCCATATTGTTTGAAAAGTCAATGCGTGCGACACCTTCGATATCTGTCAGTCGACATCCTTCGCCAAACTTTGCATAGGGCGGATATGGATCTCTTAAAACAGTATTTCGACTGACCCCGCCGGGTAATAGTTGAAGTGCTTTTTTGTAAAGTTCTTCGCTTCGTGTCATTTAAATTAACTCCTTGGCTTGAGAAGTAGAGCGCCTGTATGTTCTTGCACATATTCAAATGTTATATTTGGGCTTAGCTCTATTACTTGAAAACCGTCCTCAGTAACTTCAATAACAGCAAGGTCTGTGTAAATTCTATTTACAACACCAATGCCAGTAAGTGGAAATGTGCAATTTTCAACGAGTTTAGGAGCACCATTCTTAGTACAGTGTTGCGTGATTACATATACCGACTTTACGCCTGCTACCAAGTCCATTGCTCCTCCAACTGCAGGTACAGCATCAGCTTTACCTGTAGACCAATTTGCTAAGTCTCCATGCATTGAAACTTGAAGTGCTCCAAGAACACTTAAATCAAGATGCCCGCCACGAATCATGGAAAAACTGTCTGCATGGTGAAAGTATGCGGCGCCAGGTAGTTCAGTCACACGTTTTTTGCCGGCATTAATTAATTCAGGATCACCTTCTCCATCTTCTGGTGATGGTCCCATGCCAAGTAATCCATTTTCCGTGTGGTAGATAAATTCCTTGCCTTCTGGTACATACTTTGCGATAAGTTCAGGTATACCAATTCCAAGATTCACATATGCACCATCGTCTATATCTTGAGCCAAACGCTTTGCCATTTCTTCTCGAGAACGTCCTATCATGGGTATGTCGCCCCATCTGCTACAAGAGTAGATTCTAGAACAGGTGCACTAATTTGAATTAGCCTTTGGACAAATATCCCTGGTGTGACAATTGTTTCTGGCTCTAATTGGCCTAAGTCAACGATTTCTTGAGCTTGTACGATTGTGATCTTTCCTGCCATTGCCATTAGTGGCGCAAAATTACGAGCAGTCTTGTTGTATAAAAGATTGCCGTGCATGTCGGCTTTTTTTGCTTTGATTAAAGAAAAATCAGCAGTCAAACCATATTCAAGGACATAATTACGACCCTTGATCTCACGTATTTCTTTGCCATCACTTAGCGGTGTGCCAACTGAAGCGGGGGTATAAAATGCAGGAATCCCTGAGCCTCCAGCACGAATACGTTCTGCGAGCGTGCCCTGTGGAACAAGTTCGAGTTCTATTTCACCTGCGTGGTAAAGTTTTGGAAAAACGGTAGAGTTTGCAGTTTTGGGGTAGGAGCAAATCATCTTCGCAACACGATGTTCTTTTATAAGTGCAGCCAGTCCTACTTCGCCACTGCCAGTGTTATTGTTAATGACAATTAAATTTGTTGCACCAGTGTCAATTAGAGCATGAATAAGTTCGATTGGGCTTCCAGCTTCACCGAAGCCGCCAATCATTATTGTGTCTCCGTCTTTGATATCAGCGAGAGCAATCGGAGCATTCGGAACTATTTTAGTCCGCATTGACTACTTCTCGAACGCGCGCATAATCAAATAATCCTGCTTCATCGAATAGAACCCGGTCTTCATAATCGTCAAACCAAATAGCATCTGGATTTCGGCCAACAATACAGACTTTTCCACGTAGCGGTGCATCTGCTGCATTTCGAAGCAGTTTAAAGATTAATACACCGTTTTCACTGCCTGCTAATCCTGGGATGGGTTCATCTGTAACTGCGACAACTTCAGTTTTCCCTAGATAATGAGTAATTGATAATCTTGCGTGACATTCAACTCCTGAGAGTCCTTTCTGTGAGTTGTTGAGAGTGTGCCATGCAGTTTCAATTGGTATATTAAAAAATCGATGCGCAATAATGTCTCGTCCACAGAAGAAATAGTGGTTGTCTGCTCCTATTCTTTTGAGCGCGCGCTGCATGATTCGAAGTTTTTCAGAATCATCATTAACTCCTTGGATGATTGGCGATTGATTTTCAACGCTAATCCACCCTCTTGATACTAGGCTTTTCATGGCTTTGTCAGTTGCTGGTATCCATTTATATATTCCTGATTCATCTTGGATATAATCTCCATTTTCATCTTTAGCAAGGAATTCGTCAGGGTGATTAAAGTGAATAAGTATTCGAAGACCAACTTCAGGATATGTTGCATGCCATTTATCTAGCATTTCAAGAAAAGAATCGTCAAATCTTTCTGGATAGAACGCCATTTCTTTTGTTCCAATTCGAATAGCTTCTATACCAGTTTCTGCAAGCGCTGATAGCCATGCAGCGATTTTAGAATTTGCAAGAACCATAGGGTCTCCGCCAGAGAGAAGGATTTCGCGTAATTTTTCCCTGCCAGTTTCTGGGTGTATTCCATTATTTAATTCAACAGCCTGGTTGTGCTCTTTAATGTAATGAGTAATTTCAGGAATTTGGGCCAGCTTTTTCTTCGCTACTGTGCCATCATGACGTTCCACATCTTTTCTAGCGATTAATTCTTCTCTGTAGCAGAATCGGCAATGAGATGAGCACGTTGATATAACATACATTAAGCCCATTTCATATTTATGAAGTAGCCCTTCCACAGGGCTGTAGTCCATTTGATATCCAGGATCTTCAGATCCGCAAAGGTCTTCTGTTTCTTCTGGCGATGCTTTTACAATTTTTTGAACAGATTCACTTTGTTTTGCTATGTCGAAATAGTGCTTTGTCATTTTGACGGGCATTCGACTCTCAACATCCCTGTCGGTGTCCTTTAGAATACGTAGCGCGTCAATTTCGCCTGAAGTGTAAAAGCCCTGCATTTCATCATCAATTTTATCTTTGAAAAATGGGTTAAGACCGTTAACAATCTCACGTTGATACTTTGGGCTTTCTACGCTATCGAGGAACTGTTGTTCTCGCTCTGTTGGGGTGTATGTTTTCTTTTCGGTCATTGGTGTATTCTCAGAAGTATTTATGGCGTTGATTATTATGTAACAATATGTACAATATGATATGCATAATGTAACAAATTGTGCAGCGGAGTTCTACTTTTGAGTCTTAAAAATAACATTGCAAATCTACAGACCGATTTTACGCCAACGGATTGCCGTATTGCTGAGGTGGTGTTGGATGACCTGACATTGCTTACATTTGGTAATGTTTCAGAATTGGCGGCTAGTGTTGGAACGAGTAGAGCGTCAATAGTTAGATTTGCAACCAAGCTTGGTTTTTCGGGCTATTCAGAATTACAGCAGAGTGCTCGAGAAGAAGTGGCCGCTCAATTAACAAGCCCGAGTCAGCGTGTGCGAAGTGATGATTCAATAGAACCTGTGCAGTATAAAATTGAACATGCTGTCCAGGCAACATTCGCCTCTCTTGATAGAGCCCGAATAGTAGATATGGCCTCGCAGATTGCAGTCGCTGAAAATGTTTGGATTCTTTCGGGAGAAACATCTATGGCAGGAGCAATTGTGCTTAACAGTGGATTGGCGATGATTCGTAAAAATGTCCAACTGGTGCATGAACATTCGACAAGTAGAGAGTTGTGTGGTGCAACAAGATTAGATGTGGCTGTAGTCTTTGATTTTTCGAGATATCGACGAAATGTAATTAGTTCGGCGCGTATTTTAGAAAAGCACGATGTGCCACTGGTGGCAATAACCGATAGCCCGCTATCTCCTCTCGCTGCTTTAACATCTTCTCGTTGCGAGTTAGATATTCCAGCAGTAGGACCATTCGATAGTTCAATACCAGCCGTTCTTGCCGCGGAGTTGCTTGTCGCTCAAGTTGTATTAAAGTTAGGTGAAAGTGCAATGGTTCGTATAGATCAGCTTGAATCATTCTGGCAATCTACAGATATTTTTTTAGAGTAAAAATATTAAGTATTTTTTTTGTAATCTTTAAGATATAAGTCTAGTGCATTTAATGTAGGTAATTGCAGAATTGTGCTAACTTTTATATTTAACTTAGAAGCTAATCTGCCTCCTAAAATCAATTCAATATTATACTGATTCAAAAATTTAGAAAGTTCTACGAGGCTTTTTTTTGTCTTATCAGCATATTCAATCTGACAAATACTGATTGTAATTAGGTCGAGTTGATTTAATTCAAAGCTGCTTAAATTATAAAGAACTTCAATAGGGGTATTTGGGCCTATATTTGTGCACATTCCATGGCACTCTTTTATGACTGCTGAAATGGATAGTGGTGGAATTATATATGGATCATTTTCTAGACAACATGTAATTGCACTAAAACGTTTTTCGCTAGTTATATAGTTTTGCAATTGATTAATTGCAGCAATGACTATTTGTGTGGCCCTGTGTTCCTGAAAAATTAATTTAGGGGTGTGCTCATCTGAATCACCAAGAAACTGCAAGGCTTTTTGTATTGGATAATCAATCAGGTATGAAATTCGTTTTCCTTGCAGAAACTCATTAGTTAAAAACTCAATGGCCGTATCCTGATTGCCGGCCTTTAAAATTTCTAAAAAGTTAAAATCTGTAAAGTGTTCAAATTTGCTTTTTAATGAGATGCCAAGTTCGTGTGCAGAAATGATAGGGATTTGATTAACTCTGATGTAATCGATGGCATCGTTTATAAAAATTTTGCGATGCCCACCTGGAGTTTTTGTAGATTTAATAATGCCTTTATCAAGCCATCGTTTTAAAGACGATTCGCTTGATCCAATAGCCTTGGCCAACTTTAAAGGAGATATCAGCTGCGGGGCTTCTTTGTCGTACTTCATATTTGAATATTATCACAATTTGAACGTTTTGAACGAAAATTCCCTAAAATTTTTTATATTTACTGTCATATCTGCTGCAATAATGCTATAGTTCTTAAATCGTATGACAAATTGAACGTTTTGAACGTTAAAGAAAGGAAGATCGTTTATGTTTATTAAAGAAATCGTAGTCTCTGTAGGACTCTTATTTTCAGTTAACAACTCTCAAACAATAGT
>Ga0163179_10000980_pt1 | contig 20470 bp, 17 predicted proteins | sample AtlANTMetagenome_FD_109643 | JGI IMG/M metagenome (GOLD analysis project Ga0163179, IMG submission 109643) | Marine eukaryotic phytoplankton communities from the Atlantic Ocean - Atlantic ANT 2 Metagenome | ecosystem: Environmental > Aquatic > Marine > Oceanic | place: North Atlantic Ocean... | reverse complement strand
GTTACTGCACTCCAAAAGCATCCTTCATACATATTTTGATCTAAAGGCTTGCCATTTCTAAGACATTCTATTATTCGATACCTCATCATAAAATCCATACCGCCATGCCCACCCATTTTTTTAGCCAGTGTACCTAATCTTTTATAAAGTGGATGATCATATTTCTCATATAATACTTCTAAATCCTTTCCTTCTACCCAAGAATGATGATTTTTAGTAACACCTTCTACTCCACCTTCAAGTGCAACACGAGTAGGAAAACCAGCTAGTATACCTTTAGTCCCTTGTATTAAATTATGTCTAGAATATGGTCTTGGACTTGTTTCATCCCACTGCACCATTATTGTTCTACCAATATTTGTTTTTATTATCGAGGTATTTAGATCACCGTTTTTGTAATCAAGTTTATTCCATTTATGGTTAGAAGGATAGTTTTTCTCTGCGTATATTTTTCTTCCTAATGCTGGAGTTGAATAAGATATAAGAGTGTTAAAATTGTCATCACCTCTGGCTAGATTCATATATTGAGCTACTGGTCCTAATCCATGTGTTGGATATAAATTGCCTTTTCCTTTAGCATAATGATGTGTTCTCCACGAGCCAGTACCTCTTTCTTGCTCTTCCATCTGAAATCTTAATTCATGTATATATGCTGCTTCTGCATGTAAAAAGTCACCTATTACTCCTTTTCTACACATATTCAAATACATCAGTTCATCCCTTCCATAATTAACATTTTCCATCATCATGCAATGTTTTCTTGTCTTTTCTGAGGTTTTTATAATTTCCCACATATCATCAATAGTTGTAGCCATTGGGACTTCAACAAAGGCGTGTGCTCCACTCTTCATAGATTCAATTATCATTGGTGCATGATTATCCCAATTGGTGGAGATAAATACTGCATCAGGCTTTACTTCTTTTAGCATTTTTTTCCAATTATCCTCACCACCATAATACATAGCTATTTCATTATGTCTTTCTCCTTTACCAATCTCTTTGCAATTATCTACAGATCTTTGAACTAAATCTTCATATAAATCACTAATTGCTACCACATCAGTCCCTTCTATTGTAGCAATTTGTTTTGCATGACCACTGCCTCTAGCTCCAACTCCTATAAATGCTGCTCTTACTGTATCAAGTTTAGGAGCAGAATAACCCCCCATATATTGAGAGTTTTCAGCAATTAAATGATCATATTCTTCAATACTAGCTGCATCTATTTTATAAGGGGTAAGACCTAGAAAAAATGCTGAAGTAGAACTTAATTTTAAAAAGTCTTTTCTTTTCATTGTTTATTTAAATTATTAACAGCCATTATATATATGCTTTCATAAAAAGGTACAATTTTATGAATATCATATTTTTCTGCCTGTTTTCTAGCATTTTCTTTAAACTTGTCATTAATTGAGTTATCTGATAATATTTTCAATGAGTTTTTTATCATATCATTAATATCTCCAACATTACTCATATATCCAGATTTACCATCAATATTTACTTCAGCCAGCCCGCCTGCATTAGTTGAGATTACAGGAACATACGAAGCCATTGCTTCAAGTGCAGCTAAACCAAAACTCTCTGTACTTGAAGTTAGTAAAAAGAGATCAGTAAAGGATAAGATATTAATTGTCTCATTAGTATTTCCAAAAAAATAAACGCTATCTGTTATATTTAATTCTTTACAGAGTTTTTCAGCATTCTCTTTTTCAGGCCCTTCTCCCACCATCAATAACTTAGATGGTATAGTTTTATTTATTCCATCAAATACGTTTAATACATCATTGATTCTTTTGACCTTTCTGAAATTACTTATATGACAGATTATTTTTTCATCTTCGTTTGCTATAATATCTCTATTGCCTTCATTTTTACTAGCAGGATATTTTTCTAGATTTATAAAATTTGGAATCACAGAGATTTCAGTATCTATATTAAATAACTCTTCAGTGTCATTTTTAAGACTTTCAGATACTGCAGTTACCGCATCAGACTTATTAATACTAAACTCAACAGCAGCCTTATATGATGGATGACTTCCAACTAATGTGATATCAGTACCGTGTAGTGTTGTTACAACTGGTATATTAACTCCTTGATATTTTAGCATGTTTTTAGCCATAAATGCAGCATATGCATGAGGAATTGCATAATGAACATGCAGTAGGTCAATCTTATGCTTCTTTACCATGTCAACAACTTTTGTAGACAATGCTAATTCATATGGTTGATAATGGAATAATGGATAGTCTGGAACCATTACCTCATGATAATGTACTTTATTACTTAATAATTCTAGTTTTACAGGCTGATTATAGGTTATAAAATGGATTTCATAACCTTTCTTTGATAATTCTATTCCTAATTCAGTAGCAACAACTCCACTACCTCCAAATGTAGGATAACATACAATTCCTATTTTCATTTTACATCAATTTATAGCTTCATAGATTAATCTCTGAATCTCTGTTCTAATATTGTAATTTAGTAATTTATTTTCAGGATCACTTGGATAAGATCTATTAGATAAGAAAACATATACGATTTCTTTATCAGGGTCAGCCCATGCATATGTGCCTGTCCAACCAGAATGTCCAAAACTCTTCATAGAAATACAGCCGCATGTAGGACCTTCATCTTCTAATTGGGGTTTGTCAAACCCTACCCCTCTCCTATTATCTTCATCACAGAAATAACAGGTGTTAAAATCATCAATTGTTTGAGGTTGGAAATACTCTATCCCACCATAATTTCCTCCCTGAAGATACATTTGCATTATTTTAGCTACATCATTTGAGTTTCCAAATAACCCTGCATGTCCTGCAATTCCACCAAACATAGCTGCAGCCATATCATGAACATATCCAACGACTTCTTGATTCCTAAAATAATTGTCTATTTCAGTAGGGGCAATATTTTTAATTGAGATTTTATCTGCTGGGTTAAACATTAAAGAATTTGCCCCAATAGATTTAAAAAAGTATTCGTCAGATAAGTTCTCCATATTATCAGAATAATAACCTTCAATATATTGCTGTAAGATCAGGTAAGGTAAATCACTGTATTTATATTGTTCTTCAATCAATTCACTTTCTCTAATCTGATTCAATATTGTGTCTTTATATGAAGAGGTGAGAAAAGTGTTTTCATTGATTTTTAAAGAATAGTCCTCCTGAAAATTATTACGATATAAATTACTTTTCAACTTACCTGATATTGAGTCTATGGTTTGCTTATAAAAAGGTATCCAAGGAGTTAGATATGCAAAATGAGATAATACCTCTTTAATAGTAAATTCAGATTTATTTGAGTCTATATAGGAAGGTATTAAATCTCCTAGTGTAGAATCTAGTGATATAATGTTATTATCATAAAGCTTCATTATTAGAGGTAATGTAACTAGTATTTTAGTGAGTGATGCTAAATCATATGAAGTCATAGAATTAACTTTAGCTTCATTATCATATCTTAATTTACCATAGCTTTTATCAAATATTACTTTTGAGTCTTTAGCTATAAGTAATTGTACTCCAGGGGTCATCATAGAATCAATAGAAACTTTTACTATAGAATCAATTCTATTTAATTTTTTAGAATTAACATTAACTGACTCAGGTAATCCATATGATAATCTATTTATCTTAGAAGTCTTTATCCCCTCACCTATCTTGTATTTATTTATGATACTAACAGGTATTTGACCATTAAATTCAAGCGAACCAAATATCATTTGTGCTGTCTTTTCTTGAAAAACACTCTCATTTTGGTAGGACAGAATAATGCTTTTAAAAGAGCCTGTATCAATCAACCTTTCTAAACTATATGGTTTCGCAAATACAGAAAGAATAGTGTTGTTAGATTTACTGATTTCATCTATCCATAATAACTCTTTTCTTGTAAAATTATATTTATCCCATGGAGTATTGCTTGGCTGGTGATGACCTATAATAACAGTATTATAATTACTTAGCTCATCTAGCAAATCTTGTAATTCTTTATAATCACTAAGCTTTATATAGTGAACAGAAGTATATTTATTTAAATATTTATTAAAAGTCAATCCTGATTCACTACCAGTTTTCAGATGAACTATTTTATTATCATTTAAATTTAATATTGGCGTAAATTCTTTTTCGTTCTTAAGTAGTGTAATAATGTTTGAAACAACCTGATTTTTTAAAACTTTATCATCAGCCTTATTTAGATCTGATATTAAATTAGTAGTATCAATTGGCTTGTAATTATTTAATCCAACCTTATATTTTGCTTTTAGAATCTTTTTAACTGAATGTTCAAGTCGTTTATTTGAAATTTTTCCATTATTATAAGCATTAATTATTGAACTTATCCCTGTATTTATGTCTCCTGACATTAATAAGACATCATTCCCAGCCTTAAATGCCATTAAATCAATATTTTCCTTATCATAGCTTGTGACGCCTTTCATTCCAAGTGCGTCTGTTATAATTAAGCCTTTGAATTTAAGTCTTTCTTTTAAAAGATTTGTGACTATGTTTTTTGATAAAGATGAAGGGAAATTAATATTCGATTCAAGACTAGGAACATTTAAGTGAGCAATCATCACTGATCCTAGACCTTGTTTGATTAATGATTTATATGGGTATAATTCAACTTCAAGGATTCTTTTTTTCTTAAATGTTATTGAAGGTAATGTTTTATGCGAGTCTTTAGATGTGTCTCCATGTCCTGGAAAATGTTTTGCACATGCTAATACTCCTTCACTTTGTATACCTTTGGTAAAGGAAATAGCCTTATTTGTTACATTAAACTTGCTTTCTCCATACGATCTATTACCAATAATTGGGTTTTTTGGATTAGTGTTAATATCTACAACAGGAGCAAAATTTATATGAATACCCATTCTTTTACAATGTTTCCCAATACTACTACCTATCCTTTCAATAAGCGAATTATCTTTCAATGCACCTAAACTCATATTCCAAGGATATTTTATAGTAGAATCTATTCTCATTTTTACCCCCCATTCCCCATCAATACCAATTAATAATGGGACTTTACTCAGAGACTGCATTTTATTTGTTGTATTTACTGTTTTTATAGGAGATCCATTAGATAAAATCACACCACCAATAGAATATTTAGATATTTGTTTATATAGATCAGCACTATTGTCATTCTTAATTGTTAGTTGAACAACAAAAAGTTGACCTACCTTCTCTTTAAGTGTCATAGAGTTATAAACACTGTCAACCCATCTTTTTTGATCTTGAAAATCTGTAGACCTTAAGGGATCTTTTTTTTGTGAAAAAGCAGTTGTGAAGCAGATACAGAAAAATAAAATAAAAGATAATCTATTAGACATATGATCACAGTTTATTATAAAAAACGATTATGCCAACTATCTTTGACAGTTGTTTCCCAATGGCTATTAAGCTCATAGATATTAGAAACTAAATTATTAAAAACTATAGTGCTTGAATCTATAGATCCGTTTTTAATCATTTGTTTAAAATCTTTTAGAGATGCTATACTAATAGTTTTGTCATATCTATACGCAACATCCATTTTGTCAAGTAGTGTTGTAGAGTACTTTGTTTCTAAAGACTGAATAAATGCTACTGAAGAGTCTATAGAACAACCTGAAATTTCCAAATTGTTTTCAGCAGCTATAATGATAAAACGATTATATTTTATTTCATAAGCACAAGAAATAGCTTTACCATGAGTATTCCATGTTTTTAAAAAATCTTTAAGCTTACCTGATATTTCAGAAACCTGATCATTGCTTAATTCTTTATTGGATTGGTAAATCCAAATTCTAGAATCTTCTGATAAATCGTTAAATGTACTATTCATTAAAATATCTTATAAATCTTGAGCCTTTGCGATTAACTCACTTATATCCATAACTGAAACCTTTCTTTCTTCTTCAATTGTTTTAGCTCCATCTGTTAACATAGTATTACAAAACGGACAACCTGTTGCTACAACTTCTGCATTAGTTTCTTTTACATCTTCTGTCCGTTCAATATTTACTTCTTTATTTCCTTTTTCAGCATCTTTAAACATTTGAGCTCCTCCTGCTCCACAACAAAGGCCATTAGATTTACATCTTTTCATTTCAATTAATTCTACCTCTAGTTTTTCAATTAATTCCCTAGGAGCTTCATATTCATTGTTTGCACGACCTAAATAACATGGATCATGATAAGTAATCCTTTTACCCTTATATGAGCCGCCCTTAATCTTTAACCTGCCATCACTAAGTAGTTTTTTAAGAAATTGTGTATGGTGATATACTTTATAATTTCCTCCTAAAGAGGGGTATTCATTCTTAATTGTATTAAAACAATGTGGACACGTAGTAACTATTGTTTTAACATCATATGAATTTAAAACTTCAATATTTGAAACAGCTTGCATTTGATATAAAAACTCATTTCCAGCTCTTTTTGCTGGATCTCCAGAACACGATTCTTCTTGACCTAATACAGCAAAATTGACATTAATAGAATTTAAGATCTTTACAAAAGCTTTTGTTATCTTCTTAGCTCTATCATCAAAACTGCCAGCACAACCAATCCAAAATAAAACCTCTGGAGTTTTACCTTCAGCAACATAATCTGCCATTGTATGTACTTTTAATTTATCACTCATATAACTTATTATTCATCAAAAACCTCAATTTTAACTTCTTTCTTTATTAGATCAGTAAATTTTCCATTATATCTAGTAGCTTTTACCAGATGATTATCAATCCAATGATAATTTCCTCCTCTTGGTTTACCCATTAAAAGCGTATGATATTTGAACCCATGTTTTTCTAACCAGGCTTCAGTTACTTCTCTATGCTCCTCTAGTCTAGAAGTAAAAAAGCATATCATATGTCCTTCTTCAAACCATTTATTACATGTTAATAATGCATCATTATATGGTTTGCATGTTACCATCCTTTCAGGTTCTTCATTTGGCACATCATCAGTAATTGTACCGTCAATATCTATTAAATAGTTTTTAATTCCATCAGGTAATACGGGGCTTACCTTTTCGCCATCTGCTACTTTTTTATGTAATATTTCTTCAATCTCTTCTTTTTTCATATAATATTAATTTAATCATTCCAATTTAGTCTATCCATTTGATTATATGGCCATGGAGCACCATTGTTTTCTATGTTTGACATCATATTGTTTATTTCTGAAGGAGCAGAAGCTTCTTCCATTACTAAATACCTTCTCATTTCAAGAATTATTGACATAGGATCAATACTGATCGGGCATTCTTCTACACAAGCATTACATGAAGTACATGCCCAGATTTCTTCTCTAGAAATGTAATTATCAATTAATTTTTTTCCATCATCAATAAATGTTCCGTTATTTTTATCAATATTTTTACCTACTTCTTCTAGCCTATCTCTTGTCATCATCATTATTTTTCTAGGAGATAGTTTTTTGCCAGTAATGTTAGCAGGGCATACATTAGTGCATCTCCCACATTCAGTACAAGAATAAGAATTTAATAATTGAAGCCAATTTAAATCAGAAACATCAGAGGCTCCAAACTTTGCTATTTCATTAATGTTTTCATTAATAGGATCACTCGTAATTGAACTCATTTCATTTAGCATAAGATTTACTTCAGTAGTAACACTTTTTAAATTTGACATTTTACCCTTTTCTTCAAGACTAGCATAAAATGTATTTGGAAAGGCTAAAAGTATATGTAAATGTTTTGAGAAATATAGATAGTTTAGAAAAACAAGTATTCCAACTATATGCATCCACCAAAAACTTCTTTCCATTAAATGAAGTGTGTTAGCTGAATAATTTTCAAAAAATGGATAAATGTATCCACTGATAATATTTCCATTGTTCATTTGCTGAAAATCAACATCTGTCGCGTTCATTAACAAGAATAATGACATAAGAATGATTTCAAAATATAAAATCAAATCTGCATCAAGTTTAGGCCAACCTTTCATTGAATCTTCATAGAAGCGTTTAATTTTAATGATATTTCTTCTTATCCAAAAAATTGAAACTGAAATTAGCACTAAGATTGCCAATATTTCAAAAGTCCCTATTAAGAATCCATAAAAGCCACCCATAAAAGAGAATATTCTATGGGTTCCAAATAGACCATCAATAACAATTTCTAATAATTCAATATTTATAATAACAAAACCAACATATACAACCACATGTAAAGTGCCAGATACTGGTCTTCTAACCATCTTACTTTGACCCAAAGCAATTTTAGCCATATTAGCCCATCTTTTCTTGCTGTCTTTTGAAAAATCAATATCTAGATCAATACCTAGATTTATATTTCTTCTTAGTTTTATAAGATTTGAGATGAAGTATCCTACAGAGGTAGTTAAAACAATAAAAAAGATGATATTTGGGAGAAAGCTCATCGTATTTTTAAAGTTTAGTTGTTAGATTTTTTACCAAAAATTGAAAAATGAACATATCGTTTAGGATTAGACTTGATATCTTCAATAAGAATTTCTAAATTTTTTGTTGCATTGTCTAAATTATTAAAAAGTTTAGCATCATGTAATAGCCTACCCATTGTTCCGTCTCCTTTATTTATCTGTTTTGTTATGCTATTCATACTTGAAATAGTGCTATCCAAATTTGTAAGAATTTGATCTAGATTAGACTCTGATATTGTAGTAGATACTTTATTAAATTTTTCTGAAGTCTGATTTAAGTTATTTATGGTAGAACTTAAGTTTGCTGAGTTATTTACTATAAGGTTATTTATATTTTGAGATGTATTAGATAAAGAGTTTGTAAGGTTGGCAAAATCATCGATACTTGATTTAAGAGATTTTTTAGTTTCTTCATCAAACAATGTATTAATATTGGACAGTACCACCTTGGCATTTTGCATAACCTCTTCCAGCTGTAATTGTATTTGAGGCATTATCTGGTTAACTAAATCTGTTAGACCCGGTTTAATGACTCCTATTATAAAATCCCCTGATTTAGCTATATTTTTATTATCATAATCAGGAATTATAGCAATAGCTTTCCCTCCTATAAGCCCTGTTTCGTATAGTTCAGCTTTACTCGTTTTTGAAAATTTAACATCATTACTAATAATAATATCAACAATAAGTTCTTTTGTATTCTCTGGATTAAAATTTATTTTTTTAACTTTTCCAATCTTATATCCATTTAACGTTACAGGATTTGATGAAGCTAATCCATCAACCTTTGTATATATCACCTTAAATGTTCTAGTTTTTTCAAATAAATTAATCCCTTTTAGATAATTATAAGAAAAAACAGACATTAATGTTCCCATTACAACAAGGATTCCAATACCTATTTCCTTTGTTAACCTCAAATTAAGTAGTTTGTCTTTTAATTACTTAAAATTAGCAAATAAATTCATAATACAGGTTGAATTATTAAAATTCATACTAATCTTCCTCTACTATTTTGCCATTTTTAAACTTTACTATAAATGATTTTTTATAACCTTTTGAAATAGCTTCTTTTTTATCTTCAAGTATTTTATCATAATTATATGAGTTACTGTAAAAGTATTTATAGAGTCTACCCTGTTTTATAACAGACAAATCTTTTAAACCTTTAAAATTATAGCTTTTTAAATCTAGTCTTCTCCTACTTGAAGCTATTTGAACCTTATATAGGATATCTTCACTTGGAATATACTTAACCTCATAACTTTCGTTAATTCCTAAAGCAATTTTATATCTTTTAACTGCATTAAAAATATTATGTGAAATATCTTTTTGCCCCTTCAAGGTATTTAAGTATGCTCCTTCTTTTGCATTAGATATAAATCCAGCCTCAACTAAAACACTGGGCATGTATGTATTATGAAGAACCCAAAAACCAGATTGTTTTACACCTCTATTTTTTCTATTCAAATTTTTAGTAAAATTATCTTGAATAAAACTTGCTAACAGAATACTCTGATCTAGATACTCTTCTTGCATTAAAGTCAAACCAATTAATGATTCTGGAGCTTTTGGATCAAATCCTTGATAGTTTTTTTCAAAGTTTTCTTCTAAGAAAATAACCTCATTTTCTTTTAGAGCAACTTCAAAATTAGCTTTGTTGACATGTAAACCGTACACGAAGGTCTCAGAACCATAGACTTTACTATCATGAAAAGAATTACAATGAATTGATATAAATAAATCTGCATCTGCTTCATTTGCAATCCTAGCTCTTTGTCTTAGGCTTAGAAACACATCCTTATCTCTTGTATATATAACCTCATTGCCATCCTCCTTTAATTCACGGCCAAGATTTAAAGCTATATTTAGTACAATATGTTTTTCTATAATACCATTTGGATTAGGTCTTCCAGGATCCTTTCCACCATGTCCTGCATCAATTACAACTGTAAACTTCTCTTGAGGAAAAGCATCATTAATAACAAAACAATTAATAATAAAGTATGTAAGAAAAAATTTCGTTGTTAAAGTAAGGTTAAAATAGTTAAGATATGATGAGACTTTACTCATACTTATATATATTACTCTCTTGAAAAATATGTAACTTTATAAAAGTTTTCTATACAAGTTACTAATATACACTTATAAACATTGAAAACACTGACTTTTAACATGCTTTTATCTCTAAGTTATTCATTGTTTATAAACACGTCTAGTTTTGCAAATACATTAATTAAAAAAGATTTTAATTTAAATTATTATAACAGTTTAAGAGTTGAAATAGACACCATTAATATAACAAAGGATACTATTGCTCAAATAAATGACACTATTCGTGAAAAAAAACCTTTTTTACTAGATAAAGTAATGTATAATGCATCTGATTCAGTTTCCATTGATCCTAATAAAAAATATATTCATTTATATAACAATGCTAAAATTGTATATGAATCAATGGAAATCACTTCAGGAATTATTGTAATAGACTATGGATTAAATGAAATATATGCAGGTAGAATTAAAGATACTTTGGGAAATTATACTCAGCTGCCTGTTTTTAAGCAAGGGCAAGATGTAATTGAGCCTGATTCTCTTAAATTTAATATGGACACAAAAAAAGCCATCATATTTAACTCTAGAACAGAAGAAGGAGGAGTGAAAATAATATCAAATAAAACTAAAAAGGAAAATGATTCTGTATATTTTATGAATAAGGCAAAGTTTACAACCTCAGCAGATATAGATAATCCTGAGTATTATTTTCTTTTAAGGAAATCCAAAGTTGTTCCAGGAAAAAAAATTATTACTGGGCCAACAAACATGTATATTGCTGATGTGCCTACGCCAATTGGCTTGCCATTTGCATATCTTCCAATATCTAATAAGCGTACTTCAGGGATAATTTTTCCATCATTTGGAGAACAAAATAGTAGAGGATATTTTGTGCAAAATGGAGGATATTATCTTCCTATAAATGATAATTTAGATTTAACATTACTTGGAGACTATTATACAAATGGAAGTTATGGTTTTAGAATTGAGAATATATATTCTTATCGATATAGATTTAGAGGAAATCTTAGTTTTAGATATGAAAGTTTAATTCAAAGTGAAAGGGGGTTTCCAGATTACTCTAAGTCAACCATATATAATTTAAGGTGGTCTCACACTCAAGATTCAAAATCAAATCCAACTTCAAGATTTTCTGCATCTGTTAACCTTGGTAGCAGTAAATACTATCAGGAATCAATTAATCAAATTAATGCAGCAAATTACCTTAACAACTCATTATCTTCTTCTGTTTCATATTCTAAAACTTTTATGGGTGAACCTCAGGTTAATCTAAGCGTTTCTGCTACTCATTCCCAAAATACAAACACTCAAATAATAAACATGACATTGCCAAACTTTCAAGGAAGTGTTTCTAGAGTATTTCCTTTTGCTCCAAAAAACGGAACTAAAAAAGGGTTTTTTCAAAATATTAATTTTCAATATAGTTTAAGAGGAGAGAACAGAATACAAACTACTGATTCACTTTTTTTTAAAAAAGAAATGTTTAATTCTGCAAAATCAGGCCTGCAGCATAATATTCCTATAAGTACAAATTTCAAGTTATTTAAATATTTAAGCTTTTCAACAAATGTTAATTTTAATAATACAATGGTATTTAATACTATTAAAAAGGATTACGATTTAGATAACGAAGAAGTTCTAATTATTGAAAATAAAGGTTATGATTCGTTTAGCACCTATAATTTTTCTGCTGGTTTAGGAACTACAGTCTATGGAATGTATGATTTTGGGAAAGACAGTGATTTGAGAGTAATTCGACATGTCATGCGTCCATCAATAAGCTATAATATTAATCCTGCTTTTGATCAATATTATGATACATATGAGGTTATTAGTGCTGATGGCTTAACTACATCTGAAGTAGAATATAGTAGATTTGAAGGGTCAATTTTTGGACAGCCAAACAGAATGTATTCCAGTTCAATTGGACTATCATTATCAAATAACATTGAAGCAAAAGTGGTTGATAAAAAAAGTGAAGATTCAGAATTAAAAAAAATTACGATTCTAAGTAGTTTAAATTTTTCTACATCGTATAATATTGCCGCTGATTCGTTAAAATTAAGTCCTGTAAGAATGAGTGGAGGCACTCAATTATTAAAGGATAAAATGAATATAAATTTTGGTGCAACTCTTGATCCTTATGCTCTAAATGAAGATAATATTAAAATAGATAAATTTAACATTAACAATGGTGGTGGTTTGTTTAGGTTTACAAGTGCAAACATAACCTTAAATTACTCACTTAGCAGTAATGATACAGATGGAGCTGATGAAAATCAAGCCTCAATTGATGAAGCAGTTAGAAATGGAGGAAGAGATGATGATTTGTTTGGTAGAGCAATGGATTTTGCAGACAACAGATTTAATCAAGAAAATGATGATAAAGAGAAGGATAAGATTCCAAATGATCTATATAATTATAAAATACCTTGGAGTATACGGCTAGCGTACGCTATGAATTATAATAATTCATTTGGTCAAAATGAAATATCATCAAACTCATTAATGTTTTCAGGAGATATAGAGTTGTCTCCTAAATGGAGTGCTGGAATCTCTTCAGGCTATGATTTTAAAAATAAAGGAGTTACATATACTCAATTAAGGTTTGAACGAGATTTACTTAGCTGGAGAATGAACTTTAGTTGGATTCCTTTTAGCAGTAATTCTTCATGGAATTTCTTTATAGGGATTAAGTCGGGGATGCTAAGTGATATTAAATATGAAAAAAGAAAACAAAGAGATAAAATACTTTAAATAATCTAAATTAAATATGAAAAAAATAATTAAAACATCTAATGCACCAAAACCTATTGGCCCATATAATCAGGCAATTTTAACAAATAATTTCTTATTTATTTCAGGTCAAATAGCATTTGATCCAAAAACAGACACACTTGTTTTAGATAATATTGAAAATGAGACTAAACAGGTAATGGAGAATTTGAAAGCCATATTAGAATCTGTTAATGCTACATTTGAAAATGTTATTAAAACAAGTATATTTTTATCAGATATGGATAATTTTGTAAAAGTTAATGGTGTTTATGGCTCCTATCTTAATGAAGAAACTGCTCCAGCACGAGAGACAGTTGAAGTTGCAAGATTGCCAAAAGATGTAAATGTAGAAATATCAATGATTGCAGAGCTGCTACCCTCTCCCGTCATTTAGTAAAATATTTCTATGATATGACAATAAACCATCAATAGGTCTTCTAATTATATTTCCAGCACTTAAATTATATGCATTTAAGCATGATTCTAGTTCATTTTTTAAATAAAAGGATATAGAACCGCTAAAATGTACTAAAACTTCTTTAGCATCAGAGAATTGCATTATTTGACGTTCAATAAATGATTCAAACCCTTTTTTTATTAAGGTTTGAGAATATTCAGAATCTTTATTATTAATTAAAAATTTAGCAAATTTAGCGAGATAAGTATTTGGGTTCGGTTGTTTATACAATTTATCTTTTATTGTTTCAGCGCTCAAATCAAATTCAGCTTCAAACTTTTCAGCAATTTCTTCAGGAATCTTGTTGAAATAATAATCTCGTAAAAGTTGTCTTCCAAAATAATTTCCACTAGCATCATCCATTAAGATATAACCAAGGGATGTTATTTTTTGGTCTACATTTTTACCATCAAAATAAGTACAATTAGATCCAGTCCCAATAATACAAACAATTGACTTTTTTCCTATTTCTGCAGTCGCATATATTGCAGCATAAGTATCTTCTTTTACTGATATCTCACTAGTGTTTTCAAAGACCTCTTGAAACACCTTTTGAATCAAGTCTCTAGGAGGTTTTGTTCCACATCCTGCACCATAGAAATATAATTTGTCTACATCTTTTCTGTATCTATAAACATCATAATTATTAACTATTCTTTCTCTTATGATATTACTGTTTAATACTTGAGGATTTAATCCTAGTGTTTGTGATTCAAAAATAACTTTACCACTATTATCTACCCCTATCCAGTCTGTTTTAGTTGAGCCACTATCTACAATTAAAATCATTATCTATAGTTTTAGGATTATATGTTAAGTTAATTCTTATTATGAATTTCAATCATTAACTCTACAAGCTTACTTGAATAACCATATTCATTGTCATACCATGAAATAATTTTGTAAAATTTAGGGCTTAATTCAATTCCTGCATTTGCATCAAAATTACTCGTATGATGTGATCCAACAAAGTCTTGTGAAACCACAGCTTCTTCCGTATAGCTAAGCACCCCATTTAACGTACCATTAGCCTCTTTTTGAAATACCTTTTTAATTTCTTCATATGAAGTCTCTTTCTCCAATATAACTGTTAGGTCTACAACAGATACATCTGCAGTGGGTATTCTAAAAGCCATACCAGTTAGTTTTCCGTTTAATGAAGGGATGACTTTACCAACAGCTATCGCTGCACCTGTAGAAGATGGTATAATATTATTTAATGCAGATCTTCCTAATCTGTAGTTTTTTGCAGGACCATCTACTATCATTTGTGTTGCAGTTGCAGCATGAACAGTTGTCATTAATCCTTCTTTGATGCCAAAATTATCGTGTAACACCTTTGCAATTGGAGCTAAACAATTTGTTGTGCAGGATGCATTTGACACAATTGTATGATCATTTGTTATCTCATTACTATTTACCCCCATTACAAACATTGGAATATCCTTAGAAGGAGCAGAAACAGCTACTTTTTTTGCTCCTGCATCAATATGTGCCTGAGCCTTATCAATTGTTGTAAAAATACCGGTACACTCAGCTACAACATCAACTCCAGCAGCTCCCCAATTAATTTTAGATGGATCTCTTTCTGAAGTGACTCTTATAGAATTATTATTTACTAAAAGATTTGATCCGCTGGTTTCAATTTTATCTTCTAGTTTCCCGTGAACTGAATCATATTTTAATAAGTATGCTAAATGATCTATTTCTAATAAATCATTTATTGCAACCACTTCTACATCATCTCTTTTAAGAATTGCACGAAAAGTAATTCTTCCAATTCTTCCAAACCCATTAATTCCAATTTTTATTTTACTCATTTTTTATATTTATATTGACATTATATCAGAAATTTTCAATAATTCTGAATTTATTTTTGATTTACCTTTTACAGCATCAATCAATGGAGTCAGAGATATTTTATTATTCTTAATTCCTACCATAACTTTTGATTTATTTTTTAATATCGAATCCACTGCGCCAAACCCCATTCTACTTGCTAAAACTCTATCAAAACAACTTGGAGATCCTCCTCTTTGAATATGACCAAGAACAGAAACCCTTACTTCATATTCTGGTAAATGCTTTTCTACATAATCTTTCAACTCAAACACATTCTTTCCTGTTTTATCTCCTTCAGCAACTACTACTATACTTGATGATTTTCCTGTGTTTTTACTTCTTTTTAGAGATTTAATTAGTCTTTTAAGGCCAAGATTTTCTTCAGGTATTAATATTTCTTCAGCTCCTGCAGCCACACCACTATTTAATGCTATGTGACCTGCATCTCTTCCCATAACTTCAATAAAAAATAATCTATTATGAGAGCTAGCTGTATCACGAATTTTATCAATTGCTTCAACAACTGTATTTAGTGCTGTATCATAGCCAATAGTATGAGATGTGCCAAATATATCATTATCAATAGTGGCGGGAATTCCAATAACAGGAATTTTAAATTCTTTATTAAAAATATATGCCCCATTAAATGTTCCATCACCTCCTACTACAATCAGCGCGTCTACAGAATTACTTACAAGATTGTTGTATGCTTTTTTCCTTCCGGACTTAGTTCTAAACTCATTAGACCTAGCAGTTTTAATGATTGTTCCACCCTTGTTGATTATCCCTTTTACACTTCGAGCATTCATTTCTTCAAAACTACCATTAATTAATCCATCATATCCTTTGTGAATTGCTACAGGAATAATCTTGTTGTATACACAAGATCTTACAATTGCTCTAATTACTGCATTCATTCCTGGAGCATCTCCGCCAGAAGTTAAAAAAGCTAATTTTTTAATTTGTTTTTTCACAGATTTAAATATATGGCAAAACTAATAAACTTATAGTTAGTTTTTGTATAAGTTTTTAATTTATTTTGTATGAATAAACTATTTAAAAGCACATTACAATATATTATTATTTTTAGTTGAAAAATCACAAGATATACACATTAGGAATTGAGACTTCATGCGATGATACTGCTGCTTCTATATTATTGAATGACAGTGTTTTAAGTAGTGTTGTTTCAAGTCAAGATATACATAAAATTTATGGAGGTGTTGTTCCTGAATTAGCTTCAAGAGAACATCAAAAATTAATTACACCTACAGTTAATAGAGCTATTAAAGATTCTGGTATAGAAAAAGAGCAAATAAATTCAATTGCTTTTACAAGAGGTCCAGGGTTATTAGGTTCTTTACTTGTTGGCACCTCATTTGCAAAATCCTTATCCTTAGGATTAAATATACCATTAATTGAGGTTAATCATATGCAAGCACATATTCTTTCTATATTCATAAAGAACAATAAACAAAAACCTGATTTTCCTTTTATTGCCTTGACTGTTTCAGGAGGACACACACAGCTTGTTATTGTAAGAGATTATTTTAAAATGGAAGAGATTGGAACAACATTAGATGATGCAGTAGGTGAAGCTTTTGATAAGTCAGGAAAAATTTTAGGCCTTGATTATCCTTCAGGTCCGTTAATAGATAAATTAGCTAGAGAAGGGGATCCATTAACTTATAAGTTTACTAAGCCTAAAGTAGATGGTCTTAATTTTAGTTTTTCAGGAATAAAAACAGGTTTTATGAATTTTGTTAATAAAGAATTATTGAGTAATAAATCATTTATAAAGAATAATATTAATGATATCTGTGCTTCCTTACAAAACACAATCATTGAAATCTTGATTGAAAAAGTAGAGTTAGCTATTGAAAAAACTAGCATTAAAAATATAGTCATATGTGGCGGTGTTTCAGCAAACTCATCTCTAAGAGAAAAAATGAAAAATTTAGGTGATAGTAACTCATGGAATATTTATTTCCCAAATATTAATTATTCTACAGACAATGCTGCAATGATAGGTATTGTTGGCTATTTAAAGTATATGAATTCTATCACAACAGATTTAGCTAATTATGCAACAGCTAGATATAATATATAAATCAAATGAAATTATTCTATAACATTGATCTTAATCATAATGATAAAGAATTAACACTTTTTGATTCAGAGCATAGTCATTTAACTAAGGTTTTGCGAAAGAAAGTTGATGAAGTAATTTATATAACTAATGGTAGAGGTTATTTGTTTGAAGCTATGATTCTTCAAGTTAATTTAAAAGATACAAAGCTTAAGATTTTAAGTTCATTAAAGAGGCCTGAAATGAATTATTGTTTAAATATTGCTATTTCTCCAACTAAAAAAAATGATAGATTTGAATGGTTTATAGAAAAAGCTGTAGAAATAGGAGTCTCTTCAATAACACCAATTATTACCACCTATACTGAAAGAAAGATTCTTAATTACTCTAGGTTAAATAAGATTGCTGTTTCTGCCATGAAGCAATCACTTCAAACATATTTGCCAGTAATAAATCCAATAACCTGTTTTAAAGAATACTTAAAAACTAATCAAAATTCTAATAATTATATTGCTCATTGTAATCAATCAGACAGAAGTCATTTATCTAAAATTATTAGGAAGAACTCTGATTCAAATATTATTATTGGCCCAGAAGGCGGTTTTAAAGATGATGAAATAAAATTAGCAGTGAATTTTAATTACACTCCAGTATCATTAGGATTGAACAGACTTAGGACTGAAACAGCTGGAATTGTGTCTTGTCAAATATTTTCTGATTTTAACAACTAATATTATTAAATTTGTTTCATGAAACTTGATGAATTAACAAAGTCAATCTTAAAATCTGTTTTCTCACTAGCATTAATTATTCTATTTGGAATATTTCTGATTAAAGTTAAGTCTGTAATCATATATATTGCTACATCAATGATTCTAACGTTAATGTTAAATCCGTTTTCATCATTTCTAAAGTCAAAACTTAGATTTAATAATCTTTTTTCATCAATAGGGTCCTTATTCCTGTTAATTACACTAACGACATTATTAATAAGTTCTTTTATTCCGTTAATAATAGAGCAAGGTAAAAATCTATCATTACTAAATAACAGTGAACTAAAGTCTAATATAGAAAGTATTATAGCTAACCTAAACGAGTATTTTGAAACAAACAGCCTTAGTGCTTATGATTTTTTATCAGAAATCACTTTATTATCTGATATTGACTTTGCATTTATCCCAAACCTACTAAACTATATTATATCAGAATTAGGAAGTATTGGTGTTGGCTTATTATCTATATTATTTATTACATTCTTTTTTATAAAAGATGGAGATATGCTTTTCGCTAAAATCAATAATATTCTTCCAAAAAAAATAAAGTCAAATTTTTCAGCATCAGTCAATAAAATTAAAATATTACTTTCTAGGTATTTTATAGGTATTGTAGCACAAATTACATTGTTGTTTGTTTTATACTCCATAATGCTATCAATAGTTGGAGTTAATAATGCATTAGTAATTGCATTTTTATCTGCAATTCTAAATATAATACCTTACATAGGCCCGCTAATTAGTATTGTACTAATGAGCATCCTAACAATGACTGGATATATTGATACAGTATTAATTACTGAAATGCTCTCAAAAGTAGTATATATATTTATTGGCTTCTCCGTAGTACAGCTAATTGATAATTTTATTATTCAACCATATATATTCTCTAAAAGTGTAAAATCACATCCATTAGAGATGTTTATTGTAATAATTACTTCAGGAATGCTCTTTGGAATTGTTGGACTTATTATAGCAATACCACTATATACTGCTATGAAAGTCATTTACCTCTCATATTCAGGTAAAGAAGCGTAGAGGATTCCCCCTTCTAGTAATTTAATGAATCTTTCATCTGAATAGGTTATAGCTAAATGACCTAACCCTGTATAAAATGCTCTACCCCCATCAAATTGGTGATACCATGTAATGGGATGGTTTTTTCCATGCTTACCTCCAAAATATGTAGATTCATCAAGGTTTAATAAAACATTTACATCTGGATTCATATCATAGTAATTATACCACTCATCCCTAATCTCCCAAACATCTTCCAAATGTTTAGTAGATATATGCTTTTTATTTACTGTTTGTATTGAAGCAATTGAAGTTCCTGGAGGGTGATTTTTAAAATATGCTCCAACAAGTTTCCCGTACCAACTCCATTTATACTCTGTATCTGCAGCCGAATGAATTCCAACAAATCCCTTACCTGCTTTGATAAAGCTCTCCATTACTTCCTGCTCATCTAAATTTAAAATATCTGAAGTTGTATTTAAGAATATTATTGTACTTATCTCTTCAAGATTTCTAGCTGTAATAACATTTGAATTATTCGAATGATAAACATTAAAACTGTTTTGAACTCCTATATTTGTAATCAATTCTTTACCTGATTTTATTGCAGCTCTATGAACAAACCCTTTAGTTTCAGTGATAACTAGAACAGAAAAAGTATTTGACTCACTACAGTTAAAACATTCAATTTCTGAATTAGACTGGAAAGCAAAAAAAATAAAAAAGAGTATTAAATAAAAATTCATATACATTAATTTAATATAAAAGTTAATAAAAAAACCTCACTTTGTTAAGTGAGGTTGAATTGTGATCGCGAAAGGATTCGAACCTTTGACCGTCTGCTTAGAAGGCAGATGCTCTATCCAGCTGAGCTACGCGACCATAACTGTGTCTTCTTCAATAATTTGTCGGGGTGGCAGGATTCGAACCTGCGACCTCCGCGTCCCAAACGCGGCGCGATAACCGGGCTACGCTACACCCCGAAATGGCGGAGAGACAGGGATTCGAACCCT
>Ga0163179_10000977_pt1 | contig 20488 bp, 15 predicted proteins | sample AtlANTMetagenome_FD_109643 | JGI IMG/M metagenome (GOLD analysis project Ga0163179, IMG submission 109643) | Marine eukaryotic phytoplankton communities from the Atlantic Ocean - Atlantic ANT 2 Metagenome | ecosystem: Environmental > Aquatic > Marine > Oceanic | place: North Atlantic Ocean... | reverse complement strand
TGCAATCCTTGAAACTACTCCATGCCGAACTCTCCTGAAAATTTCCCAATTGGCGTCTTTGATTCTGGTATTGGTGGCCTGACCGTTCTCGCCGCCATTCGCGAACTGCTCCCCCACGAACCACTGCTGTATCTGGGTGACACCGCAAGAGTCCCATACGGCACGCGTTCAGCAGAAACCGTACAGCGCTACTCTGAACGGGTTGCTTCACACCTCTGGAACCGGGGCATCAAGGCCTTGGTGATTGCCTGCAATACTGCCTCTACCTATGCACTCGAATCCCTGAGCCGCGCCGGTGAAGAGTTGGGCATACCCGTCCTTGGAGTAATCGAGCCGGGTGTTCAAGAAGCTCTCGCAGCCACCCAACACGGTCGCATCGCCGTCTTAGGCACCGAGGGAACCGTGCGTGGTGGGAGATATCAAGCACTTCTTCGTGCTGGTGGTCACGAAGCGGAAGCCCTCGCATGCCCCCTTTTCGTGGCCCTCGCCGAGGAAGGCTGGGTAAAAGGCCCGATCACTCAGGCCGTTGCAGAGCGATACTTGGGCGAACTCAACAGCAATCCGGACACTGTCATTTTGGGATGCACACACTACCCGCTTCTTGCTCAAACCATTCAAAACGTATTGCCTGATGTTCAACTCATCGATTCCGCTCAAGCAACCGCTCGTTCGCTCCGCACATCACTGAGTGAACGGAATCTTCTTGCGCGTTCAGGAACGGGCTCTATGCGTTTTCTGGTTACAGACAACATCGAACGTTTTTGTCGCTCAGGACGTGTCTTTTTAGGCCATCTTCCCGACCCCGTGGAGTTGATCGATCTAAACGCAGCCTCGGCCCCATTTTTAGGGAACAACGAATGATACGCCTCTACCATGTACACAAAACCTACGGGCAGAGAGATGCGCTTCATGACGTCAATCTGCATGTCCAAAAAGGTGACTTTGTCTATGTGACCGGGCCTTCAGGAGCAGGTAAAACCACACTGCTCAAACTGCTCTATGGCGCCCAAAGCCCCACGAGCGGAAAACTACTGGTTGGCGGCGTGGATGCCTCGAAGCTTACCCCCAAGCAGCTGCCCTACCTGCGACGCAATCTCGGTGTGGTCTTTCAAGACTTCAAACTCATCCCCAATCGCACCGTTGGAGACAATGTTGGCTTGGCCTTAGAAGTTCTTGGGATGCCCCGCGAAGACATCCGACGACGGGCACGTGCTGTGCTCAATACCGTTGGACTACGGGGCCGAGAAGACGCCTTCCCGATGAATCTTTCCGGGGGCGAGCAACAACGCGTCGCAGTGGCTCGCGCCATTGTCAACGATCCTGCAATCCTTCTCGCAGACGAGCCCACTGGAAACCTGGATGGTGCTATGGCGGTCGAGGTCATGGAGATTCTACTTGCCGTAAACCTGCGCGGTACAACGGTTATGGTGGCCACACACGATACCGGCCTGATGAACCGATTCCCAAATCGAAAACTGCGCTTTGAACGCGGAAGATTGGTGAGTTCCTAATGAACACCAAAGTGTCACACATCATGCGCCGCAGCATCCGTTCGCTGTGGGAAAACCTGAATCTCAACGGGATGGTTGTCGGCGTTATCGCCGCTGCCCTGTTGCTTGTGGGCGCCTATCTCCAAGTCCTGATGAACCTGGACCGGATGATGACGACCTGGGATCCGGACGTCCATGTCTCCGCGTATTTCTACGAGGACATCTCGGTCGAGAAACAGCATGACATCATGCAAGAGCTCAACAAGAACGACAAAGTTGAACGCATCGAGTACTGGTCCCAGGAAGATGCGGCAGACTTTCTCAAAGAGGAAGTCGAAAGCTTTCAGCCCATCTTGGATGAATTTGGCAACAGCATCTTGCCAGCATCCTTAGAGATCACCTTACGAGACGCCTACACCACGCCCAATGAAATCAACGCCTTTGTTGAGTTCTTGGAGTTCAAGGAAGCCAGCACGAACAGCGACCAAACAAGTTTTGGCGAATACTTCATCCAAATCGATTCGGATCAAGAGTGGGTGCAGCGCTTCGCTTCTTTTGTATCCCTGCTTCAAACATTGGGAATCGTCGTCGGAATACTCATTTTGACCGCCGCTGTTTTTCTCGTCGCAAACACCATGCATCTTGTGGTGTACGCACGTCGTTCCGAACTCGAAACGATGAAACTCGTCGGCGCTACCTTCGGCTTTATTTCTGCCCCATTCTTGGTGGAAGGAGCCATACTTGGCATCCTGAGTTCAATACTGGCCACAATCGGTATGCTCGGCGTCCACTTCTTCCTATTCGAGCGGCTCGCCGATTACCTCCACGTCGTCACCGGTGAAGAACACCTGGCCTTCCTACCGCCAAGCGCAATCCTAGCGATTTGTCTGTTGGGCATGTTCCTCGGTATGGCAGGCTGCCTTAAGGCCGTTCACCGCTTCTGGAAGGCTGCTCAATGAAAAAGGTGGTCGCCGGACTCGTTGCTTTCACCGGCTTTGTCGGGTTGTCTGCCTCTATTTTGGTATCAGCAAGTCTGTTTGCCCAAGACAACGCTCGCCACGAACTTGCAAAAGCGCAGCATGAAGAGCGCTTGATCATCGACCAAATGCGCGAGCTTGAGCTCAAGCTCATTGCGATTGAAGAAGACATCGAACGACTTCAGACCCAAGCCGACCAGCATGAGCAATCACGAATTCGCCAATCCGACTTGGTAGAGGCCAGCAAGAGCAAACTCGAGGCACTGAAGAAAGAAATTACAGACCGAGCTCGCTTTCTCTACCATCTCGAGCGTCGCGGTTTTGCCCGTATCGTCTTTTCGAACGAAGACCCCAGTAAACTCCGAAAGACCCGCTTTTACCTCCGCACACTCGTGGGCGAAGACGCGCCTAAGATTCAATCCGCGGTCAAAGAGGTCGACAATAAAAAGACGGCTTTGGAACAGCTGGAAGTCGACAGAAGATCCAGAGATGCGGCGATGGCCCAACTGCAACTCAAAGGAGCTGAAGTCACGGATCAAAAAGCACGTCTGGCCAAAACCAAGGCCGAAATCGCAACGCGGAAATCATTGGCAGAAGCTGCAGTCAATGTCCGTGCAGAGGGTCGCACACAACTCCAAGAAACCCTACCGGTTGTAGAAGAAACCCCTTCTACGCCTGCCCCCACCGCCTCGAGCATCAAAGAAACGCCGCGTCGTACAGCAGGGCCAGAAGTTCAAGAGAAACAAAGCTTTCGATCCCAACAAGGTCGCCTTCCTTGGCCCACCACCGGAAAACTGATGCGCGGGTTCGGCAGAACCAAAAACCCCACCACAGGGGCCATGGACCAAAACGACGGCATTGATATTCAGGCTGCATTTGGCACGCCGGTCCGGGCAGTCGCGGATGGCGTAGTGAGCCACACCGGCTACATCGATGGTTTTGGCCTCGTCGTTATTCTCGAGCATGGTTCATATGCCACAGTCTATGCGCATCTCGGCCGTATCCAAGTGGCTCGCGGCGAAGAGGTCGATCAAGGCGAAAACATCGGACTCGTTGGCGAAACGGGGGTGACCGACAACGGCGGTCCGCGCCTTCACTTTGAAATTCGATACAACAAAAGCCCGCAAAACCCCAATCGGTGGCTGAGGAATCGGTCGCGAGGTGGTCGATGAGAACACGGGTCGTGGTTGCCTTCTTTCTCACACTCGCGGTTTTGGGCGGAAGCCTGCTCTTGGGGATCGAATCTGGAAAATACGCCAGAGACCAGGGTCAAAAGCAATGCGAGCAAGTCGAAACAATCATCGAGATGATGGACGTTATCGAGTCGGCCTACGCGGAAGAAGTAGAGCAAGAGAGGCTCCTCCACTCTGCAGCCAAAGGACTCACAAAAGCCCTCGACAAACACAGCACATATCTTGATCCCGACACATACAAACAGTTTATGGAGGACAATCAGGGCAAGTATTCAGGCATCGGCATCCGGATACAACAACACCCCGAGGGGGGTCTGTCGGTCATGGAGTTGATCCCAGGTGGTCCCGCCGAAGAAACCGACTTGCAATCCGGCGACCGCATCGTACGGGTGGATGAAACAGACGTCACAGCGCTCGCAATGACAGCAATCGTGAGCATGATCAAAGGCCCCGCCGGAGAGCCCGTCACCATCGGGGTTTTACGAGAAGACAGCCCAATCGAATTCACGATTGTTCGCAGGTCTGTCAAAGTCGATTCGGTGCACGCGGAGTGGATAGGTGATGGTGTGGCATATGCCCACGTCACAACCTTTCAAAAAGCAAGCACTACAGAACTACACGCTGAACTCGAAACATTCAGTCAAAAGTCTGATGGCCCTATCCGAGCTCTCATTCTCGATCTCCGACAAAACGGGGGCGGACTTCTCACAGAAGCTGTGGCCATGGTGGATCTCTTTGTGGATTCAGGAAAAATCGTCGCCACAATGGTTCGCGGTGGTAGAACGGAGCGCCAATACTCCGCCGAAACCGGGTTCTCACACAACGGCCTAAAACTCAAGGCCGATGAAGCCTGGGCTTCACTTCCGTCCATCCTTGTTCTTGTGGATGAACGCTCCGCCTCTGCCTCCGAGATCGTCGCGGGTGCACTTCAAGACCTAGGCCGCGCCAAAGTGATCGGTGTCCAAAGCTACGGCAAGGGTTCGGTCCAATCGATACAGAAGCTCAATGCAGGCGGCGGTATCAAAATCACGATCGGCCGATACCAACTCCCCAGCGGAAGATTCATCGACAAAGATGGCGGAGTTACCCCGGATATCGAAGTGGCCTACTACGAAGACGACCAAAAGGTAAACGCATTGTTCGAAGCCCTCGACGAGGTGGATTTGTCCCCGGAGAAACGCCTGGAGATCGGAGAAATCGTCGAAGGGCTCCGTGAGAAACGCCAAGCCCCACACCCTTATCGATTCCAAGCGCCGATTCGAGAACGTATCCAATGGGATCCGCAGCTCAGAAAAGCGCTCGATATCGCCCAAAACGCTACGCCGTGAAACGCCTCCTTCTACCCGCCGTACTCATCGCGTTTATCGCGTTGGCCATCTACCAACTCAGCTTCTTCGTGGCCAGCGAGGCTCTACACCCTCAGACCGACGCCAAAAGCAGCGAACTCGAGAGTGATCTCCCCGAACTTGTACGACTCATCGACGAGACAATCATTCCGTCCGTCCTCAAAGAGTCCTCCCGCATTGACTATGGAACGAGGAGTGAGAGCGATGACTTGGGAAGCTGGGACGTACAGTCTCAAACCTGGCAGCTCCCCGTCGGGGTCTCCAACAAAGCCTTGAGTACACGCTTGAAGCAATTCACAAACGATGTCGCACCCGATGCGAAAGTGTACCGAAATCGGAAAGATGAGCTCGTTGAGATCGTTCGAATCTATGTCGGAAAGAGACTGACCCACCAAATCGAATTGATCCCGACCTTGTCAGAAATACTCCCCCCCGCACCCGACAAAGCCACCTTGGTGGCCGTCGCCGTACTGGATTTGGGTCAAAGCGGAGCAGAGAGCACCACCATTCTGAAGAAGGAGATCCCCATCAGTGTCGGGATTCTTCCCTATTCCCCATTCGCACTCAAACAAGCACGGGATGCGGTTCTTCAGAGCAAAGAAGTCTTGGTTTTGGTCAAAAATCCAATTGGTAGTTCAGACGAGTTGCTTCAAGCCATCTTAGCCGTGCCCAACGCAACCGGTGTCGCCATCGACTCCCCACCCGCCGACCTCCCTATCAGTGAATTGAAGCGCAAGGACTTCTACATTCTCGACATCCAGGGACAAACAGAATCCGCGGCACTCCGAAAGGCCATCAATTCCAAAATTCCCATTCTGCGGGTCAATCATCGCTTCGAAGAAGGCGACGAACTACGGGTCAGGCATCTCGCACGGGTCAACCCGGGGCTGATCATTACGGTCTCCGCAAAGGACAAAGCAGCAACAAAGTCCCTGCTGAATTGGCTCTCTAATGTGAATCCAAAAGAGGTCCGTCCTGTCTTTGTTTCGGAATTACACAGCTACCTCGGTGAATAGGTCGCAATTCGGAAATTGTAGTGAGCAGTACACGTCTCGCAGCCTCCCCAATAAATCTTAAAATGTTTGTACAGCAAGGCTGATTGGCACAGCTGAGGAGTTATGAAACAAGCGAACGCCCATGGGCGTTCTGAGGAGCGCTTTTATGCCGACTAGCCGGAGAACAGTAATCCGGGTGTATTCCTGGCATTTCCGTCTACAGCAAACACTTGCCTGCTTGTTCGCCTTGATCTGTTCCGCAACTGTGATGGCGTCCCCAACTCCAAAGAGCATCGCTCTTGAAGTCTTAGGAGACACGCCAAGCTACAGCATTGGACCTACTGGCAGTAAAGCTGAACAGGCCTGGTGGCAGGAACTCAAAGACCCACGCTTACAGCAGTGGATAGCACAAGCTTTAAACGACAACCCAAGTCTTCAAGCAGCGTGGGAACGCGTCAGATTGGCGGAAAGCGCAGCCATGCAGCAAGGCTCAGCCCTACTGCCATCGGCACAGGTTAGCGCAGGAGGCTACCGCAATTCGACTGAAGGACTGCTTCAACAGCTGGCATGGCAAACCGGTGGTTCTATCTCCCAAGAAGTCATCGACTATCTCGGCGAGCAATACCAAACGGCCCAGTGGAGCCTCAGTGCCACATGGGGCATTGATCTCTTCGGCCGAAATACCGCACTGTGGTTAGCGAGCCGATGGGATAAAAAAGCTGCAGAAGGCAGTCGAGTCGCTCAGAGCATGGCCGTCGCGCACCAAGTGGCAGCAGCCTACTATGACTGGATCGCCGCAAGCGAAGTCCACCGCTTCATCGAGAAGCAGGTCCTTGCCCAAAGCGAGCTGATGGCCTTGTCCCGTTCCAGTTACGAGGGTGGCGACATCTCCAGCCTTGACCTCCACCTGCAAGAGCAACAACTTGCCGCGTCCCAAGCGGCCCTACCAGCATCAAAAAACCAGGTCCGTGCAGCGAAGGGTCGACTGGCTACCTTGTTGGGAAAACCAATCTCGGTACTGCGCAATGAAGAACTCCAAGCGGAGTCGCAGCTTCCCGACCCACCGCCCTTTCTGGGGCTTGGTTCACCGCTGTCCCTCTTGGAAACCCGCCCCGATCTACTGGCTGCCTCCGCCCAGGTTCACGCTGCACACCTTCGAAGAATCAGTGCATGGAGCAATCTTTTCCCTCAACTGGCCCTCAGCGCCAGTACCGGTGCGGCCGGCCAACAAATCGGTGCGGACGCCGATTGGCAAAGTGCGGGCACTTGGAGCATTGGACTAAGCGCCAGTCTCTCGCTGTTTAGCGGGGGTCGGAACTGGGCGACAGCCAAAGGAGCCAATGCCGGATATCGCGCCGCGTCCTTTGATTTGCAAAACGCTCTGCTCGCAGCGGTCCGAGATGTAGAAGACGCTTGGGGCACCCTCGACCAACTTAACAAAGAAACTGCTGCACTACAGCGCCAAGTCGTCGCAGCCCGTTCGGCGTACGAGGAGTCACGCAGTCTTTATCAAAGCGGAGTGCTGCCTTACCTCACACTGCTGACGAGTGAACAAGTGCTGCAACAGGCAGAAATCGGACTTGTAACCAGTCGCCGAAACCGTTTGTCCGCATACATCTACTTACACGACGCACTCGGCTCCACTTGGGCCATTGATGCCTCACGCAAAACTCCTATCGACACCCCGGAAAAGCCATGAACCAATTGCTTCCTGAGGGCTTTGTTCCCCCCACGATGTCACCCCTGAAACGAATCTTACTCTTCTTCGTCATCCTCTTTGTGGGGATAGCGGGAATGCAAGCCATTGCATCGGCTGATGGAAAATCAAGTCGCAAGAGCAGGTCAAAAGAGGCACAACTCGTCGCCACAACAACGGTGAAATCCGAGCAGATTCAAGCGGTAATCGAAAGTACAAGCACGCTCAGTGCAGCACAACAAATCCGATTGGTTCCCGAGGTCAGTGGGCGCATCACCTGGGTCTCACCCAAGCTGCAGCCTGGAGCGACCTTTAAAGCAGGCGAACAAATCGCGCGGATCGAAACAAGTACCTACGAAGCACTATTGGCCCAAGACACAGTACGGCTGAAACAAGCAGAGTTGGAACTCGCCTTAGAGGAAGAACGCGCCAAACGTGCTGCACAAGACTGGCAACGACTTGGAAGCCCGGATCAAGATGGCCGCCTCGCAAGCCGTACACACCACCTCGAATTGGCCAAGGCCAATCTCGCCGCAGCTAAAGCAGCCCACCTCCAATCTCAGAAGAACGTAGACCGCACGCGGCTCCGGGCACCGTTCAATGCAGTGGTTGTGCAGGAATATGTAGATGTGGGCCAAGTCGTCGGACCTGGCGTCCAGGTTGCGGATCTCGCCGGAACTGACCGCTTCCGTGCGATCATCCACCTTCCACTCAAAGATCTCAACGCCATTGCCATCCCTGGTGTCGATGGAAGCAAGTCCGGTGAGGGATCAAGCGCTTGGCTATTGAGCGGCACCCTCGACAGCAACGGACCCAAATCAAACGCCCGTGTCAGTGGCATGGCAGGTCAGTTGGACCCCATGACAAAAATGGCTGGCGTACTGCTTGACGTCAAAGCCCCCAAAACACCCCAAGCAGGCCCTCCACTGCTGATTGGTGGACTTTATACAGTAGAAATTCAAGGCAAGACCAAAGAGAACGGCATTCGCATTCCACGCTCGGCACTCTACGAGGGCCACAAAGTTTGGGTTGTCGATACCGAGCAGACGATGCAGGTCAAGATGGTCAAAACAGGTTGGGATCTGGGTGCCGACATTGAAGTCACCGACGGCCTGAGCGTGGGCGATCAAATCATCGTCTCGCCCATGTCTCTTCCCATCGCCGGCACACCGGTGCGAATCATGCCGAACAGCGAGGAAGGCTAAGGCCCATGTCTGAAAAGACCAACATCGCAAAGGGCCCCATCGCATGGATGGCCCGCAATCCAGTCGCTGCAAACCTGCTGATGATGTTCATCTTCATTGGTGGATATTTCAATCTCAAGACCACCAAACAAGAAGTCTTCCCTGAGTTCGAGGTCGACATTGTCACCATTGGCGTGGCCTACCCAGGTGCCTCTCCCAACGAAGTGGAACAAGGCATCTGTTTAGCTATCGAGGAGTCCGTCCGCGGCGTCAACGGAGTCAAACGCGTCAACTCAGCCTCCGTAGAAAACTTCGGCGCTATCATCGTCGAACTATCGCTCGGCGTCGATCAAGAGCGTGCACTGGCTGACATCAAAGCGGCCGTAGATCGGGTCTCCACACTTCCGGAACAAGCCGAAAAGCCGATGATTGAACTCATCGCAGTCGAACAGGAAGTCATCAGTCTCGTTATCTCAGGCGACCAGGAATTAGAAACCCTGCGAGAGCTCGCGGAGCGGGCCCGAGACGGGCTCACCGCCTTGCCCGACATCACCAAAGTCGTACTGACTGGCACACCCAACCTTGAGACGTCCATCGAAATCCCTCGTGGCGCCTTAGAGGGGTACGGGTTGACTCTCAGCGATATCGCGCTCGCTATCCGTTTGAGTTCCTTGGAACTCGCCGGAGGTATCGTAGAGACTGAAAATGGTGAGTTGCTCCTGCGTGTCTCGGATCGAAAAGAATCCTCCGAGGAATACGCCAACATTGTGATCCGTACCGGCCAAGACGGCGCACGCCTAAAACTCGGCGACGTTGCGCGCATTCGCACCGGCTTTGAAGAGTCCGAGAAAGCCTTTTACTTCAATGGCAAACGTGCCGTTCGCGTCACCTCCTACCGACGCGGGCTCGAAAGCCCCCAAAGCGTCTCTAAAGCGGTAAAGAAGTTCCAGAAGAGTTTTCAAGAGACGCTCCCTGAGTCGATCTCAGTGGACACGTGGAAGGACAGCTCTGAACTACTCACCGGCCGCATTGACTTGCTCATGCGCAACGCAACGCTCGGCCTCCTCTTAGTGTTGGTCGTCTTAGCTCTCTTTCTTGATCTCACACTGGCCTTCTGGGTGGCCTTAGGCATCCCAATCTCCTTTATGGGAGCTTTTCTCGTCGGCACATGGTTCGGCGTCTCCATCAACATGATTTCCTTGTTCGCTCTGATCGTGACACTTGGAATCGTGGTCGACGATGCCATCGTGGTTGGAGAGTCTACTTGGACACGGATCAACAAAGGTGAAAACCGTTTAGAAGCCGCGATCGGGGGAGCTCGAGAGATGTCAGTTCCCGTGACCTTCGCGGTACTGACCACTGTAGCTGCTTTTGCCCCCCTACTTTTTGTCCCTGGCTCCTCTGGAAAACTCTTCTCGATTATTCCCGCTATGGTCATCGCCGTGCTGGTGTTTTCACTGGTGGAAGGCTTTTTCATCCTTCCCGCTCACCTTGGACACACTCCCAGCAATGGCCGCATCATGCGCCGATTCAAATGGGTTTACGGCTACATCAAGCGCCCCGCCGACATTGCCCGCAACGCAGTGTCCGGTCGCCTGCATCGATTCATTCACGGCGGCTACAAGCGCTTTTTATTGAAGGTGCTGCACTATCGATATGCGACCGTCGCAGCGTGTATCGCTTGTTTCTTGTTGTGCATTGGTCTCGTACGGGGCGGCATACTCCCCTTCCGCTTTCTACCCGACATTGAGAGCGACAATGTGACTGTTGTCGCCAAACTGCCTTACGGCACACCTGTCTCCGAAACCCAGAAAGTACTCGACACACTTCAGACAAGCCTCGACGCCACAATCGAGGAACTGAATGTAGGATACGGAATCAAAGGGGTTTTCTCGCGTATCGGTAGTGGGCCAGAGTTTGGCGGTCCCGGCGTGGTCGGAATGGGCGAAGAAGGCGGCCATCTGCTCGCACTCGATGTCGGGCTCTTGGACTCTGGCAGCCGAAGCTTCTCCGCCAAAAAACTGAGTGATACCTGGAAAGCCAACACGCCCGAAATACCCGGATTAGAACTCCTCGCATTCAAGACCAATATTGGGGGTCCTGGTAGTGGTGCCGCAGTGGACATCGAACTCTCACACTTCGACGCAGAAATGCTTGCTGCAGCCTCTCAGAAGACCGAAAAGATCCTCAAAGAATACGCGGATCTCACGGATGTCGAGAACGGCTACTCCTCGGGTAAACCACAGTTAGATTTCCAGTTGCTTCCAGAAGGGAGAGACCTTGGACTGACCACGCAATCCATTGCCCAGCAATTGAGGAGCCAATTCTACGGTGCAGAGGCCATTCGAGAGCAGCAGGGACGGGACGAAGTCAAGGTCATGGTCAAGCTGCCTCGTTCTGAAAGACAAAGTGAGCGTGACTTCGGGCTGACACGGATCCGAACACCACAAGGTGGATATGTAGCCCTCAACCAAGTCGCTTCATTCACGCGAAACCGGGCACCCACCCTGATAGGTCGCAGTGATGGAGCACGCATCGTAAACGTCAAAGCCAGCCTTGCGGCCGGTGTGTCATCCTCGGCAACTGTTCTCAAAGACCTACGAAAGGACAAACTCCCAGAGCTCCGCAAGGAGTTCCCTGGCCTCAAGACACAGTTTGTCGGAGAGCAGCAAGCACAAGATGAATCGCTCATGAGCCTTCAGAAGAACGGCATGTTGGCCATGTTCATCATCTACGTTCTTCTCGCAATTCCCTTCCGAAGCTACACACAACCCCTCCTGATCATGTCAGCGATCCCGTTTGGATTCGTTGGTGCGGTCATTGGCCATATGCTGATGGGTTTCGAAATCTCATTCGTCTCCATCATGGGCATCGTGGCCTTAGCTGGCGTCGTGGTCAATGACTCACTTGTATTGGTCGACGCAGCCAACAAAGCACGGGCCAAGGGTGCTGGAAGCTGGGAAGCCATCGTATATGCCGGAACGCGAAGATTTCGACCTATTCTTCTGACATCGTTGACCACCTTCTTTGGTCTGCTACCCATGATCTTCGAAACCAGTGTTCAAGCTCGTTTCCTGATCCCCATGGCACTGAGTCTTGGTTATGGCGTCCTTTTAGCGACGTTTATTGCCCTCGTGTTTGTGCCCGCACTCTACTTAATACGCGAAGACGTATTGACGTGGTTCGAAGGCAACCCCAAAGAAACAACCGTCTAAGGCAAGCGCAGCTCGCGCTCTTTACCTTTACTTGCTGGGATTGCGTCGCAACTCAAGAGAGCGCGTTTGCACATCTCGCAACTCACCGTGAAGTCGAGTCAATTCACGAAAAGCCCGAGCGACGACACGGAAGTCTGCTCCTGTCTGCTTTCCTGCGCTGCGCGGGTAATGAGACACAGGAACCTCAGCGATACGAAACCCTTCGGCTTTGGCTCGAACAAGAATCTCCGTATTCACAAAAGCACCCACTGAGTGAATCGGGATTCTTTCAAAAACGCGCCGGTGAAACACTTTGAAGGCACAGTCCACATCATGTACCCGCAACTCAAAGAGTGCGTCTACTAAGCATCCCCAGGCCCAAGCATTGAAACGACGAACGAGAGGGTCCGATCGTTTCTGCCGGTATCCAGCAATGATGTCATAGGCGTCCGCCAACACCAGAAGTCGTCCCAATTCCTGCATGTCGAACTGTAGGTCGGCGTCCGTAAAGAACACGTAGTCCTTGGTCGACGCCATAATGCCCGACTTGAGGGCCGCGCCATAGCCGCGATTGCGTTCATGGGTCACCAAGCGCACACATGCGTTCTCTGATGCCACGTCTGCGCTCAAAATGCCCGTCTGGTCCTGACTTCCATCATCGACAACCACGACTTCGAAGTCCAACCCGAGGCGCTCACATGCAAGTACGGACATCCGAATCGCTGTCCGGATATTTTCGGCCTCGTTGAAGGCTGGCAGAATAATAGAGATCGATTCGACGGACACTTGTCTTAGGCCTCGGCGAACTCGGCTACCAAATCATGCTCCGTCGCTCTTGTAATCCGAGCGGACAGAATATCGCCAGCCTTCACACCTCGCGGCGCAGACGTCAGCAAGACATGTCCATCCACATCTGGAGCCTGTGTGGCCAAACGCCCTTTCAAGAGCAAATCCGTTTCTTCTGAAAAGCCATCGACCATGACGGGCAACACTTGTCCAACAAGAGCCTGGTTTCTCTGCAAGGAAATATCAGCCTGCAATTTCATCAGGCGCTCTTGGCGTTCTGCCCGTAACTCTTCCGGAACCTGACCGGGCAACTCGGCAGCCGGCGTACCCGTTTCCTCGCAGTATGTGAACACACCCACACGAGAAAACTGCTCCTTCTCGACAAAGTCCATCAGAACATCGAAATCTTCCTCGGTCTCTCCAGGAAAACCCACAATAAATGTCGTACGAATCGAGACGTCTGGAATTGCTGAGCGCACACGCTCTAAGATGCGCTCCTGACCGGCGCGGGTCACTCCACGCTTCATAGCCTTCAACATTGGACCTGAGGCATGCTGTAGCGGCATATCCAAATAGGACAGCACCTTCGGCTCAGTCGCGATGACCTCCAAGAGTTCATCTGGCATCCCGATCGGATAGGCATAATGGATTCGAATCCAGTCGATACCTTCCACCTTGACCAAGGCCTTGAGCAATCCGGCCAGATTGGGCTTTCCATAGATATCGCGACCATAAGCAGTCGAATCTTGGCTCACCAAATTCAACTCGCGTACTCCCTTTGACGCCAACGCCAAGGCTTCTACCGCAAGACTCTCAATCGTTCTCGAGCGGAGTTTTCCTCGCAGTTGCGGGATAATACAGAAGCTACATCGGTGATTACACCCCTCCGAAATCTTCAGATACGCAGAATGACGAGCCCATGAGTTGACGCGTGGCGCCATTTCATCGTGAATGTACATCGGCGTATCAATGTAGGAACGTGGAATCTCGGACGCACGAGCAGCTAAGATCTCATCGATGCGATGGTACTCTCCAGTACCCAAGAAATGGTCGACTTCAGGCAACTCGCCCTCAAGCGCTGTGCCATAACGCTGAACCATACATCCGGTCACAACCAGCTTCTTGCAGCTACCTTCCTCTTTGAACTTCGCCATTTCGAGCACAGTCTCAATGGACTCTTCGGTCGCTGGCTGAATGAAGGAGCACGTATTGACCACGATCACATCCGCATCTTCCGGCGAATTGACCATTTCGCAAGCACCACCTTGGAGCTTGCCCACCATGACCTCAGAATCAACCCTATTCTTAGGGCAGCCCAACGATACAAGATATACTCGATCCACAGGGCACCCGTTTCTTAGAGGCGATCAGGCTGAATCAACTCCGCTCCCTCGGGAATATCGAACTGGAAGAGACTATCGGCAACATTGCCGTTGACCTTCACCGAGGAAAAACGCAATTCGGTCTCGTTGTCGAATGTATCTACGACAAGGACGCGCTTTAGCGTGAGTTTTTGCTTATGGACTTCTAAAAAGATGCTCTTGAAAGGCGCTTCCGTCTTCGGGGTCAACAGGAGGGCGAAATAGCTCTCAGATGACGCTTTTCCAGTGGTGTCGAGAGCAACATTGAAGGACTCGTCGATCTTATCCATCTCGGAGAGCAGCACATCCACACCACCCGATTGGGCGCCAGTAATGTCCCGATAATGGATGACCTGGTTCTCCTCAGGAGAATGGATCCACATCTGTTTCCCATCTGTGAGGAAGAGGCGTTTATCCGGCTTGGTAAAATCCCAGCGCATCATCTTGGGGCGCTTGACCACCAAACGGCCTTGTTGTTGCTCTTCTGTTCCCATCGTTGGAGAGCGGGTGATCTGCAAGAAAGTCGCTTCCATCGACTGAACAGATGCATAGAAGGATTCTAAGGCAGCAACGGCCTCTTCGGTCGTTTTTGGGTCCACCGCATGGGCAGGACGAACCGCTACAACGGATAGTACAAAAGCCATCCAGATGCCGAGTTGCTTGAGTCGCTTCACTTATCCCTCCTAGGGGCTGTGCCCCGTTTTAGCCAATACAGCGCTATTCGACAAGGCCTGATCCAAGTTTGCGCCATTAAAAGACGCCCAAATGCCAAAGTCTATTCAATCATTTCATTAGGCAACTGGCGGAGCCAGCACCTTCCGAGGTCTCGCACCATCTGCGGGACCCACCACACCCTCTCGCTCCATCATATCAATAATCCGCGCTGCACGGTTGTAACCAATCTTCAGATGCCTCTGAATCATTGATGTAGATGCCTTGCCGGCCTCGGTAACAATGCGCACAGCGGTGTCATACACCTCGTCGTACTCCTCCTCTTGGAAGAGCTCTCCCTGCTCGGCGGAATCCACCACTTTGATTTCAGCGTCATAGCGCGGACCGCCTTGGTCCCGAAGAAAGTCGGCCACTTGGGTGACTTCCTCATCCGAACAAAATGGACCATGGACACGCTGAATAGCGCTGACACCCGGAGGAAGAAAGAGCATGTCACCCATCCCAAGCAGGGTTTCAGCGCCGGCTTGATCCAGAACCACACGACTGTCGATTTTGGTGCGAACCTGAAAAGAGATCCGCGAAGGCATGTTGGCTTTGATCAATCCCGTAATGACGTCCGCAGACGGACGCTGGGTCGCAACGATTAGATGAATGCCCGCCGCCCGTGCTTTTTGAGCGATCCGAACAATCGATTCTTCGACATCTTTCTTCGCAACCATCATCAAATCAGCCAACTCGTCAATCACAACAACGATGTATGGCAATTTCTCAGGCCGAGGAAGAGCTTCACCTTCCGGCCACCCTTTCGGAGCGTACTTCTCGGCCTTCTCAGGCGTCCAGTCCTCTAGCTCTTTTTCCACCTTACGATTGTAGAGCGCAATATTTCGGGTTCCCCAACTGGCCAACAAACGATAGCGATTGTCCATCTCATCACAAGCCCACTTCAGCGCAGCAGCCGCGAGTTTCGGGTTTGTGACCACTGGATGCAAGAGATGCGGGATGTCCCTGTACAGCTCAAACTCCAACATCTTGGGATCAACCAGAATCATTCTGAGCTTGTCTGGCGTCATGCTGTAGAGCAAAGTCATCAGCATACAGTTCACACTGACCGATTTACCCGCGCCTGTGGTACCACCGACCAAGAGATGCGGCATCTTGGCGAGATCCGCAACCATGGCACTTCCATCGACGGTTTTCCCAAGTGCTAACGGGAGCGCCATATCAGCATCTCTAAACTCCTTGGACACGAGCAGATCGCGAAACCATACCGTCTGACGAGCCTTATTCGGAATCTCAATTCCAACCACACCACGACCGGGAATCGGAGCGACGATCCGCACCCGCAATGCCCGCATCGCCATCGCGATATCATCCGACAGATTGGAGATCTTAGACACCTTGATGCCAGGTGCCGGCAAATACTCAAAAACCGTGATGATCGGACCAGGCCGAATCGCAGTCACCTCGCCTTTGACACCAAAATCAGCCAGCTTCTGCTCAAGATTCACGGCAAGTTCGCGGAGGCCTTCCTCATCCAGACGCCCCACCTCACGCTCATGCTTGTCCAACAACGAAAGCGTCGGCAATTCATACACGGGGTTTGGCTCTTCTTGCTTCACCACCACGCCCACGGAAACATCCCCGCCGGAAGCCAACTCACCCGGCTCTACCAACAACTCCTTTGGAGCGCTCTCGTTCGCCTTTGCTGTGGCAGGTTTGGGGGGTTCCGTCGCCTGTGATGCAACCACCTGATCAATCGCCTCACCGAGACCTACTTCTACAGGGGTGTCGACTTTCTCACTGACACTAGCCTCAGCGACCGATGAGCGCTCAAGCGCTTGATCATTAAAGTCCACCCAAGATTCCGCCGCGTCACTTTCCTTCTCAAAATGAACCGCTGCCGCTCCCAAACCATCGTCAGGTACTTCAGCCAGACTGATCTGTGAGGGCGCCTCCTCCACCGGTTCAGAGACAGCTTCCGCCAATTCAATCGGAACCTCTTTGGCAACAGGCTCATCGCCTGGCCAGGTATTCGGGTCCACATCCATGCCAGCAGTGGGCTCATATTCCACTTCCACCAATTCTCTTTTGGCAGCCAACGTTGGAATCTCGGCGTCCAGATGGGCATCTAAGTCGTAATCCACAGCTGTGTGCTGCGAATCCAGCGCCACTTGTGGCTCTTCAAGCAAGCCGTCAGCAAAGGCAAACTCTGGTTCAAGTGCCTCTAAATCGGAATTTCTTCTCGCCAACGCATCGGACCGATCTTGACGCTCCTTGCGCGTTGTCGCCCACTCCCACGTGTTGTGTGCCATGGACACGAAACGGTGCTTCACGCCTGAAGCAATGCGCTTTATACGTTCCCAAAGAACCGGACTGCGTCGCTCCACAGATTGGACACCGCTTTCAGCTACCGATTCCCAATCAATCCCGAAAAGAACGGTAGCCGACAACACCAAGAAGAGTACCGTGACGACATAGGCCCCAACGGTCCCAACATGCGCTAACAACCATCCCGCTGTGCCCTCTCCCAAGGCACCACCTGCTGGAAAGCTCGCAGCGGCATCCTTGTAGAAAAGAAGGCCAAAAAAGACCGCAAACCACCACGTCCCAACAAGCCCCGTAAAACCACGAATCCCATTTGCACCCGGGCGTCGAGCAAAGCGAAGCCAAACCCACGCGGCAAAGCCCACAACACTCCAAGCCGCAAATCCAACTCCTTGATAGAGCGCATCCGCCAAGAACGCACCAAGACGACCACACCAGTTGGATACCGTCTCCGAACTGGAAGAACTAGAAAAAGCAGGATCTTTTGCCGAATAGGACAGCAAAGACAGCATGACGAAGCCACACAATGCAATCGCACAGAGGTAGGCCAAAGCCCGCTTTACTTCCGGTGTGAGCATCGGACCGGCCGATACGGCTGCCCTCTTCTTTTTCTTCGAGGGAACTTTCGCCTCTCGACTAGATGTCTTCGTCGCCACTTCAACTCCACATTCACTGGACCTACGCCAGAACATCCTACCAAGAAGGACTTGACACGTCACGGATTCATTCATGGTTTTTAATAATGGATCATTTCTAAACCATCAAAACTCCATATTTAAACGGACTTCCCCGATCCTTTTCGGTTGACAGCTTGCCACCAGGGGGTGAGGAGACCCTGCAAAAGGAGACTGCATGTCACGTCGCGTGCTTATTGTCGGCGGTGCCGGGTACATCGGCGCACATTGCGCACGAGAGCTCGAAGAGTCCGGCGTAGAGGTCGTAGCATTCGACAATTTGTCTACCGGGCACAAAGAAGCGGTTCGCTCAGAACTCGTGGTGGGTGACATTCGCGATCGGGCTGCATTACGCAAGGTTTTTCAATCCAAACCATACGATGCAGTGATGCACTTCGCAGCAAAATCCTTGGTAGGAGAATCCGTCAATCATCCACTGCGCTACTACGATGTCAATGTGGGTGGAACGGCTACATTGCTCTCGGAAATGCAACGCGCAGAGATCCCCTACTTTGTATTTTCATCCACGTGCGCGGTGTATGGCGATCCAGAATATCTCCCTCTGGATGAAGACCACCCCAAAAACCCAGTCAGCCCCTACGGCAACTCAAAGCTCATGGTTGAACAACTACTCGACGCAGCGAGAGAAAAAGAAGGGTTTCACATCGCATCGCTTCGATACTTCAACGCGGCTGGTGCACACCCCGATGGCTCCATGGGTGAATCCCATGACCCGGAAACCCACTTGATTCCGCTAGCCCTACAAGCACTATTGGGACTCCGTGGTGAACTCAGCCTCTTTGGTAGAGACTATGACACCCGAGACGGAACATGTATCCGAGACTACATCCACGTCTGCGACTTAGCTGTCGCCCACCGGTTAGCGCTGGACTTCTTATGGGCCGGAAATCGGGGCCGAGCATGGAACTTAGGCACTGGTACCGGTACAAGTGTTCTTGAAGTATTGGAGTCTATCGAGCGCGTCGCTGGTCGAAAGGTGCCGTGTAGCGATGCTCCTCGACGAGCTGGAGACCCACCAGGGCTCTACGCCGCAGCTGAGCGTGTACAAGCGGATTTAGGCTGGCAACCACAGCGGGAACAGATTGATCAGATTGTGGCCGATGCATACCAGTGGGTTCAGAATCCCCGCTACTAAAAGATGCTCTCTGGAAGGATGAGTTGGTCGTTGGGCCGCAACACTACATCTTCGAGCTTCCCCTGCTTCACCGCCTTCAGATCAATCTGAATCGTGGAGCCATCTCGCAGTAGGTACGCGCCTTTCAATTTCGCGGTACGCGTCGGCCCGCCAGCTTTTGTGAGCGCTTGCCAAGCTGTCATTCCCTCTCGCCAAGACACAGCCCCTTCTTCTTTGACCTCCCCCGAGACAAAGACCCGCGCTGCGGGCAAGACATGAATCGTATCCCCAGCCTGAAGCTTGACGCGATCCGTAGACTCTCCCCGACTCAAGGCCTCCAAATCCACATCAAAGGTCTTCGTGCCCGTGCTCTCACTACGCACAATACGGGCTTGGGTCACATTCTCGGGGGCACCACCCGCACGAGCCAGCAAAGTGTGCACATCGGTCTCACCACGGAGGTAATACACACCGGGTTCTTTAACCTCACCGAGAATCTGAATCGGCCGAGCACGATATTCATGCACCCGGACTGTGACCTGCGGGTCGATCAAAAAGCCATCTTTGAGACGCTTCTCTAAACTCTGAGCAACCTGGTTCGAGGTCATCCCTGCAACAAGAACACGCCCGACATAGGGAACAACGATTTGTCCATCACGATCCAGGGTGTAGTTTTTACTGAGGTCTTCCTCTCCATACACACGGATTTCAAGCACATCGCCAGCCCCCACCTCATAGGTCACTTCCCGCGACAAACTCTCGTCAGGCGCATCGTCCCCTTCCGCTGCCACAGTAGCACCGAGAAAGAAAAGCAGGAATGTGCAAGCCAATGTCTTAAAGATCATGAATCGCTCTCTGGAATGCCAGACAGTAGCATCCCTGACGCCCATACGCTCCACAAGAGATCGGATCGCTGACTAATAAGTAAAGCTGAGCTCGAGTTTTCCACCCAAGTCGTCATATTCTGCCAACGGCGATGTCGGCGACAAACGGCGAGTCCAGTAGCCGTTGAGTCCAACCTGCAGCCAACGATTTGCCTTGAACGCTGTTCCTGCCTGAGCACGAACCAGTTGGTCATCTCGGTTGACCTCACCGACATACTTCTCAGCACGGTACCCAAACTCCCCTTCAATCCCAAGACGGCTACCGAGAAGCCCTTTGTAGCGAAGGAAAGTGTAGTGGTAGGCGACATAGTTGGTGAACCAAGAATCAGAAATGTCTTTGCGGTAGCCGGCGGTCACCGAACTTGCGATGGATGGACTCCACTCAAACTCCGCAACAATCAGAAGCGAATCCGGTAGACCGGTCGCGTCAGCATCGAAACCCACAGCAACTGCATCCACTTCCGGGTCCGTTCCAGAAAGGCCGACTTGAGGGGCATAGGCAACTACCGAGCTTTCGTCATAGCTCAGACGGGCATACCCACCGCTTAGATTCAACACCATCCGCTCGGTGAAGCG